>Ga0187873_1001147_pt1 | contig 23161 bp, 12 predicted proteins | sample June2016WEW_16_1_2_FD_133012 | JGI IMG/M metagenome (GOLD analysis project Ga0187873, IMG submission 133012) | Peatland microbial communities from SPRUCE experiment site at the Marcell Experimental Forest, Minnesota, USA - June2016WEW_16_100 | ecosystem: Environmental > Terrestrial > Soil >...
AGGACATAGACCCCTAGGTCGTCGCCCAGTTCGCGAGCCTGAGCGGCCCCAGCGCCACAGGCCACTCGCCACAACGCGACCATTCGCCTATGTGAATTCTTTCACAGCTTCGTGAGCCGTGGGCCAGATTCTGCCGCCGCTACGCGGCTGGCATCCGCTCGCTCTTCTTCCCCAAGGTGTGCTTTGGCCAGCCGAATGAGAACGCGAGGGGTAGCGCAGAGTTTTGCGCGCCAGCGCAAAACTCTGCGGTTCGTCGTTCTGGTTCGCCCGACTCACCATTCGCGCCGGACCATGCAAGGATAAGTATTTCACCTTTCAGTAATCGTTATCGACAGTGCAAGCCGCAGAGTTTGAAGTACACAAACTCTGCGCTACCTGCTCTACATTTGACGTTAAACTAGTATAAGTTGCTGCTGATCGCGCTGCTTCGCATCAAGCGTCCGAGGGGCTCAAAGAGCACACCCCGAAGGACCTGGGAAGAATCCTCGGTCTGGACCGGGCTCCAGAGGTCAAGACGCTGCGCCTGAAGCAGTGCCGCCTTCGGCCGTGCCGCAGAGTTCGGGAAGGCTCTTGCTCAGAGACGCGTGGCGGACCGCGGCGCCGCGCTGGGCTTCCACGTTTGGTAAGGAATGGCCGCTGCCCGAGTCCGCGGTCAGCGCTTGGGCAGGCCCAAGGTTGCCGTGAACGTCAGAGAAGTAGCCCGTCTTCGTGCCCACGGCCTTGCCATCACTGGATGCTCCAGTCAGCGCTTGCAGGGCGGGTTTTAATGGGTGATAATGCCGGGAAGGCTTCTCGACACCGCTTCATGGGCTTTGGTGCAAGAGGAAATGACTTGTCCTCGGTGTCACACCAGCAACCCGGACGACGCTTCAAGCTGCACTTCCTGCGGCGCGGCCTTCGACCCGCTCGATGACGACAATGCGAAGGTCGGCAAGCGCCGCGAACCTTCCGCGGCTTCACCGGTTGCTCCATTACCAAGCGTTCCCCCAGATGGCGCTGATTCCCCCACTCTGGATGGCGATCGAGTCATTGTTCGCAAGCGTGGTGAGTCTCCCGCGGTGTCGCCTGCCGCGGGAAAAACCGCCGCCACCGGGATACTCTCTCCGCCTCCCAGCTCAGGTTTGGGGTCTTCTCCTCCCGGCGCTTCGGGGCCTCGCACGGCGTTTTCGCTGGGGCTCGAACCCGGCGCTGAGTTGGGCGCCCGTTATCGAATTGAAGCGCGGCTCGGTGAGGGCGGGATGGGCATCGTCTACAAGGCCTACGACAAGGAACTCGACCGCCTGGTGGCCCTCAAGTTGGTGCGACCCGACCTGACGGCAAACCCTGAGGTCATGCAGCGCTTCAAACAGGAACTCCTGCTGGCCAGCAGGATCTCGCACAAGAACATCCTGCGCATCCACGACCTTGGCGAAGTGGCGGGCGTTAAGTTCATCACCATGGCGTACGTCGATGGCCATGACCTCTCTCACCTCCTGAAGAAGGAAGGCCGGATGCCCGTGGACCGCGCCGTGAAGGTCGCGCGCCAGCTTTGCGATGGGCTGGGTGCGGCGCACGCCGAGGGTGTAGTGCACCGGGACCTGAAACCCCAGAACATCCTCCTGGACAAGGCTGGTGTCCCTTACATCTCGGACTTCGGCCTGGCCAAGTCACTCGAAGGCGGAGCGGCTGCCATGACGCGCACCGGCCAGTTGCTGGGGACGCCTCGCTACATGTCGCCGGAGCAGGTCGAGTCCGATTCGGTGGACCACCGCAGCGATCTATACTCGCTGGGCCTGATCCTCTACGAGATGTTGACCGGCGATGTTCCCTTTAAAGGTGGGTCCACGCTGCAGTTGATGTACCAGCGCGTCAAGGAGAAGCCCAGCAATCCGAAGCTGCTGAATCCCGACCTGCCGGACTACCTCGTGCGCATCATCATGCGCTGCCTGGAGAAAGACCCAGCTCGAAGGTATCAGCATGCGGGCGAGATTCTTGCCGACCTCGATGCACAGCGCAGCCCCTCACGGTCCCTGGGTGTGCAGATTACGGTGCCCAAGCTCACGCGTCTGAGCTGGAAATGGTGGATGGCCGGGGCGGGGGCGCTGATCTTGCTCGCCTTGGTGGCCTTTCCCGTCAGAAACCTTATGCTCCGGCGGCGCTCCCCCGCACAAGGTCCCTCGACGAGTATGGTTGCTCCTTCCCAAGCCCGGTACGTCGCCGTTCTGCCCTTTCGCGTGTTGGGTGACCAGACTTCGCTTGGCTACATCTCCGAAGGGCTTGTGGAGGCCTTGTCCGCGAAGCTATTCCAGTTGAAAGACCTCCGTGTAGCTTCGGCCGCGGCCGTCGAGAAGGCCAACACGCAGCAATCACTGGATAAGATTGCCAAAGACCTGGGCGTCAGTCTGATTCTTCAGGGAACGCTGCAAGGGACAAAAGACAACCTGCGGATCGCCTTGAACCTCGAGGACGTGGCAGCGGGCCGGCGGCTGTGGACGCAGGAGTTTTCAGCAGTACCTCAGGATCTGCTCACGCTGGAAGATCAGATTTACGCCAAGCTGGTCGATGCCCTGGAGCTCAAGCCCGGCAACGAAGAGCTGGCGGGCGGCGCCATGCATCCCACGGAGAATGTTGAGGCCTACGATCTCTACCTGAGAGGCCGTAATGCCATTCATGGTGGGAGAGACCCCAGCAAGATTCAGGCCGCGATTGGCTACTACGAGAACGCGCTGAAGAAGGACCCGCAATTCGCCCTGGCTTATGCGGGGTTGGCGGATGCCACTCTGCAAATGTACCAGCTGAAGAAAGAAAGTTCCTGGGCCGACAAAGCGCTCGCGGCCGCCCAGCAGGCCCGGCGTCTGAACGAGAACCTGGCGGAAGTACACTTTTCGCTCGGGAACGTGTATAACGCCACCGGGAAAACGGCCGCAGCGGCTGCCGAGTTGAAACATGCTTTGGAGCTGGCGCCGAACTCCGACGAAGGCTATCGACGTTTGGGAGACACCTATCTTGCCAGCAATCGGTATGAAGAAGCGATTCGCGCCTGCCAGAAGGCTATCGAAATCAACCCTTATTTCTGGGTCAACCACAGTTCGCTGGGCACCATCTACTTCCAGATGGGCGAGTACGACAAAGCTTTGAGCGCTTTTCGCAAGGTGACGGAACTCGAACCCGACAACGCATTCGGCTACCTGAACGTCGGCTCGGTCTACCTTCAGCAAGGGAAATACCAGGCGTCCATCCCAACTTTTCAAAAGTCGCTCCAACTTCAGCCTTACGCTCTCACCTACTCCAATCTCGGAACGGCGTACTTCTATTTGAAGCGCTACGATGAAGCCGCGAAGCTGTATGACAAGGCGATCGAGTTGAACCCCAGTGACGAGCTGACGATGGGAAACCTCGCGGATGCCTACCGCTGGATGGGAGAGAAAGAGAAATCTCTAGCGACCTATGACCAGGCCATAGCGCTTGCCTACAAAGAGCTGCAAGTGAACCCCCGCAACGCCGATACGCTCGGGGGCTTGGCGCTGTACTACGCGAAGAAGGGAGAGGCTGCCCACGCGGCCACTTTCATCCGCCGAGCGCGTTCTATCGACCGAGCAAACGTCACCCTCATTTACACGGAAGCGGTGGTAGAGGTTTTGGCGGGCCGGCCTAAGGAGGCCTTGCAAGCGCTAGGGGAGGCTTTCCGGAAAGGCTACCCAATGGAGGTGGCAAAGAATGATCCTGAATTGGGCGGCCTGCAGGCGCGTCCGGAGTTCGAACAACTGATGAAGCAGTTGGGGGCAAAACCCCACTAGGGCCTGGAACTGCGGCGCCTTCGAAACTTGCCCTTTGCCGCCTGTAGGCCCAGAAGAGTCGCGAGGAGTGTTAATGTGCCCGGCTCGGGAGTGTTGGCTACCCCGCTGAACGAATGGTAACTTCCCCATCCACCCGACCCATTTGGATCGAAACTATCGTATGCGTCATTGAGGGTAAACTGAAATTCGGGACACCCAAAATCAGTACACGGCCCTATCCCTGAAGGATCACCGCCGTCCCCCTCACCCTCTCCAGTGGGGTTGGAAAACAAGAAGGCGATCATACCGTTTTGCCGAGTGAAGCTGCAGTTGGAGAAGTAGTCGGGAGCATAGATGTCGCAATTAATAGTGCCGCCTGGGTCCTTTGTGGTGATTAAAAGGTTGAAGTAGGTCGTCTCGGTAGCATTGAAGAAGACATCGCTTACCCCTCCTCCATTTTCGTTTGAGAAGAAAGTAAACGTCCCGTATGTAGGTGTACTTCCAGTACCCTTGCCTAATCCAATCCTCGGATCAGAGTACGGGACCTCATCCGCCAGGGTCGAGCCCGCAAATACCGCGACACCCACAAGCAGGAGAAAAATCTTCATCAGATTTCGCCTTTTGAATGACATAAGACATCACCTTCCTCTAAGGGTGTGGAGCGCTCCCCATGGGCTCGCTAGCCGGAAGCACTCTCGATCATCCTGTGATTGATGGTGAGCTTCTCCCATCGACAAAGCCCCACGGCCACGGAACTGAAATTACTCCACTTATAACTCTAGCAGCTTCATAGAAGCGCGCAATGGCCCGAATATGCCGATTTGTCGGCATAGTGTGCCGACCCAAACGGCACTAAAGTGCCATCTGAACTTTGCCCCATCTGTGAGAGAACGGTTAAGTCTCAAGATTCTGCGAATGGGATGAAAATCCCATCGAAGGGAGGTTGGAGTCCAGGGTTTGTCTCGACGGCAGTTCACCAGGGAGTTCAAGTTGGCCGTGGCCCAGGGGGTGGCATGGTACTTGAGCCCTTCTTGTGTCAAGGAACGCCACCTAAGCTGGCAGGGGCCTCCTGTTGGTTTCGCTGAAAACGGCACACCCTGGCGGCCTTCAGCGACAAGTCCCCTGGGGTTTAAGCGGGCAGCGCAGAGTTGGTTTGTAACTCTGCGGCTTGCACTTTCGATAACCATTACTGAAAGGTGAAATACGCATCATGGTACGGCCAGAGGTGGATGGTGATGCGGATGAACTGGAACGACGAACCGCAGAGTATTGCGCTGCTGCGCAAAACTCTGCGCTACCCGCTGATTCTGAAAATGCAGAGGTTCTTCGCTTCGCTCAGAATGACACTGCCTACGAGGTTCTCCGCCGCCTGCTAAGTCCCAGCCTCCCTACTTTTCACCAACCTTCAGAGCCAGCGTCTGGTCAATGTAAGGGATGATCGTGACCGGACCTTCCAGCCCGCACACATCGATACGGGAGAGGATCCTATGGGATGGCCCGACGGCCCGGGCATTAGCCTCGGTATTGGTCACGCGAATCCGCAAATGATTCTGGCCGGGTTTCAGGAAAGGTGTGATGTCCAATCTATAGGGCCTCCAGACGAGGGTCCCCGCCGCGTGGCCGTTCACTTCGACTTCCGCCACGGCACTCACCCGGCCCAGGTCGAGAACGATTCTCCTGTTGTGATATGACTCCGGCAGGGCGAAGTCCTTTTCGTAGATTGCTGTCCCCGAGAAATTGGCCAGAGCCGTCTTCGTCCAGGCCTTTAACGAGAAGGGTGTGGTTCCGCTCAGGAATTCCAGCGGAGCGCTCAAGCGGTCGTCCTGCTGGGCCGCCAGGACGATAACGTTCTTCTCGGTGGGAAGCAGTTTGGGTAAGGGGACGGGCGTTCCGCCTCTGGTCTGCAGTTCCTGGCCGTTCAGGAACAAGTGATAGGGGCTCGCCAATGCAGGAGGGACGATGGCCGTGACCCCCGGCGGAATTTCGGTTCGGTACCAGCGCCAGTCGCGATCCTGGTGGCTGGCCTTCTCCAGGTCATAAGGGCGCAGGCTAGGGAGAATGCCAGGTAGCGTCTTGCCCTGGTTGTCAGCGACGCGGAAGGTGAACCCGTAATAGCCGCTGGCCGCACCCCTGCCCACTCCGACTTTCACGAGCACCACGTTCCAGCCAGATTGCAATTCCACGGGGATACGGTCAGCCCAATTGTCGTTCATTTCATACCAGAACGGGTGTCGCAAGCGGGCGAATACGGGCTCGCCGTTTAACCAGACCTTAAGGCAATTGTCAGCCGCTACCAGAAAATTCGCCGATTGAGCCTTAGGAGAGTAGAGGTAGGTAAGAGCGTAGCTCGTAATCCAGGCCTCGTCGGAAAGGTCCAGCACGCGGTTGAATTGGATTATTTGGGCGGCGTCATTAAACGGGCCGCCTTCGGTTTCCAGCCAGATGTTGCCTCCGCCCCCCGCAAGGCGAGGTTCGTTGCCGTAATATCGCCTCCACCCGACCAGGTTCCCTTTGACACCCGGATACTTCTGGTCTGGCTGAAACTCCTTCTCCGGAGGGTAAGCCGTCTCGAAGCCCGCATCGTCCCGATTGGGGAAAGGGCCGATCATGTTCCAGTCGCGCACGGTGTTTTGAGCTTCACTCAACCATAGGGAAGGCCAAGCGGCATCGTCGAAGCCGGGGCGAGACCAGCCCTGCGCTTCCCCTTCACCTGCTTTGCCGTCCTTAACCCGCACGTAGGGAACCGCCACGCGCTCGGGTTCGGGGCGGAACTTCCACGTCCCGGTCAGGGTCAGAGGCTGCAAGGGAGTGATGGGCGACCGGGCAGCAAAGACCTTGTCGCCCGCGCGCATCGTGACCTGAACGTCACTCTGAGTGGCGGGTGCCGAAACGCGCACCTCGAGTGCCCGCCCCGCAGGGGAAACGATGGACAGGCTCTCCGCATTCGTGCTCACGAGTTCGGCTGGCTGGCCCGGCCCGGAAAGGGGATTGAAGACTACGTAGTAAGCGTCCCACGGCCCGAATTCCAGGCGCACTTCGGTTCCATCGGAACGGTTGACATAGAACAGGGGCGACCGCTGGCCGGTCAGAGCATCCCACTTTTCTGGAACACCCTGAGCGGAGAAGACAATCTGGGCCGTCCGTGATCGGTCCGTGTCGTTCACTAGCCAATAGTAATTCCTTCCGGCTTTCTCCCGGTGTTCCGCGTAAAGGGCGGCGGAGGGGCCGGAAGTTACTCGCACGTCTTTCGGGACGTGCGAGTCAAGCAGATCAATCAAGGTCTCGAGGTCGCTCGCGACGAAGCCGGCGTGCCCACCGGCGGGGCTTTGCTGTTCCGTATAGGGCAGTGGGGTCCCTTCTGCTCCACCGCCGAAGAGGCCGGCAATTCCTTGCTCGATCTCGGGGTCGTTGTTTCCCGCCTCGGGAGAGGAGTGGGGGAGCACCCTAACGCCGAGCACCGTACCTCCGGCCAGGTAGAACTGCTGAATCTTCCGAAGCGTGGCCCGGCTCAGGGTGGTGAGGGGCGGAAGCACCACGGCCCGGAAGCGCTCGGAGCCAATCACGAGTTCGTTGCCTTCCACCCGGGCTTGACCCAGGTAGAAGTCATCCGCCAGGCTGTAATCCCACTGGCGGTCGGCGAGACGAAGCAGCAGCCGGGAATAGTAGTCATTGATAGTGATCGTGACATTTTTCCAGACCCCCGGCTGTTGGATCTGCCCGTAAGGTGTCTCCTTGGAAAACACGGGATCGGAGTTTGCCCAGATGGAAAGGATGGGATAGTAGAGCAGCACGCTCGAGGCGTGGTGGCTTTCGGAATTCATGTAGCTGAGGCGCCGGGTGTAATCCGCATAATAGTGGAAGTAGGGCCAGAAGGGTTGGTGGTACCAGTCCGGAGGATAATTGGCCCGCGCGGAGTCGTAATTGAAGGCGTGGGGAACAAAAAGGTTGACCCCCCAGGCGGCGTTTCCATTTGTCCCCCGGCGCATTCCCTCCATGTCCAGGTACGAATCGGTTCCTTGCACTCCCTGGTTCTCGGACATGAGCCGGCGTCCTTCAAAATCCGCCACGGATTGGGCGACCTTGAAGTTAAGCGGCTGCCGGCCATAGTCAACGAGGGAATCCACGCCAACGGGATCGAGGCCCCGCTCGACTGCGAAGAGGCTGCCCTCGAGCGCCGCCGCCCACTGCAACGTTTCCTCCCAGGCGTGGCCGGTGCGGCCAATTCCCAACTTGCGGGCGTCGCTCGTGATGCCATTCCAGAAGGAGTCTTGATAAAGCTGGGTCACCGTCGCCAAATAATCGCAGCGGACCTTAATGGTTGAATTGCCGCCCTCGTAAATCAGCAGCGGTAACACTTTGCGGAGGTCGTATCCCGTCCGGCGGCTAAAGGCGTCAAACAGCGCAGGCGTCCACGCAATCCGGTAGCCGTAGTCACCTTCGTGGTCCGCGAAGGAATAATGAATGGTGTTGCCGAAGTAGGGAGCGAATCTCCGATAGAATTCACCGTACGACAGGTCAAAGAACAACTTCATGGCGTCAGGATTCATCAGGTCGACCGACCCGCCGTCAAATCCCATGGAGGGCTCCAGGGAGAACTCCACCACCACCCAATCACCTTCCGGCGCCTGCCATTTAAGCTGGCCCGCTTCCGCCCGCGCCGGCAATAGTTCCAGGCTTTCACCGTCAATACGATTGTCCCCGAGCCAGCGCGCCACGACCACCGCCTGCAGGCCGGGCGGAGCATCGAGCGACACCTCGCGCGGCCCCTTGAACACTTTTGCCTCATAGTTGAGACTCTTCATCCGGTACTCCGGCTTACGGGCCAGGACCTCGCTCTGGTGGTTGCCCGACATCCAGATGTTGCGAACCTCGCCCGACGGCCAGTCGTATTCGTCCACGAAATTGAAGCTGAAGCCGCTGCGCTTCGCTTGTTCCAACCCGGCGCCAATGGCCTGCCACCACTCTTCCGAATGGTAGGGTGTCTGTAAGCCGTCGCGGGCGTGCAGAAACGCCCCGTACACGTGCTGGTCAACCATGTTGCGAATTTCTTCCTGGATCTTGGGGCCTTCCATTTTTCCATTCCAGAACCAGAAGGGCATGGGTGAGTAGTCACGCGGCGGATCGAGAAAGCCGCTGTAGAGCGGGTCGGCTCCCTGTGGAGGCCCTCCCGCTTGGGCGTGATTCGTGGCCAGCGAGAATGAGAAGATAACAAGAAGCAACAACCAGCCGGTAGGTCGGGACATGAGAATCCTCCTGCAAGAAAAGACCGGGCCTTGGACGAAAGCGAATGCTCTCCTATCCTACGACCAGGGTCAAGGTGCTTGGCGGCAGTCTGCGAATCAGGCCGGAGCGCAGCCCACCCGCCGGTTCGGGTCGTGGGGGCGCAAGACAATAGGCCCGTCCTGGCAATCCATGTTGACTCAATTCATCCCGAACCAAGCTGCGGGAAAACGCTTCCCTGCTGTCATTCTGAGCATTGACAGCCTTTCGGCTGCCCATGATGGGCAGAAACTCGAAAAGGAGAACCACTGCCCCTCGCTGTCATCCTGAGCGAAGCGAAGGACCCCGGCAGTTCGCGGGGGGTTGGCGAACAGAGTAAAATACGGGGGTTCTTCGCCCAAAATGCGGGCTCAGAATGACACCCAAGCCATGCTGAATCTAAATGACTTACGCGTCGAGTTTCTGCAGAGCGAAGCGAAGAATCTCGCTCTGCGCACTTTCGTGGCAATACGAGATTCTTCCTTCGTTTCACTCAGGACCGCCTGCGGGTCCTCAGAATGACAGTCCCGACGGGTTTTTCCGCAGCCTGGGAACCCCCGCCCCTCCAAACCCGTGGTGAGAAATCCGGGCCAGTCAAGGTTCGCGCGCCACGTTGCTAAACACGTTCTAAGGTTTCCCGAGGACTCGCAAGCCCTCTGCATCGTGTCCCCGGGAGCCCCCCTCGCGCCCTCGTCACACACCCCAACGAAACCATAAGGCCAAATATCTTCTTTGCCTTTAGGGAGATGCCGGACCACGGTATTCTAATCTTCCTCTAATGATTATCTAATATTAAATACGTTGACGACTGGATTAAGTGGTTCTAAGCTTCTATGCAGAGCGACATGAATTGTAGCGGGGCTCTATGAAGGCCCGCCGCGGGCGATAGGCCGCCGCAATTGCGGAATGCGCAAGAGCTTATCGCGCTGAATGGATGTCCAGAGTTTTGACGCACAACCTGAGGCGACAAATCCCCGTAAGAGGGAGTTGCCAAGACTAAACGCTGTGGGTTTAGTTTCCAGCCCACGCCATTCTCTTTTGAGAAGCGCGCGCGCTGCTTCCTGCCGGGAAAGCGACGAAACGCTGATCCGGGGAAGCTTACATGGGCCAGGAATTCTGTTTCGAGACTCCACCTTCCTTTTCCTCTTTGTCCCCCAAGCCAAACAGGCATGACCAAAAGCGTGCCGGAGCTCGCCGCGCCTTCCGGACCATCGCGGCCCTCGTAGCCTTGCTGCTTGTGGCGGTTCCTTGGGCGCGGGCGCAGGGTTATATGTATGGGCGCGCCAGTTTCTCGGTGGGCAGTTCGGGCGAGGGACCGGCGTCCGTCGCCGTAGGAGATTTCAATCAGGACGGAGTCCTTGACCTCGCCGTTGTCCAGGCCAGCCGCAATAGTGTCGCGATCCTACTGGGCAAAGTCGACGGCACGTTCGCGCCCGCCGTGTTTTATGACACGGGCGTTCAGCCCGTGGCGGTCGTCGTGGGTGATTTCGACGGGGATGGGCGGCTGGACCTGGCCATTGCCAATCAGAATTGCGGGTCACAGTTCTCCTGCGGGGCTAACGGATCAGTTTCCATTCTATTGGGCAACGGGGACGGGACGTTCCAGCCGCACACCGACGTGGCTTCGGGAACGCAACCGGGGTCGATGGCGGTGGGGGACTTCAACGCCGACGGCAAGCTGGACCTGGCCATCAGTAACGGGGCGCAGAACTCAGTTTTGGTTCTGCTGGGCAATGGCGATGGCACATTCCAGGGGCCCGTAGCCTATGGCACTCCCGCCATGGCGCTTGGGGTTGCTGCCGGCGACTTCAACGGGGACGGCAAGATCGACTTGGCCGTGGCGGGCTCCCAGGGTGCGGTTTCAATTTTTCTGGGCGCAGGGGACGGGACGTTTCAACCTGCCGGTGAAGTGCTGGTGCTGCCTGGTCCCCATGCCGTCATGGTAGGGGACTTCAACGGCGATGGCATGGCGGACTTGGCGGTGATCTACAGCCAGGAGAACGCCGTTTCGATCCTGCTGGGCAATGGCGATGGCACCTTTCAGCCGCGGCTGGACTATCCCACGGGAATCTACCCGGCTGCCCTGGCGCTCGGCGACTTCAACGGCGATGGCCGGCTCGACCTGGCGGTGGCGAACACCGCCGACCGGACTTTTTCGATCCTGCTCGGCTCGGGCGACGGAACTTTCCAGGCGGCCTTGGACTTCATGCTGCCGGGCCCGCCCACCGCTCTCGCGGCAGGGGACTTTAATGGTGACGGCAAGGCCGACCTGTCCGTCGTCGTAAGCGAAGTGGGGGCGGTCTCCATCATCACTGGCCGAGGGGACGGGACGTTTTCGAGTCCCCAAGCTTACGGAGGCTCGCCAGGGGCCTGGGCGGTTGCGGCGGGAGACTTTAGCGGGGATGGGAAGCTGGATCTGGTAACGACCAACCTTGGCGACAACACGCTTTCCATGTTTCTGGGCGGGGGCGATGGGACTTTCCAGTTCGACGCCGCATTTCCGACCGGGCCGGTGCCGGTCGAGGCCGCCGTGGCGGACTTCAACGGGGACGGTAAGCTGGATTTGGCCGTGGTGAACCAGACCTGCACATCGCTACCCTGCCAGCCGGGCTCGGTTTCAATATTCCTCGGCAACGGCGATGGCACGTTCCAGCCCCGCACCGATTACCCCGCTGGAAACATCCCGGTAGCCGTTACGGTCGCGGACTTCAACGGCGATGGTTTTCCTGACCTCGCGGTGGTCAACAACGGTTTTGGCTCGAGCAACAGCCTTTCAATTTTCCTCGGCCGGGGTGATGGCACGTTCCAGAGCAAAAGCATGCCGCTGACCGGGCCGGGGCCTGTCCAGGCCGTCACCGCCGACTTTGACGGCAACGGCACCATCGATTTGGCCGTAGCTTTCAGCGGTGGGATTTCGATCCTTCCCGGCCGCGGGGATGGAACGTTCGGGCCACGCGTCGACTATCCCATCGCGAACGGGGTTATGGCGATTGCGGTGGGCGATTTCAACCACGACGGCAAACCCGACTTGGCCGTGACCACCACCGACTCCGTGGTGGTTCTGCTGGGCAGTGGCGGCGGCGTCTTCCAGCCGGGCATCTCCTACAGCCTGGGTACATCCACAAACCTGCAGTCGCTTCTGGCGGGAGATTTCTCGGGCGACGGCACGCTTGACCTGCTGGTGGGGAAAACCGGCAACGCCGTTTCCATCCTGGTGGGCCGAGGCGATGGCACCTTCTTGCCGCCCGTTGAGGCGCCCGCCGGCAAAGCCGTCCACGGCTGGGTGGCGGGCGATTTTGATGGCGATGGCGGCCTCGACCTCGCCGCCGCATCGGTTGATGCGAATGCAGTCTTCGTCGCGCTGAATACGCCGGTCGCGGCGCTCTATCCCGGCGGGCTCGAGTTCGGCCCCCAAACGGTGGATATGGCGAGTGCGCCGGCCGCCGTTACGCTCAGCAACCCGAGCGGCGCGCCCCTCGAGATTGCGAGTGTAACCGCCAGCAGCGGCTTCACAGTTTCAAACGGTTGCCCCTCGACTCTTGCGCCGGCGACGAACTGCACCCTGAGCGTGGCGTTAGCGCCCCTCGCCGATGGCGATTCCCGCGGGGTGCTCGCCATCACCGACAACGCTCCAGGCAGTCCGCAGCTTGTCAGGCTGCACGGCACGGGAACCGGCGGGCCTACCGCTGCGGTCTCCCCCGGCAGCTTGAATTTCGGCGCTCAGGCTGTGGGGACGGCCAGTACAGTCATGACCGTGACGCTCGCAAACCTTGGGAACGCGCCCCTCGCCATCAGCGGCATTGCTGCCGCAGGGGATTTTGCGGCTACCCACAACTGCCCTGCTTCTCTGGGGGCAGGGTTGAGTTGCACGATTTCCGTCACCTTCACGCCAACCACGACGGGAAGCCTGGTGGGCTCCCTGAATGTAACGGACGATGCGCCCGGCAGTCCGCAAGCTGTTGCGCTCAGCGGCCGGGGCACAGCGCCGCGAGCTTCGCTATCAGCGTCCAGCCTGAGCTTTGGCAGCCAGGCGGTGGGCAAAGCCAGCAGTGCCCAGTCGTTGACGCTGAGCAACACGGGTGATGCGACCCTGGCGGTGGACGGCGTCACCGCTACAGGTTTCGGCAGCAGGGACTTTGCGGTGCAGAACGCGTGCGGAGGATCGCTCGCTCCGGGAGCCAGTTGTGGCCTGAGCGTGACTTTCACACCTGCCGCAGCCGGGCCTCGCGCGGCCACCCTGACCATTACCACCAACGCTGTGGGCAACCCGCCCGCCGCGGCACTCACGGGCGCCGGGGCGGATTTTTCTCTGAGCGTTCCGGCGGGATCTGCGACGGCGCTTACGGTCACGCCCGGCCAGCGGGCTTTGTTTCACCTTGCGCTCGAGCCGGCCGGTATGAAAGAGACGGTCAGTTTCGGTTGCGGGGGAGCACCCGCGGAAGCAACTTGCCAGGTTTCACCCGGGACGGCGGCTCTCGACGGCGTGACCCCGGTGGAGTTCACGGTCTCCGTGCAAACGGCTGCGGCCTCCGCCGGTTGGCTCCGAAGGCCCCACCTGCCGGGGAGAATGGGGACGCAGGGAGAACTGGTAATGTTGCTCGCACTGCTCGTGACGCTGGGAGGGGTGGCTGCGGCGGCGCGGCGCCGTGTCGCGTGGGGGCTCGCGACCCTACTTGTCGCGGCGGTGTTATGGCCCGGTTGTGGCGGGGGCGGCCAACTGAGCAGCGACCCGCGCCACCCTCAACCGGGGACGCCGGCGGGCACTTACATCCTGACGATCACGGCATCTTCCCCGAATGTGATTCACAGCACCTCGCTGACGCTGACCGTACAGGACTGAGCCATAATTCATAATTCCCTTACGGGCGCCTCGCGCTGGAGCCCGGCCGCGCCGAGGCGGAAGCAATCGCTCTCGAGAAAGAGCTGCCCAGCGCGGTTGCAAACGTCAAGGTCGCCGCGGCGTTCCAATCGCGGCCGGAGTACCAGGCCGGGGAATAGCTGGTTGCCCCAGGGGGCGCCGCCTGGGCCAGCACCACCGCGAACTTTTCACTCCAGGCTTTTTCCACATTCAAAGCCAGGGCATAAGGGAGAAACTTTTCGAACACTGACGGATTCTTGGGGAGAGCAACCAGCATCTTGTAGCGGTCCTTGTCCGCCTCAGTCAGAAACATGCGGAAGCCCTCGATCTGATCCCGCAGCGAGCGGCCCGAGCGGCCTGACAGCTTGAGAAGGCAATGGAAGGTATAGCTAATCAGGACCTGGAGAACCAGCAGGAGGGCGACCGTTCCGGATGTCGCCCACGCCAGTACTCCCAGCCCCACGATCTCCCCCCCGAAGACAGGAATTGCCACCACGGTTGAGGTCAGGGCCTGTTTCCAGGCGGCGGCCTGGTGTTGCGGATCAAAGATCACATTCCTCCAGGCAGCCAACCCCGCGGCCGCCAGCGCCGCGCAGGCCAGGCTCCAGATGAGCAGCCCGGCGGTTACGGTGAGCGTGATAACCTGTGACGCGCCGGGGACTGCGAAACCGCACCGGAGCACGCAGAGGAGAGATATCAGCAGGCCTGGAATCAGGTAGGGGGTGTTCCTCAGGAAGAAACCCCTTTCCAGGTGGGAGCGCAAGCGGTGGTGCAGGGCTTCCAGCGCGCCACCCACCAGGGCGTGGTTCTTGCGTTCCAGGCGAATGGTTCCACGTGCGGTGAAAAGCTTCCGGACGACGAGCTTCTGATCGGCCGTAATCGCGGGCAGGGGTGCCCAGCCTCCGCCGCCTCGTCCAGGTGCAGTGTCGGTGGGCTGCAGGCTCGCTTTCAGGCGTCCCAGAATGTATGTGCCGGTACTGTCCTCCAGGATAGCTATTCGCCGCTTGACCGCCAGGTCCACCAAATCAACCATCAGAGCCTTTTGGTCAAAGTCCCCTCGCCACACGTAGCGGACAGCCGCGGGCGAGAATCCCCGGGGCGGCGAGTTCCTGGGCATGAGCAATCCCGCTGCACGACGGCGCCCGCCCAGGAACCACGCCACCGTGTAATAAGCCAGAACCAGCAACAGCCCGGCAAGGCCGATGAGTGGGACTTGGTTGTCCTGAAGGAAATACCGGTAATTCTCATCGTCATTGGGCAGGCGAACAAATCCCTTGGGCCAGCGGACCACGATGGTCAGGGTCTCCGGCGGCGCCAGGGGGCGCGTGGTGCGGAATTCCGCGTTGCCTTGGGCATTGAAGGACGCGGAGTAATCGCTCCCCGCTGAGCCCGGCACGCCCGTGTAGGCGTCCAGCAGGACAGCGGCCGGGGCGATTCCCGCGGGCAGATGAACCGTGGCAGAAGCCTCTTGAATGGGGAAGATCCAACCGCTGCCCGTCACATTCCAGTAAAGCTCATCGTGTTCGGAGAAAAACCCGAGGGCCCGATTCAAAGTGTAGGTAAGCACATACTTGTGCTCACCTGGCGACAGGGGCGCGCCGCGCTTGCCCAAGCATACGCGCAGGCCATCGGGCAGCTTTTCCAGATGGTAGTCTTCGGGCTGGTCATCTCGCGCCAGGGAAGTGACTTCCAAATGCACAAAGTTGACGTTGCCGAAGCGATCGCGGTCGAGCGAGGGGAAGTCTCGGTGGATTCCCTCGAGGAGCCCGGGGTCCGTGGCCGACACCAAAATCGTCTCCCGCACCAGGAGCGTGTCGTCCCGACTGACGGTGATCTCACTGCGATAGGAAAGGACCTGCCCACCCCCGGACCCCGCGGCGGTTGCCGGTGCTGAGAGGCCGGCAGCATAGGAGCAGGCGAGAAGGGCGAGGAGAATGCCGGTGAGAGTGGAGAACCGCTTGGGCATGTGCGCTTCCCCCTGCAGCCCGCCCCCACAGTCCGGCAAGCCGGGCAGGGAAGAGATGAAATTGCACTCGGACGTTGGCCGCTAACTTACCACACTTTGCCTGGAGAGCAATCCGGTACTTGGCGGGCGGGAGGCTGGGAGGCAGTTAGCGTTTGCTGCCCGCGGGGGCCGCAGGTTTCCGGCGCTGCGCAGGGGCCGGCCCATTCCGGTAGGCAGGGTTCACGTGCCGCGCGCCGGTGGCTATCAATTGCTCAGCCTCGCCCTGCGATCTGATTCCACCCCGCGCACCCAGGGCCGTGCAGTTGAGCCCGGCCAGGGCGTTGGAGAAATCCAGCGTCCGCCCGATGTCCCACGCCGACAGCAATCCAAAGATGAAGGCGCCGTGAAAGACGTCACCCGCGCCTGTGGTGTCCACGGTTTCCACGACAAAGCCCGGCGAGTAGTAGAAGCGTCCCGCCTCATAAACCAGTGCGCCGTCGCGGCCGAGCGTCATGCCGGGCACCCGCACCCGATACTCGCGCGCCATATTCTCCAGCACTTTGAAGGGATCGGCGTGCCCGGTGACGGCGGGAAGGAAATTCGTCGAGGCGATCAGGTAGTCGATGTAAGGGAAAAGTGTCTCGACCTTCTTATAGACCGTATCCAGGTCCGCCACCACCGGGATGCGCGCGCGCCGCGCCCAGCGCGCCGCCACGAGGGCAGCTTCCACATCGCAGCCGTCCAGGAGCAGCACGCGCGCTGATTGAATGGCCCGGGGTTTCAGTTCCTCGGGCTGGACCGCCAGCCGCGCGTCACGGTCCCAGAAGATGGTGCGCTCGCCGGTTGCCTGGTCAACCAGAATGTAGCCAAACTGGTTGGGAGTGCCCTTTACCACCCGCGCCTGCGCCAGGTCTACTCCCTCGCGTCGCAGGCTGGCAAGCTGGAAGCGCCCGGCTTGGTCGTCGCCGAGTTTGCCGATGTACCGTGCCGTTAGTCCCAGCCGCCGGCAGGTGACCAGCGCCGTCGCCACCTGCCCGCCGGCATGCATGGACGCCGCGACCACGCGCTCCTTACCCCCCAGGGCAGGGAACTCCCGCACCGTCATGACCGTGTCCGTGGCATTCAGGCCGAGACCGACCACATCCACCTTGGCGTTCGCCAATTGCGCCCCCTCCTTGCCGCAGGGGAGATACTCTACACCCCTTGCCGCCAGGTTGTGAAGCAGTGTGCGCGCAGGGTAGTGGGTCAGTTTGCTGTATCGGCGCTCAATGAATACCCCTTGCTCCCATGTATCGTTTTCTACTACCCTCGGCAGGGACAACAGGCCCAGCCCGGAGCGGATGCGAGAGCCAGACACTTCTATGGAGAGGGCACTTGCAGCCGGGGGAATCTCCCAGCACGACGGGCAAGGGCGGGGGTCCGAGGAAGGGCGCCGGGACAGTTTCCGCCGCGCCGGTCTGGTGGCCCGGGAAAATGGGTCAACCTGGTGAGAGATCCGGGCCAGCCCCGACGACCATCCCAGGAGGGTATCCACATGACTCCCACGATTGAGGCGCGTGGTCCCAGGCTCAGCCTTGATGAGCTGAAGCTGGCGGCGGCGGAGATGCGCGCGGTCAACCTGATTGACATCTTCGCGGCAGGTTCAGGGCACCCGGGTGGCACGCTCTCCATCATGGATGTCGCCGCGGCGCTCTACCTGCGGGTGCTCAACCACGACCCCAAGGACCCCGCCTGGCCCGCGCGCGACCGCGTCTTCTGGTCAACCGGGCACAAAGCGCCGGCCCTTTACGTGGCGCTGGGCAAGGCGGGCTATTTCCCGCTCGACGACACCGTGCTGCTGCGCCAGTTCGGCACGGGATTTGAGGGACACCCGAATTGGCTGAAGCTGCCGGGGGTGGAAGTTTCGAGCGGCTCCCTCGGGCAGGGGCTGGGAGTGGCCGTGGGCAACGCACTGGCGGGGAGGCTCGCCGGCCGGCCCTACCGCGTTTACTGCATCATGGGAGACGGCGAGCAGCAGGAAGGAAGCATCTGGGAATCTGCCATGGCCGCCGGGCACTACAAGCTGGACAATCTCTGCGGGATTATCGACAAGAATGACCTGCAGATTGACGGCTGGGTCCGCGATGTGATGAATGTCGATCCCCTGGCCGAGAAGTACGCGGCCTTCGGTTGGAACGTGCTGGAGATCAATGGGCACGACCTAGGCGAAATCCTCGCCGCCTTTGAGCGTGCCGCCGCGACCGCAGGCCGTCCCACGGTTGTGATCGCGCACACCGTGAAGGGCAAGGGCGTCGGCTACATGGAGAACCAGGCGGGCTGGCATGGGATTGCGCCCAATCGCGAGCAGTTTGGGAAAGCCATGATCGATCTCGCTACGCCCGCGGTGCCCCCCGAGCGGCAGGCGGCCATGCTGGCGCAGGCCCAGGCGCACGCCCAAAGCGCCGCCGCCCAGGCAAGGGCCGGGCTGCCGCAGTTCCGGCGCAATTACTGGTGGAATGCGGGTGCGACAATGAAGGTGGAGATGGACCCCACCCGCATGGGCTTCGGGCGGGGGCTCGAAATCGTCGGCGCCGACGAGCGCATCGTGACCATCCACGCCGACATTTCGGGCTCGATCAAGATCACGGACTTCGAGGCCAGGCATCCCGAGCGCAAGCGCCGCGTCTTCAGTGTAGGGATTGCCGAGCAGAACATGATGCAGGTGGCGGCGGGCCTGGCGAAGGAAGGGCTGATTCCGGTGACCGGCACCTACGGTGTTTTCGCCTCGGGGCGCTGCTGGGACCAGATTCGCACCACCATCTGTTATTCAAACTTGAACGTCAAGATCGCCGGCGCGCACGGCGGCATCTCCGTGGGCGCGGACGGCGCCACGCACCAGGCGCTGGAAGAAATCTCGTTGATGGCCATCCTTCCTAACATGCACGTGGTCGTTCCGTGCGACGCGCTGGAGACGGAGAGGGCCACTCTCTACACCCTGTTGGAGCTGGCCGGGCCGGCCTACATCCGCTACGCGCGCGAGGCCACGCCGGTTGTGACCAGGCGCGAGACGCCGTTCAAATTCGGCGTCGCCAACATCATCCGTTATCGCGGCGAGAAGCCGCGCTTCGGGGAGGCGTTCGAGACCTTCCTCTCGACGGACTATGCGGGCGAAGCGGAGGCAGTTTCCATCGTTGCCTGCGGGCCCATGGCGCCGGAAGCCATGCGCGCCGCCTGGCTGCTGAAAGAAGAACACGGGATTGAGACGCGCGTCCTGAATGTGCACACCGTGAAGCCGCTCGATGTGGCGGCGCTGGTGCGGGCGGCGGAAGAAACCGGCATCGTCGTTACCGCCGAGGAACACCAGGTGGGAGGCTTCGGCAATATCGTGGCCGGAGCGATTCTGAACTATCGTCAGAATTTCCAGTTGCCCCTTTTGCTGGATAGGGTGGGCGTTCCGGATTGCTTTGGCCTTTCCGGCAAGCCCTGGGAACTGATGCAGCATTTCGGCCTGTGCGCCGAGCACATCGCCGAGCGGGCGCTCAAGCTTCGCGCCAAGCGCGCCAGCGCCAAACGCCTGGCGGCGTGAAGAAGAGATTCGGCGCTCCCGTCAGAGCCCCGTCAGGGGCGACATAAGGCTGCCTTGAGGGTCGGGCGCCAGCCCGCGCGGGGCTGATGCCCTCCCTCCCGGGGCCAAACGAGTTACACTATCCCTCTGGTTTCCTAAGGTATGTTGCTTGAGCTAAGTGATGTTGTGGCTGCAGCGAGGGGGGGCTCAGCGCGGTAGGCGATTCGCTCCTCGCGGCATTCATGTCGAGCATCATAATGGGTCGTGAAAGAACTAGGGAAGGCCACCGGATTGGCGATGCCGACTCGAGAACGAATTCTGGTCTGGGTCGTGGGATTTGTCACCGCTGTGGGAATGACTCTGCCTGCGGCATACGTTCTATCAATGGGCTTATCGGAGGTCTCGGGTTATTTCGCGCGATCGGCCGTGTTGGATTGGATGGTTGATTGGGCGATGCTCCTCAGCGTTCCTTGGGAGGCGGTTGCCACGCTCCTTGTCATCCTGCGCTGGCGGGACCTTCCCCAGAGATTTTGGATTACCTACTGCGTCAATGGTGTCTTGGCCTACGTCTCACTTCCCATTTACCTGCACCACTTCGGCATCTTTCTGTAGCACGTGCAGCCCTGTTTTGAAGGTCTGCGGTTCGTCCCCGATTGACAAGAAAAAGCCGCGGACCTGCCGAACAGGTCCGCGCTACGGTTGCTCATTTAGTCACTTCTTTCGATAGTCTCTCGAAAGCGCTTTGATAGGTGGAATTCTTGCTGTCGAGATCACAAGCCTTTCGATACTCGGCCAGTGCCGACCGGCGGTCGCCCTGGTGCTCAAGTGCCCAACCGAGGCCATAATGGGCCGTGTCATCATCAGGGTCAAGCCGCAATGCTTCACGGAATTCATGCGCTGCGCTTGCCCAATCGTTCTTCCAGGTAAGCACGTTCCCCAACTCGGTGTGATGGCCTGGGAACGCGGGCGAGGTGTCGGTCTTTGGGGAGCCAGGCATCAACTGGTTAGCTTCTCGGTACTCTGCAATGGCCCCATCTATGTCGTGCTTGCGAAAGAGTATGTTCCCCAAGGCGGCGTGATTGATATCGCTGCGCGGCCCCAAGCGCACAGCTTCTCGGCACTCTGTGATGGCCGCATCTAATTCGCCTTTTCCGTCTAGTGCGTGGCAGAGGCCTAAGTGGGCAGAGTCATAGTTAGGTTCTTGACGTAGAGCTTCTCGATACTCAGCGATAGCCCCGTCTATGTCGCCCTTCTGAAGAAGTAACCCCCCCAGGCTGCAGCGGTGGTCGTATTCCTGACCGAGGTCGAGGTGGGCGAGTTCCCGCTCCTCGGCGATTACACCGTCCAAGTCCCAAGTCCCGCCCAAGACCCTACTAACGTGGAGCTCGAACAGGAGTAACTTGTGAGCGGCAAGGTCACCGGGCGAGCGCCGAATTGCTTCACGCAACTTTTTTATGCTGTCCTGGTTTGAAACCTTTTGCTCGACTCGCTCGACACCTTCGCGAGCGTCCGAACTATTAGGGTCAAGCTGGTTTGCGGTACGGTATTCCTCGAGAGCAGCCGCGAGGTCGCCTGCCTGTTCGAGTACGGAACCCAAGAACTCGTGGGCGTAGGCATCAGCGGGTGTTAAGCGAACCCATTCCCGGCCTTCCCCCACCGCCCCGGCGATATCGCCTTTGTCGCGCAATGCACGACCGAGAGAGATGTGAATACTGCTCAAATGGAGGTTGTTGATTTCCCGCAAAGACTCGCCGCCGTTTGCCGAAATCGGTTCGAAGGTTTGGAGTGCCAGCCGGTATTCCGCAATAGCCCCGTGGAGGTCGCCTTTGCCCTCCAGCGCCTCTCCAATCCCTAAGTGGCAGTCGGGGTCTTCCTCGCCCTCCAAGCTCATGGATTCTCGATATTCGGCGATAGCCCCGTCCCACCTCTTCTGCGCGACGAGGAGTTCCCCAAGCTCGTAATGGACCGCAGACGGTTGGCCACCGTCCGCTTCGGCTGCGCGGCACTCCAATTCAGCCTCCCGATATTTCTCAGTTGCCGCTGAGGATTCTCCTTTATTTTCGAGGTCCATGCCTGCGTGCCTTAATCGGGCGCAGCGCTGATAATGGGACTCGGGTTTGGCATTCCTCAGCGTGCTGATTAACTCCTCGTCGCCTCCACGGAGGCGGACTCGATTGAGATAGTCATCCGTGGGCTCAAAATCGATGCCGCGCTCTTTCACGAGGATCGCCACCCGATGGCTGGGCACTCCCCCTGCGAGGAGCCCCAAGACCTCCCCCTGAGTTAGTGGCCTCTTTGTTTCGCCGGAACTTGGGATTGCCGCGACGAAGTTCCAGGGCGGAAATATCCCCGCAACGATGATGAGGATTGTGCCGACGGAGAGAACAAGTCCTTGTTTCATGTTATCCTGTGGTGGCAGAAGCGGAAAGGCCCGACTCTCAAGGGGCCCTCCATGAAACCGTCGGGCGGAATCCAAAGGTAGCACGCGGGTTTGCCCGTTGCAAGCTTCTACCTTCGAAGGGGTTTATTTAATGAGTGAGTCTGAAAAAGACGCCATCATCGGGAAGGCTGTAAGGGAGAACGCTGAGGCGAAAAGCAAACTCGCGCTCTTGGTTAAAGAAGCTGAGAACGTAGGCTTCACATTTGAGAGATTGTCGAAGGCTTTGCGCGAGGACTCGCCGGCAAAGGCAGCAAACCATATTGAAACACTCTTGTCGCTACTCGAAAAAGAGAAGGTAGATTGGTCAAAGCTCACCTCTGACTCGCTCAAAGCTCTAGCGTCCACCCTCAAGAAAGCAATTTCGGATGTCGAGCGAACCCAACGAGAAAGGCAGCAGCTAGGGATTTAGGCCGGTCTAGCCTCTCTGTTCGCCGGCACCAATTCTTCCAATCGTTTTAGTGCAATTTATGGCGGTGCACCTATGAGTTGGTGATATCTTCGATCCGCAGATCCTTCCCAATTGTGAGTGCGAAGGTGAAGTGCTGGTTTTCTCGTTTCCCTTGCTCGTTGTTGTAACTGAGGATTACCTTAACTGTATTTGTTCCATTATTTAGGTTGGCTTCAAACCTGCGCAAAAGGCTCTCATGGATTTTGTCAAAGCTTTGGGGAGTAAATCCTATTGTAAATCCTCTTCCAGTGGCATCCTGGACTGCGATTACCAAGCTTGCGGTACCTCCAATCCAAATTTCCTGTTGAAGAGAAGAATCTGGTTTCCAAAGTCCGTATTCCACATTACGGTAAGCAATTTTCGGTGAGTCATAATAAATGAGTTTTGCTGTTAAGTTTCCGGCCTTTGTGGGATTTGAAGCTCGCGGATCGTTGAGAATTTCTACGATGGCCACACGATGAGTACTCCCCGGTTCTATAGCAAGAGAACTGGAAACCGAGCAAGATTCGATCACGAGGTGGTCAACGCAAAGCGGCGAGAGAACTGAGTGGCATGAAGTTAGGAACTGGACGATCCCCACGACGGTGAAAATTACTCCGATAACTGACAGGATGTGATGAGGCCAGACCATGGAATTGAACCATCCTAGAATTCGTACCAGGGTCTGAACGCGGCCCACTTCGTCAAGGACAAAGAGAACCCCGGCCAAGATCATCCAGATTTCTGGATGCTTCCGTTTGAGAGAAGTGGAGAAAATTCTCGGCGGCACGGTTTCCACATGATACGCCGCTTGACCTGCCCCCGTTTTCTGTACCAATCATAAAGCGAGTTCCAGGGCAGTTTCTTGCTTTTGTTGTTCTCTCCGGGGCGGCTGGGGGGGGAGAGCCGCCCCGGCGCCTGTGAATTCCTGCG
>Ga0187873_1001148_pt1 | contig 23154 bp, 26 predicted proteins | sample June2016WEW_16_1_2_FD_133012 | JGI IMG/M metagenome (GOLD analysis project Ga0187873, IMG submission 133012) | Peatland microbial communities from SPRUCE experiment site at the Marcell Experimental Forest, Minnesota, USA - June2016WEW_16_100 | ecosystem: Environmental > Terrestrial > Soil >...
CAGTCAGGCCGGTCTTCCCGGCGGCCCAACCATTTGCGCTCGCCGTGCGGCTCCCAATCGGACGGCAGCTTCCGGCACGCCTCCCACAGTTCCTCGTCGCTCGGGTTCCCGGCTTCCATCGTCCGCTCCCATCAGGCTGCCGCTCACGGCTGCTGTCTATCGGAACAGCCACTCCACGATTTCCTCGGCGAGGGCGTGCTTCTCCGCCCCGTCCGGCAGCGCCTTCATCCTCGCCCACTTCTCGTCGAAGCCGAACTCGGCACGCTGGCGGTCATATTCCTTCCTGGCCTCTTCCGTCCTCTGCCGCCCTTCCTCCCGGTGCTCAGGGCAGGCGAGAAGCTCGATGGGGTCGTGGCACCCGCTGTGGTCGAAGCCCTCCAGCGGCAGACCGCAAACACACACGCAAACGGAAGGCCCGTGTCGCCGCCACGCAGGGCCGTCCCCTCGCACTGCCAGTAATGACCGGCGACGTAGCAGAAATGCTCGTGGCTCATTGGCCCCCTTTTAAGTTGCGTGGACTAGCAAGGGTCCTTGACCGCCATGACCGCCAATCCAGGCACCCTCGCAAAGGCGAATTGTGAGGTTGCAGGCTACGGCAGCAGCTTGCCGCCGCTCACATTGGTCACCGTGACCTTGCCGCTCTTCAGGTCCGTGGACGTGATGTTCTGGGAGGTCGTCTTGCCGCTGTCGGTGTGCCAAGTGCTGGTGACGATTTTCTTGCCGTCGGACGTAACTACGGTGCTGTGTTCGAGCTTCATGCTAACTCCTCCGGTTGATTGACTTGTTGGTGCTCCAGAGTCCCGTTGCCGTTCCCGGCGCTCGCTTTTCCGTTCTTCCGCTCCGCCTCGCCCGGCATCTTCTCGCCAGCCGCAGCGCCGTCGCACAGCCCCGCCAGCCTCGTCCGGTATTTCGCCGTGAGCGCCTGGGCCTTTTCGATGGCCTTTCCGGCCTTGTTGAGCTGGCCCTCGATTTCATCAATGTCCACGAACGTCCGCTGGACTTCGTTGGCTAGGGCTGCGTTCCTTTGCAAAAAGTCCGGCCCCTCGGCCCGCATCCGCTCGAACACCGGGCGCAGCACTTCGAGGTCACGGGGGAGCCAGGCACGGGTCGAGCGCAGCAGCCAAATCCCGTCCTCCTGCGCCCATCTGCACTGCCGGTCGATATGCCTTAACTGCGATTCCTCCCGAGTCACGAGCACGGCGACCGGAAGCTTGCGCTCCCTGGCGTCCCGCACCAGCTTCTTGACGTCGGCTTCGGCGACGATTGCCTTGTCCTTGTTGTCGATGACCATGATTGGCTCAAGGGCGTTCCCGGCGGCGTCGCTGAACGCCATCAGGAAATCGCCGTTGCGTGGAAGCTTCTCCCCGACCCAGATGCCCGGCCACGAATGGGCCTCCTCGGCGAAGTCCAGTTCTTCCTTTTTCCCGACACGGGCCACCTTTGCCATTTCTGCTTCGAGTTGTTTGTTGCGGTCACGGAGACAGCTTATTTCCTGGAAGTAATCCTTTGCCTGGCGGCTGAGGTCGTTCGCCTTTGCCTTCTCGCCGCTCAGCGCAGCCTCAAGCTCGGCCCTGGCCTTGGCGACTTCGGCCTTCTTCTGCTCTTCCGCCAACTTCTGGGCAGCCTCAAGCTCGGCAATCTGCTTCGTCAGGGCGGCGAGCTGCTTCTGCAACTCCTTCTCGGCAGCCAGCCGTTCCTCCTGGCGGGCGATGTCCAGCGTGGCGGTGGCGGTCTTTTCCAGTCCCTTCAGGCGGGCGGCAAGCTCGCTCTTCTCGGCCTGAAGCCTCTGCAATTCGGCATTGTGCTTGTCGCTTGCGGCGGCCAAGCGCTTCGTGAGTTCGACCTCGAATTTTGCCCAGCGTGCCTGCTCGGCATCCTTCTCCTTTTTCATGATGAGGCGTATGGCTTCCTCTGCGCTTAGCTGGGCAACTCGGGCGAAGTCTTTCATGCCTAGCCGCTCAAGAACTTCGGTGCGGCTGAGTTCACCCTTGCCCAGGCAAAGGGGGCATTCGATGGCCTCGGGCATGGCGGGAGTGGAATCTGTCATAAGCGTTTGCCTCCGACAAAAGGGTTTGCGTTGGGACCACTGCACGCCACCGGGGCAGCTATTCCTTCCCCGACTTCCGCCAAAGTTGAAGGGCGAAAATGCCCCATGCGGCAACGGCTATGGAAAGGAGAAGGCCAGTCCCGACGTTCTTCACGTCAGCGAGATTCCCGGAACTGGCGATGTCATGGCCAACGGCGAATGATGCGCAGCCAAGCCCGGCGGCGCTGCAAGTTGCTCCAATTCCCATGATGAATTTGTCCAACATCTCGTTCGCCTCTCTGGTGCGAGAAACCGTTTACGCTATGCACTCGGCAGGCGCTAGAACCATCGCTGGCCGGAACTCGCCCGCTTGTGTGCATTCGCCTTTCATTGCCGTTCGGGTGAAGCGCACCACACTTGCTCGTGAAACAGCGTATTTTTTGGAGACCTGGGTCAGCGACATTCCCGACAGGCGGTCATGCACCAACGCCGAGCGGTCAATGGCGAGAGGGGCACGGCCCATAGGCAATCCTTCCAGCCGACGTCGACGCATCCCGGCCTTAATCCGCTCGATGATGATTGAGCGTTCGAGTTCGGCGATACTGCTGATGAGGGTGACGAACATCCGCCCCATGGCACCCGAGGTGTCGATGTTTTCACGGGCGGAGACAAACTCAATCCCGAGGTCGTTCAACTCGTCAACGATGCTTAGGAAATGCTTGACCGAGCGGGCAACCCGGTCGAACGCCGCAACCAATACAATCGAAAACTTGCGGCGGTGGGCGTCGGCGAGCAGAGCGTCGAGACCCGCACGCCTCGCTTTGGAGCCGGAGCCGACATCGGTGTACTCGTGGACAATCTCGTAGCCACGGCGTGCGGCCATCTCACGCAACTGGTAAAGCTGATTCTCGACGCACTGGTCGGGGGTGCTGACCCTCGCATAGATTGCGGCCTTTTTCGTCACAGCTCCTCCTTCACGCTTAGCAGGATGGGATTGGGTTCAATCGTGCGCATTTTTCCGATTTTGGCCAGGGCAGCGTCGATGATTCCATCGAACCTTCCGGCCGGGATACGCCGGGCATCACGGAGCGGAAAATAAAGGCAGTTGACGCCAGGCGCAAACTTCTTCCCTGTCTCCCGGCAAAGGGTGACCACCGTGGTAATCTCGATGGGATTGGACTCGGCGTCGCCAATCCCACCAACGGAAAGCCTCTGCCAAACTTGCGTGACGCTCATCCAGGCTGCCCTCCCTCCAGGTCCTCACCCTTGGCCCCAGGCGGGCGGCGTGCTTGTAAAGCAGCAGGTTGGGAGGCCGCTTTTTCACCTGAATCACGAAGTTCCGGCCCGTGTCCCAATCGATTTCTGCATACTCGATTTCAAAGACGTGCCCTGGGCGGCTCGCTCGCCGGTATTCCGGAAACATGTTGAAGGCTTTTTCCAGGGCGGCCTCAGGGGCGTCCGCCAAAACGATGGCGGTGGTGCCCAAATCGCCTGGGAGGCGCTTGAAGTCGACCGCAAACATGCGGGGCTTGATGTTGGGGAGTGGTTTCACACTTATGATATACCTTGGACCGAGCGGTTTTTCGGGAAAAAGTTGAAAGGAATTTGAGGAATCGGCGGCTCGGTCATGGACTCGGCTGCGGGGCGAGAGATGAGCGCCTTGTGTTGAGCGCCTGGTCGGTTCTATAGTGTGAACGAAAGTTTGCGGACAGGTAACGGCGGTGTGAAGCCGTCAACTATCAATGCGACAGCGGCTTCAATGACCTCGTACAATTTCGATTCCGCCACCATGGGATTGTAAATGTTCCGAATCAAAGAAATCGTCAAGCCTTCGGGCAAGGGGCGAACAGCGGATTGGCCGGAGCACATCGGCACGGTAACCAGGGTGACGGCAGAGGCGGTCTTCGTTCAGTGGCACGATTGCGCCGTCGAAGACGAAATGAATTTCGATGAACTCGCCTCCACTGGTACTTTCAATGACATCGTTCCGGTCGTGGTCGCAGAACTTCCGCCGCCCGAGGTGAAGCCGCCAACGATTCACTAAGCGAATAAACCGAGATTTCAATTATGGCCTCCCGGCGGCGCTACGTGTGCGCCTGTTGGCCTGAGTTGGATTAACCTTCTTGACTGTTCGCCACGGGTGCCAGATGGAAGCAGAGGATGAGGGCGATGCGGCAGAGGAACTAGGGAAGCGTGCTGACGGGCTGTGAGCGAGCAGCGCCGCCTGGGTCATGCATGCCCGAGGAACTGAACGATGCTGGACACATCACTATTAGGCTTTGTCGCCAAACAGTTATTGAGCGGAGACGAGGTCGTGGTGGAGGGCAAGCGGCCCCCTGTCCGCCGCACCAGCAAGCAGGGACTAAGAACCGTGACCTTCACCATCGAAGGACGCCAGTATGCCGCCATCGAGCAGAATCCCGAAAAGCCGAGCCGCTGGGGCCAGCTTGCCCGGAGCGGTCACCAGGTCGTGCAGTTCAAGGACATTGAGAGCAACAGATTTGTGGCGGTTGCGGTGGATGGCGAAGTGAAGGAATACGGGAGGGGGAGGGACCGGGGCCAGCCTGACGCCACCCGAAGCTAACGACCGGATTCGAAGCCGTGGTGCGCCTTCGACCATGGAGGACACTACCTGCCGTGAAACGAACTGTGGTATTTCATTCCCCGCTGACTCAGGATGCGCTAATCGCTAGGCTCCGCCAGACAGTGGATGAGGAACGAAGAACCCTGTTCTCTTTCTCTGGCTACGAGGGGAGCCGTCCAATTCTTGGCAAATTCGGTGAAGGCGTGTTCAGGTTACAGAAGCGGAGGCACTGGCACAATGACTTCTCGCCGTATTTCTACGGTCGGATTGAGTCGGAGCAGGGTGGGACCAAAATCGAGGGATATTTCGATGCCGCCCGGTGGGCTAAGCTCTTCATGCGCATCTGGCTCGCTGCCGCCGTGGTATTCGGTGTTCCCATATTCGCACTTACACTGTTCGACGTAGCGACCGGGAGCCACTATGTCAGTGGCGATACATGGGTCGGTCTTCTGGTCCCGCCCGGACTGGTCGCATTTGGCATCCTGCTGCCGAAGCTCGGGAGGCTGCTGAGTCGGCCAGAGGAACGAGCAATACTGGAATACCTTCAGAATACCTTGGCAGCACGTCATGAGGGTTAGCACCACTTTCAGGTGTATCAACCCTCCTCAGGGCAACCTAGTTTTTCCAACTCTTCCTTCGAAAGCTCGGAGCGACGGCGGAGACATATGAGCCGACCATCAATTTCGTCTCGGTAACGGTAAGGGTTAGCGGGTCGGCGAAATTCGTGGCCCTCTTCGGAGTACTTCACGGTTTCCCTTTCTCCTATGTAGGGTTCCCCGTGGACATCGCATAACCTCCTCTTTGCCTCTCTTCCTCCGAAGAACTCCCGTGGGTATGTAATCTCTAGCAGAAGCGTCCAACGCTCACGGCAGCGAGGCCGTTCACAAAGTTCCGGGTTCTTTTTGCCCACAAAGCACCTCTGGTGACCTGAGTTTGACTTGTACTTGCTCTCTCTCAGTACGGGATTCCCACGACTTCCGCAAGCCGTGCCTTCAACTCGTCCCAGTCCTTTCCCCTGCGGGAAAACATCGCCGTCACGTCGAACCGTTCGGTCGTGGTTCGCCACGCCCCCTTTGCCGTTACTCGTCCACGAGCCTCAAGGATTGTAGTGGAAAACTGCGGGAACTTTCTTTTTTGTTATCGAACCAATCGCACACCGCTGTGGCCGCAAGGCGGAGAGGAACGAGCGTAGCTGGAAACCGCTCCACAAATGATGTAATCTCCAATGCTCAAGAGCTTACCCCACACTAGTGGGGAGCACTAATGCACCACGTCAGGAGAGTCCATTGGCAGAAAGCATCCAAGAGATAGTCAATTTCATTTGGCCGGTGGCCGATGAGATTCTTCGGGACGATTTCAAGCGGGGCAAGTATCCCGACATCATCCTGCCTTTCACCGTGCTGCGTAGGCTGGACTGCGTGCTGGCAGGCACCAAGGAAAAGGTCCTCGCCAGGCACAAGGACCTCCAGCGGCAAGGAATCCAAAACGTAGACGGCCAGTTGCGCCGGGCCGCCAGGCATTCCTTCTACAACATTTCCAAGTTCGATTTCGGCAGGCTACTGGACGACGCCAAGAACATCGGGAAGAACTTCATCGCCTACATCAACGGGTTCTCCGAGAACATGCGGGACGTGGTCGATAATTTCGGCCTCCGCACCAATATCGAGTTGCTGGACCAGAAGGGCCTGCTCTTCCTACTGGTGAAGAAATTCAGCACGGTTGACCTTCACCCCGACCGGGTGGACAACCATGCGATGGGGACCATCTTCGAGGAACTCATTCGGAAATTCAACGAGCAGACTAACGAGAACCCCGGCGAGCACTTCACGCCCCGTGATGTCATCTGGCTTATGGTCCGCCTGGTTTTGAACGGTGACCGGGAAATCCTCCGGCAGCGGCAGGTCGTCCGCACGGTGTTTGACACCGCCTGCGGGACCGGTGGAATGCTGTCGATTGCCAAAGAGTATGTGCTCCAGAGCATCAATCCCCATGCGGACATTCGGCTGTTTGGGCAGGAGGTCAACTCCGAGACCTATGCGGTGTGCAAGTCTGACTTGCTCATCAAGGGTGATGACCGTGATGCTCAGAACATCAAGCCGGAGTCCTGCCTCTCGAAGGACGGGCATCCGCATTCCACCTTCGACTACATGGTCACGAATCCCCCGTATGGCAAGGACTGGAAGAAGGAGCGGGAGTTTATCGAAGCCGAGGCAGCCAAGGCCGGAGGGCGCTTCAGCGCAGGCTTGCCCCGCATCAGTGATGGGCAGTTGCTTTTCCTCCAGAACATGCTTTCAAAAATGAAGCCCGTCAGCGAGGGCGGGAGCCGCATCGCCATTGTCATGAACGGTTCTCCGCTATTCTCCGGCGATGCGGGAAGCGGGGAGAGTGAAATCCGCCGGTGGATTCTGGAGAACGATTGGCTTGAGACCATCGTCGCACTGCCGGGACAGCTTTTCTACAACACCGGCATCAACACCTATATCTGGGTGCTCACGAACCGGAAAGAAAAGCGGCGGAAGGGCAAGGTCCTGCTGGTGAACGGCGCTGCTATGCGCAAAGAGGGCAAGGATGAGGTCGAGGTGTTCTCCCAGAAGATGCGCAAGAGCCTGGGTGACAAGCGGAACGAATTATCGGAAACCCACATCGAGGAGCTTTCCCGGCTTGCCGCTGATTTCAAGGAAGGCCCCTACACCAAGATTTTTGACACCGCCGACTTTGGGTATCGGAAGATTACCGTGGAACGCCCGTTGCGCCTCAATTTCCAGGCGTCGCCGGAGCGCATCAACCGGCTTTCGAGTGAACCTGCGTTCAAAGGGTTGTGCCCGAACGGCAACGGGGCGGGAAAGAAGCTTCAGGATTCCATCGTCGCTGTGCTTCAGAAGCTCGGACCTAACAAGGTTTGCGAAAACCGAGACGAGTTCACGGAGGCCCTGGACGCCCTGATGGACGAGGGCAGTGTCAAATTGCCTGCGCCAGCCAAAAAGGCCATCCTCTCGGCTCTTTCCGAGCGTGACGTAAATTCGGAGATTTGCAGGGATAGCAAAGGGAATCCAGAGCCAGACCCAGAGCTTCGGGATTACGAGAATGTGCCGCTCAAGGAAGACATCGAAACTTACTTTGACCGGGAGGTCACGCCGCACGTGCCCGATGCGTGGATTAACAAAGAGGTTCGAGACGACAAGGACGGGAAGGTCGGAAAGGTCGGATACGATATCAGCTTCAACCGGTACTTCTACCAATACCAACCGCCACGTCCACTTGAGCAAATCGACGCAGATATCAAGAAGCTGGAGGCCGAAATTCTGCAACTGTTAAACGAGGTTACAGAGTGAGTGCTGCGTTTGAAACAAAGAATCCGATAGCTGCGCAGAAGTGGCGACCATACCCTGAGTACAAGAACTCCGGCATCGAGTGGCTGTGCGATATTCCGCTTGACTGGCAAGTCCACAAGCTTGGAAGCAAGTGTTCGGTCAAAGCTCGTTTGGGATGGAAAGGGCTGAAGGCAGCCGAGTACGTTGATAATGGTTATATTTTCCTCGCAACTCCCAATATTAAAGAGAGGGACATTGATTTTGAAAACGTTGACCACATCACTCCCGCTCGCTATTTTGAATCCCCCGAAATTATGTTGCGAGTTGGCGATGTCCTGGTGGCAAAAGACGGGGCCACACTCGGCATTACAAATCTGATTCGCAAGTTACCGGCACCTGCAACAGTAAATGGTTCTATCGCAGTCCTCAGGCCCAAGCCGGGTTTGGATAGTTCGTTCCTTTACTATTGGCTGTCGTCGGACTATTCGCAACAGGTTATCCAGAGAATGAAAGGGGGGATGGGTGTCCCTCACCTGTTTCAGGCTGACCTCAGAAAGTTCGTTGTTGCGTGCCCAGCCTTAACTGAGCAGATAGCCATAGCAGCTTTTCTCGACCTTGAGACAGCGAAGATTGATGCCCTCATTGCCAAGCGACAGCAATTGATTGTGCTGCTGGAGGAAAAACGAGCCGCTCTCATAAGCCGTGCGGTGACCAAGGGACTGGACCCGAGCGTGCCGATGAAGGACTCCGACATAAGCTGGCTGGGAAAGATTCCAGCACATTGGGGAGCCTACAGGGTCAAGCATGTTGCCAAGCTTCGCTCGGGCCACACGCCAAGTCGGCAACACCCGGAATATTGGGTTGGGTGCAGTATTCCTTGGTTCTCGCTCGCTGACGTTTGGCAAATTCGGGAAGAGTCCCGAGAGTACCTTGGCGAAACCAATGAGAGAATCAGTGAACTCGGGTTGGCGAATTCTGCCGCTGAATTGCTTCCATCTGGAACGGTTGTACTGTCAAGGACGGCCTCAGTTGGCTTTTCTGGAATCATGCCGTGCCCGATGGCCACCACACAGGATTTTGCCAACTGGGTGTGTGGTCCGAACATTCGCCCAGAGTACTTGCTCTATGTTTTTCGGGGCATGGGGCAAGAATTCAAGAGACTCACGATGGGTTCCACCCACCAAACGATTTACATGCCCGATATCGGGAAGCTTTGTACCGCTGTCCCGCCACCCGAGGAACAGGACAAGATAGTTGAATTCATTCGTGCCCAGACCGCCAGACTAAGTGTTCTTAAGATGTCGATTGGTGACCAAATTGGCAAATTAAAGGAATATCGGACAGCCCTCATCTCCGCTGCCGTCACCGGCAAGATTGATGTTCGAGGCGAAGTGCAATGATTGACACTTCAGAAAAAGACTTTGAAGCCGGGGTTGAATCTCACCTGCTTGCCAACGGCTACACCCGGCGGCTACCAGAGCAATACGACCGCAGCCTGTGCGTTGACGCCGACGCCCTTTTTGATTTCATCCGCTCCACGCAGGCGAAAACTTGGGAAAAGCTCAAGGCCCAGCATGGTGAGCAGGTCAAGGACCGATTCCTAAAGCGGCTTGTGAAGGAGATGGAGACCAGAGGAACCCTCGACGTTTTGCGCCGGGGCGTAACCGACTTTGGATGCCACTTTGACCTTGCCTACTTCCGGCCTGAAACCACCATGAACGAGGAGCACGCCCGGCTGTACAAGGCCAACATCATAAGCGTGGTGCGCCAACTCAAATACAGCCAGAAAAGCGATAGCTCCATAGACGTCGTTCTCTTTGTAAACGGTCTACCGGTCATCACCGCTGAATTGAAAAATCCCCTGAAGGGCCAGAGCGTCGAGAACGCCATCTGGCAGTACCGGAATGACCGGGACCCGAAGGAGCCGCTGCTAGCCTTCAAACGTTGCCTTGCGCACTTTGCCGTCGATACCGACCTGGCTTATATGACCACCCGCCTGCGGGGAAAGGCTACTGACTTCCTGCCGTTCAACAAGGGCAAGGATATGGGAGCGGGGAATCCCACCAACCCGAACGGCTTCAAGACCGCCTACCTTTGGGAGGAAGTGTGGCAGCGGGATAGCCTGCTGGACATCATCCAGAACTTCCTCGAACTGGTTGACCTGGAGGACGACAAGGGGAGGAAGACGGGGGAACAGGAACTGATATTTCCCCGCTACCACCAACTGGACTCCGTCCGGCGCTTGGTGCTGGACGCCAAGAAGAACCGGACAGGGCGCAGGTACCTAGTCGAGCACAGCGCCGGGAGCGGGAAGAGCAACAGCATCGCCTGGCTCTGCCATCACCTTGCTGGCCTCCACGACTCCGGGAATCGGCGAATCTTTGACTCCATAATCGTCGTCACTGACCGCCGTGTTCTGGACTGGCAGCTACAGCGCACCGTTCGGAGCTTCGAGCACGTGAAAGGCGTGGTCACGACAATCGAGCACCACAAGTCGGAGAACCTTGCCAAGGCACTTGAGCGGGGCGACGACATCATCGTCACCACCCTCCAGACCTTCCCGTTCGTATCGGAAAAAATCAGCACGCTGTCCTCCAAGACATTTGCGGTGGTCATCGACGAGGCCCATTCTTCCCAGACCGGCGAGAGCACGAGAAGCATGAAACAGGTGCTGGATGTTGCCGACTTGGAAAAGGCCGAGGAAGAGGAAAAGGCAGAAGGTGACGACGAAGACGCCATCAACGCCGCCATCGAAGCGCAAATGAAACAGCGGGGGCAGCTTCCCAACGTCAGCTATTTTGCCTTCACCGCCACACCCAAGAACAAGACGCTGGAACTTTTTGGGGCGAAGCAGCCGGACGGCACGTTCGCTCCCTTCAGCCTTTACTCCATGCGCCAGGCGATTGAAGAGAAGTTCATCCTGGACGTTCTCAAGAATTACACCACGTTCAGGGTCTACTTCGGATTGATGAAGAAGATTGAGGGCGACCCGAATTATGAAAAGGGAAAGGCCGCCTATCTCCTGAAGTCATTCGCCGACCTGCACGAGCATGGAATCCACGAGAAGACCAAAATCATGGTCGAGCATTTCCATGAGAAGGTGCGCCATCGTATAGACGGTCTCGCCAAGGCGATGGTCGTTACCCGGTCGAGATTGCACGCCGTGCGCTTCAAGAGGGCTTTTGAAAAATACCTGAAGGAGAAGGGATACCCTTATCGGGTCCTCGTGGCGTTCTCTGGGACCGTTCATGACCCCGAGACGGGCTTGGACTACACGGAGGCCAACATGAACGGGCTTCCCGAGACCAAGACCGCAGAAACATTCAAGGGGAACGAATTCCGGTTCCTGATTGTGGCCAACAAATTCCAGACCGGCTTCGACCAGCCCTTTCTCCACACGATGTACGTGGACAAGAAATTGGGGGGCGTGAACGCCGTCCAAACGCTAAGCCGACTGAACCGGGTGCATGCTGGCAAGGATGACCCCTTGGTGCTAGACTTCGCTAACGATGCGAAGGAGATTCAGGACGCTTTCCAGCCGTACTATGAATGCACACTTCTCAGCGAGCCTACCGACCCCAACAAGCTCTATGACCTCAAGCGCATCATCGAGGACTACCACCTCTTTGGGCAGGCCGAGGTTGATGCCTTTGCCAAGGTGTATTTCTCCAAGACCGGCAAGCAGGAGAAGCTGCTCGCCATACTGGACCCGGTCGTGGACCGGCACAAGGCCACGGAGGCGAAGACACGGGAAGAGTTCAGGAAGCACCTTGGCGATTACGTGCGGCTATACGCCTTCCTTTCCCAGCTACTCTCCTTCACAGACATCAACCTGGAGAAGTTCTACCAGTTCGGTCGCCACTTGCTTCGGAAGCTGACGGTGCCGGAAGACCAGTTGCCACGGGAAATCACCGACCAGGTTGACATGGATTCCTACCGCATCCAGTTAACCAGTTCGGGGGAGATAAAGCTGCTCGCCGAGGATGGCGCATTGAAGCCCATCTCCGCCCTCGGGACCGGGGCATTGCGGGAGGAAGAGCGTGCCCCCCTGTCGGAAATCATCCAGTACATCAACGAACACTACGGGACGGACTTCACCGATTCAGACAAGGTACGTTACTTCGCCGAGGACATGGAGAGGCGTCTGACCGACAGGGAGGGAGTGAGGAATGCCCTCGACCCCGCCGTCAATCCCTCGGTCGAAAACCGCAAGCTGGCATTTGGGGATTTCTTCAGCGAGACTCTCGAAGACATGATTACCACGAACGTGGAGATTTACAAAAAGATTAACGACGACCCGAACTTTGGCGCTCTGTTCCGGGAGTTCATGTTCACCAAGCTTGCGTCCGCCCTCAGCCGGTCGGCTGAATTGGGGCGGTGACGGCGTTCAGGCCGTCCGACGAAATAGCGGTAACTCCCAACTGAAGGAGACCTCTGACATGCCCCAGGAAAAGGAACCCATTCCGCATTTGGAATTTCAGCCGATTCGCCAGTTATTCAAAGACGAAGCCCAGCACTTCACAACCTGGCTTGAGCAGAACCTGGAGGTCCTATGGCTTCAGACCGGTATTATAAGTGTATGAGATGCGGCAAGAAGACTCCTCAGCGGGAGAGGTTGCTGGATGTGCTGTTGGAGTTTCCGAAATCCATCCCCAACTGCGCATCTTGTGGGAGGAGCAACGAATTGCGGCTGATTCCTCCCTTTGCCCTCGGTGCCGGAACGCACGAGTATAAGGTGCTGGACGCCTTCCATGAATCACTTCCGTGGCAGGACGAGAATAAAGTTGATGTTGTCTTCCATCCATTTCTGGTGGTTTTGGAGCGCACAGACGGAAATGGCCAGATGGTCTGGTTGCCGTACTGGCATATTCACGGAACCAAGGCGAAGTTCGGAGAGCGAGCGCCATGGATGGATATTGACTTGTTTGTAGGCTTGCTAACGCAGGCTCGTGCAAAAGGGTATCCAAAAACATGAGCGAACAAGAAGAGCGTAATCGCCAAGAAAAACTCCCAGGCGAGGCCGAAGCCATTATTATCGAAACCCCTGCCGAGGCATCTAAACGAGAGGCTGATGAGCGCAGTAAGCGTGATGAGGGGTACAAACAACGACAACTCGGGTTCAATTGGTGGCTTGCCATTCTTACGGCCTGCCTTGTTGTAACCAGTGTGGTTTCCGATTTGATTATCGGGTATCAAAGTAAAACCGCAAGAATCGCTGCCAATGCTGCCAAAAGTGCTGCTGATACCGCTTCTAAACAACTGGAGATGATGGACCGCCCATGGATTCAAGATAATGTTAGACCGGGAGCAAATCTCATTTTCGATAATGACGCTGTCTCGTGGGGCGTAATCATAAGAATACAGAATGTCGGACATGCCGTTGCCAGTGTGGTAGTTCCACGAACGAAACTGATAGCAGTTCATGATGCCGACGTAATAGACGGACCAGTCCAACAGGCGCATGCCCTTTGCAATGAAATGTCGAAGAGGATGGAGGATGTGAAGCCCAACTATGGGATTCTCGGTGGTTCCGAGTTTCCCGGAAATTGGCTGGATTTCCCTGGTCAGGCGACTATTTGGCCGGCAGAAGTCAAGAGCGATTCCTTTGATGGAGGCACCGAACTTAGCAGAAGTATACAGCCCATTCTGGTCGGATGTATTGTTTATCGGTATGAAACCTCCGAGACAACACACCATACTGGCTTCGTCTACATGGTGTCCCATACAGACGATTCCAAAATCAATGCAGCCGCACAAGTTTTCTTCTCTATCGGAAAAGCAATTCCTCGGGACAAAATTGTTCTCACCAAAACTTGGGAGTTCGCTAATTGAGCCTCACGGCTGGGAGGCTGTGCCTTCCTTTGGCTAAACCCGGCTGCCGTGGCTGTTGATATAGTGAACCTCCCGCCCTTGCAGCTCTTCACTTAAAAATCCTCGATGAAGGTCCAGCCAACGAGGTATGTTATGACCAGGGAGGAATTGTATGGCCCCTGGAGACAGCGAATTCCTGCGGCAAGTGGGGATACTCCCTTGTGTCTTGCATGACCCTTTTCCCAAACCCATGCCTCCGCCAACCTCCCGGCCGATTTATATTCCCAGCCTGACCCAGTTTGACGCCAAGTTTCTCGGCAGTTTGCTCGTCTCCTGGGAACCTGACCCGGAGGGACCTGACTTCACGCCGCCGCCGAACCTGGAAAGCTACCTAGCCAAGTACCCCCGTGGGATATATGAAGCCCTGATTGAAATCTGCACGGCCTTGAAGGTCAGTCCCATGTATGGCCTTACCTTTGAGGATGTGACCAAGAAATTTGTCGAGATGTATCGGGATTTCGCAGTGGACCTTGAAGACATTGTGGCAACACGCTATGTTTTTCCTAGCGGAGGACGCCTGACCTGGTCGTACCTCCCCTCGCAAGGAAGGCATGCGGAGTTGTGCGATGGGGGATTCCAGGTGGGGCCGCAGGGTCAGGTCATCGCCTATAATGCCCCGCCACACTGGTCCAAAAAGCCCAGGTAAGTCTTCCGCACCACGTGCCGCACCAGAACCATGGATAAGCGCCCGGCAAGGCTACAATCAGCTTCTGGCGCAAAGTCCGGGGGCGCAGCGGGGGGCGTTTTTCGGTTCGCCTATCGCTCTTTGGGCTTGTCGTCAGCCGGACCCGGCTCGGCGGCGTGCCGGTTGTCCGGCTTGCCCGGCAGGGTCAGGTCGAGGTCCGAGGGCGACTCGCCGATGCCGGACAAGTCCATGTCCAGGGGATTGGGGTTGCCATCCAGGGCGGCGATGGCCAAGTCCACGGCGGACTGCTTTGGCTTTTTGGGTTGTGGTTTCCTGACTGCCATTTGCTGACTCCCCTCCGCCTGTGGGCTACACCACATGGCCGCTGTCCGCATCGGCAACGGCAGCGGCCTGCTCGGTCGTCAGAGTGGCGGTCGTTATCTCCGCCGCAGGCAACTCTGGATTTGCATCGCCGCCATCGGAAGGCTGCGGAGCCGGTTCAGGTGCAGAAATCGAGCCGGACAACTCATCCGCAGCTCTGGTCACGGGATTGAAAATCATCAAACCTCCATCCCGCCATTCGTGGGGGACGCCAGAAATCTTGGCGATGCAGCCGATGAACTCGACGACGGACTGGCTGGTGGTCAAAACCTTTTTGAGAGACGACCACACGGTCTCGGCCAGCCCCTCGGCGGTCGGCTTTGCTGGTTCGGAAATTGCCCCACTGGGCACATTTTCATCGTGACTGCACAGCGTCTCGGCGTGACGGTCGACGAGGCGGTCGGCGGTCGACCTGGGAATTCCACGTTCCCTTAGCCAGCCCCGCCATTCGCCGCTTCTCCCAGGATGGGATAAGAGGGATTTCATTGCGGCCAGTCTCCCGGCAAGACTGGCTCGGATTTGGCGCAGTTCCTTGCTGGTCACTTTGCGGCTGGCGCTCAAGCGGACGTGGTCCGACCAGAGTGTGCTGATTTCTTCCGCTAGCCGGTCTTCAATTCTGCTGTCATCAGGCTGAGTCGGGTCCGGCTGGGTCTCGGTCTCTGGCTCAGCGATGACGACGTCTTGGATTGCCTCAACTAATGCGTTCATTTGAGTGTTCACCTCACACCGAAATTGGGGGCGGAAACCCGTACAACGGATTTGGCTCCTATTTATGGGGCACGTAGTTGGTTTTTGTTGTTTACCGTGGCGGGGATTACTCTTCCATAAAATAACCGCAACAGGAGTGCGCCAATTCAGCGGCAGATATTGCACGCATTCTCCCGTGCGATGCTAATGGTTTTTCATAGAATCCAATCGAGAGCCGCCACGGCATTATGACGGACTCTCGTCATGATGCCCTCTCAGAACAAACGCCATGATGGGGGAGCTTGCTGCCCTTGAGCACGTCTCGTCCTCGATATCGACCCAGTTCACTTTCCCGAGACTGCGCAACTCAGCCCCTGCCTCGACGAGCATGTGGACCCACCCATGCTGCGGGTATACAAGGACGCTCGTATTCCCTTTCGCCTGTTCCTCAATCGCCTTTCTAACCCAAGCCGTCATTCCCACCTTCTTGCTTCCTTCAGCGACAGTGACGAACGGCGGATTGACATAGCTGCACCTGCCCCATGGGACACTCAAGCCATCGAACCCCGCCGGGCGAGGAAAAGGGCACGAGTCGAAGTCAAAATTGAACTCTTCGTGCAGCGAAGCGTATACATCACGTGGCGTCAGCCAATACCTGCTGCCGGAACCCGGCTCGCCACGTTCCTCTTCGGCGTCGGTCTCGCCCTCCAGAAGTTCTCTTGCAGCTTCGAGGGCGTGCTTCGCCAGGGGGGGTAGACTATCGCTGCACGGCTCCAGTGCATTTACCAGATTGGTCAGGATTGTGTTCCAGCCAGATGCCGAGCCACCGTTGGTCGGCTTCTCAACGTCATCCTCATTCCCCGTAGTTTCCGCCTTGCTGCCACAGAGCCGGTTTACCCAGTCTGCGGTCACCCCGAATTGTGTCTCGCAGAATTCCTTCCAAGTCATTCTTCTGGTCCGAGGGTGGCCATTTCCAGGACTGAACTTCACGGGCACCTTTACGCCCACTGACCCGAACCTGACTTTGAACACATCGGCCTTGAGACGCAGGATGTAGTCCCTGTGCTCCGCCACGATTTCCTTCGCAGTGCGGAACCTCCGGGCGACGTCAATCACAATATCGAACAACTGCTGGGTTGTGCAGTCCTTCGGGCTGGGCTTGCCCGATAAGGATTTCGGGGAAACCTGCGGAGTGACTCCGTAGGTTTCAGCGGGACTAGCCGGTCGCAATGGCAGGTTCCGATTCGTGCCGATTCGTTGTTTGGCTTTCATCGCCCCCAGATGCAGAACGGCGGGTGGCGTACCTTGCGTTTGCATTTGCGCTGTATTTCCCATACGAGAAACTTCCTCCTTGGTCTTGGGGGCATGGGGGCCTGGCCTCAGGCGGCTTCCCCTGCGGGTCCCCTGGCCTTGTGCGCCCTGCTTCAACCCGTGAGCATGCTCCCTTCATACCCCCCCGTGCGACAAGTCGCAACCATCTAAAGTACTAGTCGGCCGGTGGTTGGGGGCGATTGGCGGCGGCTCGACGGCTTGCAGGAGTTTGTGAATCGCCTTGCTGCGGCAGAGACGGCCTGGAACAGGCCAGGCTGACAAAAGGCGACCGGGTGGTGGTGTGGCCACAGGCCCCCTCCCTCGGACGCCCATGGGCTGATTGGAGTATCGGTGTAGCTCCGTGTATATCGGCATCTGGGACCGACCATGAAGCCGACCGCCGCCGGGGTCGCAAGGACCGTGGTCCAGGTCAGATGAGGGTTTCTGGTCAGAGTGGTTCTGGTCAGGATGAATTCAGGTCAGGATAAATTCAGGTCAGTGACGGTTCTGGTCAGGGTGAAATCTGGTCAGGGTGAAATCTGGTCAGGATGAATTCTGGCCATTGTGAAATCTGGCCATTGTGAAATCTGGCCATTGTGGAATCTGGCCATTGTGGAATCTGGCCACAAAACCAATCCCACGGACCATAGAAGAGTATCTGTTCTTTCCTATTACTTATATTGCAGGGTCGCTGGATAGAGTAAGTCTTTGATAACAACGGCACAACTCGATTTTGCGAGAGAAATCGGCAAAATCGTACTTCACCTCTAAGCCCTGTGTCGCAGAGCCGCCTACCCCAGCAATAATCCGTTGAAACGCCAAAAACCAGTTAGCTAGGGTTTTCCGACTTTTGAGTATTTAGGTGTATGGGGCGGTCAGGAAACCTGGCCACCTAAGGAGAAGAGTCGTGAACAAACTAAAAGAAGTGCATAACCAACTGGCTGCGTATATTCGCAGCCATCCGCAAGACAGCTTTCAGACTATCTCGAACAGGCTCGGCATAGCTTACAGCACGGTTTCCCGTGTTGCCAAAGCATACGGGCTTTCAAGGGTCCGGGAGTTGAAACTCAACCTAAACAACCAACCTAAAGGAGAAAACCAGTGAACCAACAGTTAGCAGCAGACGCATTCGCCGAGAATGCACATCCTGAAATCTACGGTCAGTTGGCGACAAGCGAGAAGCCCCCGCTGTGTAACCCGTTCGCTGCCGAGAATTTCTCGAACCCCCCAACCACGGCTGAGTCCACGGGAGACTTGGTCATTGAATTACGAACCCCTGACACCGAAGAGTTCGTCAGGGTAAGCGACGACACACGCCACTTTCTCATCGCAACTCTGCTGGTAGTCAACCGGGAAGATGGGTACGGAAAATCCTACTTCCTCCTAACCCCCGAAATGCGGCTATGGGTTTCCAACCAACCATCGCTGGCCAAGTTCGTCAAGTCGATGCGTCTCTACCTGTTTATGAACGCAGACAGCGAATACGGACTCTGGCCAATCCGTAACGCCTTCGACAACTGGGCGATTAGCGATACCCAAGTTGCGGAAGCCGCCAAAAGGAACTGGGTCCGGCGCTATACGGCCGGGAAGGTCAGGAAGGCACACACGTCCACAAGCATAGAGACGGAATTACTCTTTCCTGACTTGTCGATGTTCGGGGCGGACGGAATCCTCGCCAAGTGTTTCGGCGAAGCGTTCGTCATCGCTAGCCGGGAACACGCAGTCATCCAAAAGCTGATGGGGTCGTAATATGCATTGGGCTGGAAACCTGCTTAGTCAACTTAACTCCCTCGGTGCGGGTATCCAAAACATCTGGATTGCTGATACCGAGTTCTACGGGGCAGACGGGGACGTTCCGGTCCCCGTTTGCTCTGTTTTTTACAACCCAATTTGCGGGCAGAAAATCAGGCAATTCTATGACGCCAAGGGGCCACACCCACCCTGCCCGGTGGACTTCAGCGAGAACACCTTGTTTATTGCCTTCGCCGCCCAAGCCGAATTGATGACATTTATCCAGCTCGGCTGGGAGATGCCTCGGCGCATCCTCGACTTGTTCATCGAATGGCGGCACTTGAACAACGAAGAATTCCAGCTCAAGGCGATGAAGGCGGTGCGTGATGGCCCTTCCCCGCTCAGCCTGCTCGGGGCGTGCTCGCACTACGGCATTCTCGTCCAATCCGAAGGGCACAAGGACGACATGCGCAAGCTGGTTCTCCGGGGGCACCCTTACACGGAAGAAGAACGGAAGATGATTCTCGACTACTGTCAGGAAGACGTGATGGAAACAGCCGCACTGGCGGAGAAGATGCTGCCAGACATACCTACCCTTCTCCAAATCCCTGGACTCAAGGCAGCCGTCTATCGGGGGGCGTCCGCCAGGGGTTTCGCATGGGCAAGGACGGTCGGCATCCCGATGGACACAGACACCCTCGACAGACTCAATCGCCACTGGCCTGCGGTAATGGCTGCCATGTCCAGTGATGTGCAGCGGGAGTTTCCCATATTCCTACCAGGAAGTTCCGACATCGCCCCGACTTTATGGAAGGAGTATCTGAGTCGTACCGGCCGGCTGAAAGACTGGCCCATGACTAACGGGGGGATGGGAAGAAGCAGCGCCAAGCCCCAGCCAAAGCGGGATGAGAAGACGCTGCGTGCCATGGCCAAAAGGTATCCAATCTTCCACACCCTGCACTCATACCTGACGGTTAGGAACTGCACGAAGCTGGGGTTGGAATTTCCGGTTGGGAAGGATGGGCGCAGCAGGGTGCATTTCTGGGACTTTGGCACCGCCACAAGCCGATGTTCACCAAGCTCTAAAAAGTTCGTTATCTCTGGCGGGTCACCAGCATTTCGCCACCTGGTTAAGCCCCGGAAGGGTGAAGTCCTGATTGAGATGGATTGGTCCGCACAGGAAGTCTGGATTGCTGCCCACCTCTCTGGCGACAAGGCCATGCAGCGCATGCTCAGCCACGGGGATGCGTATGTAGCTTTCGGGGTCATGGCGAAGCTTCTGCCCGCCAATGCCACCAAAAATGCGGAAAACTCCCCCTACTGGACGACCAACCCCGACATGGCGAAGCAGCATGCCACCATTCGAAACCGCCTTAAGGGGGTTGCCCTGGGTGTTTTGTATGGCAAGACTGCTTACACCATCGCCTCTGAAGAGAACATGACACTGCAAGAAGCCGAGAATCTGCTGAAGCTTCACCATCGCCTGTTCCCGACATTCTGGAACTGGATTACGGACATAGTCACCGAATCGCTGGCCACACGCCGCATATACAGCAAATTCGGCTGGATGATGAAGCTACTGTCGCCAAGAAAACGGGCACAGCACCTTGATGAGAACGGCAGGAAGAAGAACATCCAGAACTCACTACAGAATTTCCCGATGCAAACTCATGGGGCAGAGATGCTGCGGCTGGCCTTGACATATGCCGCCGACGCCAAGATTCCTGTGTGCGCCCCGCTGCACGACGCCATTTTTGCAGTTGCTCCCGCCGAGAAGGAGAAAGAGACAGTAGATGGGCTTCTTGACTGTATGCGGCGTGCTTCCATCGGCGTGATTGGGGCGGAAGTGCCTGTAGAAGTTGAAATCACCCGGTACCCTAATCGCTACATCCCCCACAAGAAGCAGGAAGCCATTGATGCCTGGAAAGTGATGATGGACACCTTGGAGAAGATTGCGACTGGTTAGGTTACAGCCAGGGTCGTTCTCTGGCGAAATATAAGGGGGATTATGTCCTGAGTGATAGCTGGACACAATTCATGGGGGGAGCGCAGGCTTGCGCAACCCCCCGTGCGACGTTGGAAGGAGAAAATTGCAATGATTGATAAGAATAATGATTGGCAGATTACCAGGCGGGGCTACAACATCTACGAAGTGCTTTCCGCCTTTCAGAAGGCAATCCGGCGTGGGAACGCACGCATGGCCTGCTATTGGGCCGCTGAACTGTATGAGTCCGGTTTTGGGCCACACGTTTGGAACCGGTTGCTCGTCATTTCGGCAGAGGACTGCTGGGGCACAGTAACACAGCACGTTGAAGCACTCCGACAGGAGGTCAAGGCTCTCGAATCAGCCGATAAGCAAATCAACAAGGGCAAAGACGGGGGTAAGAAAAAACCACTCAATGTGCTCTTCGTTCTGAAAGCTGCCTACCTGCTCGCCACGGCTTACAAGAACCGTGATGTGGACAACTTCTATTGCCTAGTTTACCAGCCCGCCGCCATCCCGGAGAAGGAACTCCTTGCGGACCTGGAAGACTCAAAAGACTTGAAGGAACCCATACCTCCCGAAGCTCTCGACAAACATACCGTTGAAGGAAAGAAGCGCCTTCAGGCTATGGGCTGGTCGGAGAAGCAGATGACGGAACAGTTCATCGTGAACGAAACCAAAAGGCTGAAGCCCTACCACGAAGGGGAGTTTCACCATCTGGGGGGAGGATAGCTGAACTGGAAAGCAGATAGCAGCAAGTAATCGGCACCACGGCAGCCGGGGCGTAATCCGGACCGGCACTGGAGAACCCATGAGAGTCAAACGCAAGCACGCACGGAAGGACGGACCGATAGCGAGTAGTGAACTTCGCCGTGCCAATCAAGTTCTCTCAATCCTTCTCTCATAGCGTTTCGCTTACCTGCGCAGTTCTCTTTCCGCCTTGCTCATGCCCGTCTCTCCTTCAGGGTGCTCCAATAGTGACCATTGGCTCTTTCATTGCCAGTTCGTCGGAGCGCACCAGGGCAATGTAATGTTCGATGCTCGCCAAGTCGGCGTGCCCAAGCTGCTGCCTGACGAATCCGATGTCCCAGCCTTTCCCGCCCAGCTCCTTGCTGCGGAGCCAAGTTGTCGCAGCCGTCGCTCTGAACTTGTGCAGGTCTACGGTCGTGAGGTCTATCTTTGCCCGCTTAGCAGCGGCCTTGAGCCGCTCCAGTATGTGCCAGTCCGGCTTGCCCGTCTTGGCCCCGAACAATAGCTTGCTCGGTCGTGGCGTGGCCTTGCGTTCCAGAAGACGGTCCATCAGTTCCTTGCTCACCAGCACGTTCCGTGTCGCACCCGTCTTAGTTTGGAACTTCCAATCCGGTTTGGATTCCACCCGTATCTCGCACTTGAAGACGCCGGGTGATAGCTCGTCAACAAGCAGGTCGGTGTCTTCGAGATGCATCAATTCCTTTTTCCTTAGCCCGCTCTCAAGCAGGGTCGAGAATATCAGGTGGTCCGGCGGCCTCATATGTGCAAACAGGGCGTCAAGCTCTGCCTTGGTGTACCTCGTGGGTACTTTGGATACCGTAAGTTCACGCTTGTAGTCCTTCTTAACGATGACGCCATGCCCAGGGTCACGCTTCATCACCGCCTTGTAGAACTGGTTCACCCGCATCAGTTTCAATGCGCTGGTGAACGGCGAGTTGCCGTCATGGACAAGCTGCTCGTAGAAGCGATGCAGATGCGCCTTGGCAATCTCATCCACATAGGCGATGTGCTCCCGTGCGCAGAACTCCCGGAACTCCCGCAGCGCCAGCTTATGTGCGGTTAGCGTCTTGGCGCACCCACTCTTTGCCGCAAGGTATAGCTCCGTGGATGCGTATATCTCGGCCCCGGGGTTGGCGAGCGTAGGGTCTTGGACGGGATGCGTCTTGCGGCTTTCCAGATACCATTGCTTCGACCTTGCCAGCATGACGGCGTCGGAGAGCAGGGGCAGCCGCCTGTTCCCCGCCTTGACCGCCTGCCGTTTCTTCCTGCGTTTCTCGCACCACAAGATGATGAACTTTCCTTCTCGCTCATCCTTGGCGAACAAGCTGCCGTCTTTTTTGATTGTGCGTGGGAAGGGAACCAGGACTTCCCGCCATCTCTTTCCCTGCTTGATGCGTTCGTAGATGGTCACGACTGGCATGTTCTCCCCCGAAATGTTGTCGCAAATGTTGTCGCACGAGGGAGTATAGGATGGGAAGTGTATTGGTGTCAACAGGATATAAACTTGGTATAGCGCTACCGGGAATCGAACCCGGGTTTTCAGATTGAGAATCTGACGTCCTAACCCCTAGACGATAGCGCCAAAGAAGCCACTCAACTTTTCTAGCATCGGCTGAGAAGGCTTGTCAAGCACTCAGCGGCAGACATCCTTGCGGTGCCTGATCGGAACTCGCCAGCCTCATCCTAAACCTCGAAACCAATCTTACGCATTTCGTCTCGGTTCTTGCCGGCGCTGGCACCCGGGCCGCCTAGCGTTGAATTCCCGCCATCCAGTTCGACCACCGCCCAGCCAGGGAATCGGACCGCGCGCAATGCCTGCACCACCGCAGCGAAATTCACGATGCCCAGGCCGATTTCACAAAAGGGAGGGCCCTTCCCGCCGACCAAATTGCG
>Ga0187873_1001152_pt1 | contig 23109 bp, 27 predicted proteins | sample June2016WEW_16_1_2_FD_133012 | JGI IMG/M metagenome (GOLD analysis project Ga0187873, IMG submission 133012) | Peatland microbial communities from SPRUCE experiment site at the Marcell Experimental Forest, Minnesota, USA - June2016WEW_16_100 | ecosystem: Environmental > Terrestrial > Soil >...
GGGGCGGACGGGCGACTGTATTCAACTGGACCTTGTCAACCGATAGCTTGCTCACTATTTGCTTAAATATTTCCATTTGTTCCACGCTGTTGTTAATCCCTTTTATGAGCATAATCTCAAGCCAGATCTTGCCCTTATACCCCCGGCGGAATGCCCTTAACCCTTCGACGAGCTGAGTGAACGAAAGTGCGGGATGGGGACGGTTGATCCTTTCAAAAACGGCGTCCCCTGTCGCATCGAGGGAGGGGAGCACTACATCGGCCGCTGCGATATCTCTGCGCACATCTTCTCTGAAGAGCAGCGACCCATTCGTGATCACCGCGAGGGGAATGGGGGTCTTCCGCTTTATAGCGCGAATGATCTCCCCGATGTCTGCGCTCAGGGTCGGTTCCCCCGACCCGGAGAGGCTTATAAAATCGATGCGCCTCCCCTCTTCCACCCTTTCGGCCGCCTGTTTGACGATTAAACCGGGGTCCGAGAAGCTGCGCCGTTCCACTTCCTTCTGCGTTGTCTTGCCGACCTGGCAGTATATGCAATCAAAGCTGCAGCACTTGCGCGGGATTATGTCCACACCGAGAGAAAAGCCGAGCCTCCTTGACGGGACCGGTCCGAATACGAACTCTTTCATCCCATTAAGTTAACCTATCCGGTCCTGATATTAAAGAGCCCGGCCTATTTGTCCCCTTTTGACGCATCGAGCAGAATTATCTCTATCCTTCTGTTCAGGGCCCTGTCCCGGTCGGTATCATTTGCGGCGACCGGCCGGTATTCCGCGTAGCCCGACGCGGAGATCCGGTTAGGAAGGAACCCATACTTTTCAATCAGGTGGCGCACCACTTCCGTGGCCCTTCTCGTCGAAAGCTCCCAATTAGACTTGAATTCCGCGGTATTGATCGGCACATCGTCTGTATGCCCCTCGATGCTCACGTGGTTATTGCTTTTCTCCAGTATCGGGACGATCTTCCTCAATGCGCTTTTCGCCGCCTCTTTCAGTTCCGCTCTCCCTTCATCGAAAAAGGCCCTGTCCATTATGCGGATGACGATGCCTCTCTCATCCCTGAAGACCGAAATCTTTTGCCCCTCATCGTTCGCGTCCGCCATGGCCGCTATCTGGTTCTCTAACTCCGCCTCGATCTCCCGGCCTGCCCCCGCCGACCCGGGCGATGCATTGACCATTTTCTGACCGATCGCGCCCCCTTCCTTGACGATGCTCGATCCGCCCTTGAATATGGCCTTCAGGTGCTGCGCTACCTCCTGGTGCTTTTGGGCGTCCTGCTTGGAGAACGTATACATCATGATGAAGAAGGCTAAAAGGAGCGTGATGAGATCGGCGTAGGTGACGAGCCATCGCTCAAGGTTCTCACGCTCATCCTCGTTCTTTCTTTTTTTCATCATTCTTCTCCCGCACGTTGGTTGGGAAGGAGGAATGAAAGGAGCTTCATCCTGATCACCCTCGGGTTGTCGCCCATGGCAAGGGAGACAATTCCTTCGCTTATTATCTCAAGATAGATCACTTCGTCCTGGTGCTTTGCCTTGAGTTTATCGGAAATAGGCAGGTAGATAAGGTTGGCCATTGCAACCCCCCACAGGGTCGCAATGAAAGCCCCGGCAATCGCGGATGCCATATTCGAGCTGTCCTCCATGCTTCCGAGGGCATGGATAAGACCGAGGACCGTTCCCAGTATTCCGAGAGTCGGTGAAAATCCGCCGAGTTTCTGGAAGAACGTGGAGCCTATCTTGTGCCGCTCGTGCATGTAGGACATCTCTATCTCGAGGATCTCCTTGATCTTCGTCGTTTCAAAACCATCTATGGCAAGCTGGATTGCTTTCTTGAGAAAGGAATCGCGAATCGTGGAAAGCTCTTTTTCAAGGCTTAACAGGCCGTTCTTGCGCGACTTTTGTGAGAGCGTGAAGATAAAGTCGATCAACGGCAGCGGGTCGAGCTTCTTTTCGAAGAGGATGATTTTGAAGAGCTTCGGGAGGTTACGCAACTGGTCGAATGACGTGGTAACAGTCGCGGCGCCGAAAGTGCCGATGATAACCAGGATCATGGCCGGTAACTGGATGAGCGCCGAGAGGCGACCGCCCTCCATGACAAAGGAGACAAGCACGGCGCCAATCCCCAGAAACAGCCCGAAAATGGTCGTGATATCCATCGGTTTTCCGCCCGCCTATGGTAGTTGCTTCATCCTCAGGCACTCTCTCTCCCTCGAAAAAATGTGACCAACCAAGGCATCCAGGTCTTTTTCGCTTATGGCCGCGAAGCCTACGGCCGTCTCCCATCCTTCTCCGTCCTGCGTCTTCGCGGGGGTGACCCGCATTACCCTGCCAAGTGCCCTGATGGGGCGACCGGGAAAAGACGGCAGCCCAATGCGGAGTTCCAGGTAGGCACCTTCGTCCAGTTTCATGGTGGAACAATATTTGAGGCCCGAACCGCTTATCGTGACGTCGACGTACGCGCTCTGAAAGCTGTTATCCTTATTTGACAGCAGCTCAATTACCGCATCCAGCCTCCTGTCGATACTCTCGAAATAGGCATACAGCTCGTTCTTTCGAAAAGCGGAGCGCTCCGGCAGCGCGTCGGTCCCGGATGCCGGAAGACCGGGGGAAAGGTCCGGTCCTTTCAGGGTTTTTTCCAACACCAGGGATTCCTGACGGCTTACCTCCTTAAATTCCAGGAGCAGACAGTCGCTTATTCTGAAAAATTGGCGTCTTTCACTCTCTATGGAATCCACTGCCGGTCATCTCCATGAAACAGTCCGCCATATCCGGGTCGAACTGTTTCCCCCTGCACCTCTTGATTTCCGCCAGTACTTCCTCCTTTGTCTGGGCTTTCCTGTACGGTCTGTCCGTCATCATGGCATCGCAGGTATCGCAGAGGGCAATCAACCTCGAAGAGTACGGGATACTTTCTCCGGCAAGATGGTCGGGGTAGCCGGCGCCGTCGAACCTCTCGTGGTGGTGCCTCGTTATCCTGGCTTCATTCGCCAGGATATCGAAACGGTTTATGATCTCCTCCCCATAGACCGAATGGCTCTTCATGAGCGCATACTCATCGTCGGTCAGCCCGCTTTCCTTCAGGAGGATTGAATCGGGAATCCCGATTTTGCCCACATCGTGTATGGGAGCAACGATCCGCACAACATCCTTGTCATAATCGGTTGCGCCCAGGGCGTCCGCAAGGAGAAGCGACATCTCTGCGACCCGTCTGCAGTGGCCTTCGGTGTACATGTCCCGCCTGTTGATAGCGACGATCAAAGAGGTGAGCGTGTGAAGGACGCCCTCGAAAAGACTTTCGTAAAGCAGTCTGTTCTCAATCTGCGTGGAGGCCTTGTCCGCTATCATCCTCAGGAAATTTATGTCGTCCTGACTGAAGCCGTTCTTCGGGGCGCGCCCGTTTGACTTGCCCCCCATCATGATGGCGCCTATCCATTCTCCCTTTATTACGAGGGAGAGGAACATTTTATTCTCCTTCAGGAAATGCCTCTTCCCGGACCTGACTTCCTCCATCAACGGTGATGAGATGGGTATATTTTTCTCGATGCTTCCATCCCCTATCCGGGTCTTGTAGAGGATAAGCTGCTGATTCTCGTGATCCACAATATAGTAGCCGCACACCGCCGAATTCAGGACCTCTTTTACCACCAGAATGGTTTTTTCATAGATATCGTCAAATATACTCAGGGAGTTGAATGTATTCGAAATATGATACATCTTGGTCAGCTCGGCGATCTTGGCCTGGAGCTGGCGATTGAGCAGCTCAATCTTCCTCGCGTCCTCCAGGTCGGACAGTATGCTGTTCTTTTCCAGGAGAAGCTCTCTCTGTTTTTGAACCTTCATGATCCCCAGCAGGAGCTTGTCGATGGAAAAGGGCTTCATCAGAAAATCGCTTGCGCCCTTTTTCATCGCCTCGATGATCAGGTCCGGATCGTTATACCCGGTGATCATGACGACGGCAATGGTCGGGTCCTGAAGTCTTATCGTGTCCAGAAGGGAAATGCCGTCGGTATCTGGCAGCTTTACGTCGAGTATCACAATTTCAACATCCTTGCCCGAGAGCACATCAATGGCCTGTTTTCCCGTCGAGGCCTTATAGACTTCACAGCTATAGGGAGCAAGGAAGTCAGAGACGAGCTGAATAATATCAGGGCTGTCATCTACAAGAAGAATTTTAGAACCTTCGATCATGAGATCGACCTATGGCCTCCACTTCAATCGTTATTTATCTGCCTTAGGAAAGCTTTCATCCCCACGGACTTCATCCATCACATCAGTAAAGCGTGCTATTTGCTCTTCGTCCAGCCATTTGCGGTACCTCGATATTTCGAAATAGAAGCTCTTCAGCTTATCGAACAACTGCTTGTTTGTCTTCTTCAACACTATTTTGTCTTTCGCGTTCTTGATTATCACCTTCAACTCTTCGATCCTGAAAGGCTTTACCAGGTAGTCGAAAGCCCCGGCCTTTACCGATTCTATGGCGCTGTCGAGGGAAGCGTAACCCGTAATGATAATGAATTCGGTTGTAGTTTCGCCCTTGGCGATCTCCTTGATCAGCTCTATGCCGGTCATTCCCGGCATGTTCAGGTCGGTAATGATGAGATCGAAGGCAGTTTCAGCATATTTTGCCAGCGCCTCTTTTCCGTCGGCGGCGCCCTGCGCAAGGTAGCCCTCTTCCCGCAGATACTCTTCGAGAATGCTTCTGATCTCCCGGTTATCGTCGACTATAAGTATCTTGAACGGCTCATCCTTCCTGGTCATGTCTTCTCAACCTTTCCGTCATCTTTTCCCCTATTCTCTCAAAGAGCACCCTTTTCATGCCTTCTTCCGATATGATGACATTGTCCTCTTCCGGCGGCCCATCGCATGCGTTCTCACCACGACCCATCCTGCTTTTCATGTTCCTCATGTAGGTTTTGATGACGCTGTTGATCTGGAAGTCAGACACGGTCATAGTTGTCCCTCTAGTCTACTTATCGGCCTGATAACTTAAAACTTAAGACGGTTCTAGGTGGTCGTGTCGAAAAAGACGGGCATTGGGGGGAATGGAAATTTCGAGCGATACTTCCGCACGGCGTTCCTACTTTTCGAAAGCTCTTCCATTTGCTTCAACAGCTTCTTCCTCTCGTATTCCAGGCGGGACAGGAGGTCGACTTCTCTTTCGAGGCATTCCTTCAGCTCATGGAGAGGGAGGTCGAGCCGGCTCCCGGACGTCTGCGCATCGAAGATAAGCCTTCCCCTTTCCATAAGCAGGTCGATAAGCCTCTCCCTGTTCCGCTCCTTCAGGGCCTCGCGGCTCAATCGGACGAAATCCCTTGCTATCTGCCGGTCGGGGGTACTCATGGGTTTTTGCCCTGGCCTTTGTCCTTGCCTGCCGGATGGCGCAAGAAGATCGGGGAATCGGCACTAAGACGCTCCGCCAGTCTCGCGCGAATTCTCTTCATGTTCACGTCCGTCACGTCTCTCATGAAGCCTCTGGCGCTGAGTATCCCTTCCTTGTCTTCCGGTCCTCTCTCTTTGCCCACGGAGATGTAAATGCAAACATCATACCGTTCTCCTTAAAGAGCGCGTTTCAGCAGCGGCCGCAGGGCGAGTCCTTCTCTTCACCGTTCGATAGGCCTCTGTAAAACCCTCCGATATCGTCGCAAGAATGGACTTGCATTCGTCCAGGGTACTGATGTCGAGACTCGCGTGGACCTCCTGCAGTCTCCTCATGAGATAGCCATAGAGAAAGGAGAGGTTTTTCGGGATCTCGCCGAGGGACATGTCGAGGGAGGCATCGAGGACCTGGATGGTCTGGACGATGCGCGTCAGCTCCACGTACTTCTTCTCGTATTTCTTTTGCGCGATGAGCATCTTCACTTCTTCAATCTTCCTGGTGAGGGTCTCGAGCACCGTGAGGAGTATTTTCCCCTTGTCGTGCTCGTCGGTCATCATAGTGGCGGCGGCGTAGGCGCTGTATGGATTCATGGGGCCCTCTAAAACGAAGTCGAAGATGCCGATGATGAGTTGGCCGTGTTTGTCATTGCGTTGACCATGTCGGTGAGCCAGGTCTTCGTCGTGTTCGCCTGCTCGATAACGACCTCCAGGTTGTTGAATTCATTCGTTATCGCCTGCGCCTGCTGGGCGCACTGGGCCTCCACCTGCGTCAGTTGCGTGTTGTCCTGGGTGATCTTGTCGCTGATGGACGTCTGCAGGGATGTCAGGGTGCCTGTCGTAGGGTCTACGTAGGCGTTAAGGTTCGTGTAAAGGGCAGTGCTCAGGGACTGGATGGCATTGACCGTTTCCGTCGGATTGGCCGAGAGGGCTGCGGAAAATGTGGTGGAGTCGAGGCTCAGCGTGCCGTCCTTGCCGAAGGTGATGCCGATGGAGTCAGCCGTCGTATACGTCGAGTTCCCCTTTATGCTCCCGAGCAGTGTACCGGTTATGGAGTTCTTTATCCCATAGAGGGTTGCGTTGCCCATGAGCACGTTCGACGTGGATGAAGAGGTGGACGAAGAAGAAGAATTGTAGGTGTTCTGGCTGTTTATATAGGTGAGAACGCTGTTCAGGTCGCTGACGAGGGTGCTCGCGTCGGTGCTCAGGCCTGAGGTATCCTGGGTGATATTCAATTCTATAGCGGTCGAGTTGGTGCCCGTCAGGGTAAGCGTGACCCCGGGGATCACCCCGGTGACGGTGTTCGAGGAAGAGGTCATGCTGTAGCCGTCAACCGAAAAGGCGGCGTCCTGCCCGCCCTGCAGCAGGTTCTTCGGCGAGCCGTTGGAAAGCAGGCCCAGCGATTCCAGCACGGTCGATCCGGCGCCGTCCGCCAGGGTTATGCCGGAGGAGCCGGCGCCTGTCGACTGGATGGTCAAACAGGACTGCGTACCCGATATGTTGAGGAGCGAGGCGTTCACCCCCGCGTCCGCGGCGTTTATATTCGTGACGATGTCGGAGAGCGTATCCGTCGACGCGACGGAAACGGTCGTGCCGTTTATCACCATATCCCCCGACACCCCGAGGGTGGTGTCGCTCGACGTTTGTGGGTCGGATGCGATCTTTTCGGCAGCCGCGAGCTTCGATACCTCTATGGAATAGGTGCCGGCCGCAATGGTGCCCGTCCCTGTGGCCGCGCTCAGCACGTTCGATGGCGTGATGGAGGAATCCGCGCAGGTCAGGGATCCGGTGAATGCCTGGTAGCCGGCGGCCGCGTTGAGCTTGTTCGTGCTGATGTAGCTCGTCAGGGCGGAAAGCGTGGTGTTGAAGGACTGCCAGGCGGACAAGAGGTTCTTCTGGGTCGTGAGGTCGTTGTTTACAGGGGTCTCGGCCGCCGTCAACTGGTTGGCGTTTATCTCGGAAGCGAGGCTCTGCCAGTCCGTGTTGCTCACGATGCCGGTAAGGTTGACCGATGGCGACGTTGATGACGTTGATGACATTTCATGTCCTCCTTCGCTTTCGATAAATGCAAGTTTTAAGCCGCCTCTTTTTGCAAAAACTGCCGCGGCTTACGCGCCCCCGTCCTTATGAATTGCTCCTTGCCCCCCTTCCTCTAAGGGGGGCAAGGAGTACAGCGTTGCGGTTATTACCCCTTTATGAGGGTAAGGATCTGCTGTGGAATGCTGTTGGCCTGGGAGAGCATGGCCACGTCCGCCTGGGTCGCGATCTGGGACTTGGTGAACGTAGACATCGCCGATGCGTAGTTCGTGTCCTTGATGGTCGATTCGGCCGCCTGCGTGTTCGTCTGCATGGTTTCCAGGTTGGCCGTCTGGTAGCTGAGCTGGTTCTGCGCGTTGCCGACGGTGCTCTCATCGTTGTTCAGGTTCGTGATCGCGGTGTCGACCTGCCCCATGTACGTTGCCGCGAGGGTTGCGCTCGTGAGGCTGCCGGTGAGACCTAGCGTCGCGCTGTTGACCTGGTTCAGGGTCAGGTTGACCTGGTTGGCCGCGTTGGCCGTATCGCCCACCTGGAACTTAAGGGCGCCGGCGCCCGCCGTGACCGTGATAGTACCGGCCAGGGTCGCCTGGTTCGCGTTCACGGTAAGGTTAATGCCGAACTGCGAGAAGTCAAGGGTGCTGGTGGCCAGGCCGGTTGGCGCGACGTTGGCGATGGTCTGGGAGGGAGTGCCTGCGGCATTGCTCGTCAACGTCACGGAAGTGGCCGAGGCGGTTAAGGTGTATACGGCGCCCGAGGCCGCGCTGTAGCCGGAAACATCGACTGCCGCGAGACCGGTAGCCGGGGTGTCGGTGGCAACAGCGCTATTGCCGGTGCCGAAGACACCGCTACTGCTGTACTGCGTGCTCGAATTGATGTTATCGATCTGGGTCTGCAGGGCGCTCCGCTCGCTGTCGAGAGAGGTAAGGTTGGTTGAATCGTTCGCGGAAGCCGCCTCTGTGGCGAGCTGCTTCAACTGGGTGAGGATATTGCCGATCTGTTGCATGGCGCCCTGGGCCACCTGGAGCATGGCCGTCCCCTGGTTAGCGTTGTTGATCGCTGTCTGGAGCACCGCAGATTTCGTGCCCAGAGTAAAAGCGATGGCGTAGCCTGCGGGGTCGTCGGCCGCGCTGTTGAGCTGGTAGCCGCTCGAAAGCTGCTCGGTCGCCTTAGACAGGGTCGCAGAGTTGGTCGTCAGCCAGTTCTGCGTGTTCAACGAAGATACGTTTGTGTTGAGTGTCAGTGACATTTTAAACCTCCATGTTTAGTTTTTATTTGGCGTCATGCCATAGTCCGGAAGGATCGCTCTTTGTCGCCTCCTTCTCCTTCCATGATCATATTATCGACGGGTATGTGAGATACTTAAGGGGTATTGTTGAAGAGCTGAGAAAATCTAGGTATTTATCGCGACCGGGAAAGAAACCGGATACCCTTCGTTCGGCAGGATCACTTGCATGAAAAGCCCTTTTTCCGTATTGACAAGGAGGGGGGACCTCAGGTTGACATATAACGTCTCTTTCTCGCGTCTCGCGATGCAGAGGACCGCAAGGTGCTCGATGCCCCCTTCGGTGAGGGACAGGGCACGGATGGCATCGTCCTCCACGTCGAAGGTGTATTCCTCGACCGCATGATACGGGTTGACGACAAGGAAGGAGATGCCGGTATCGAGGCACCTGAGCAGCCGGAAGGGTGAATCCGGGCCGAAGGCGTCCTGGAGCGCATAGTTTTCACTTTCTTCGAACCCTATGACCCTGCCCGTGAGAGGGATTTCATTCATCATTGCCACCCAGGACCTTCCTGATCGCATCGGTGCCTTCCAGGGCCGATTGCCTGTTGGCGTCCCTTATCTCGCCCAGCAGCTCCTCCCGTATGATCGTATATCCCGCGGGCGCCTCTATGCCGAGCCTCAGCCTTCCCTTCTCCGCTTCCAGGGCGACGACCCTTATGTCCCCGCCTTTTCCCCGGATCAGGATGGACTGATGTGTTTTTCTCGACAGGACCAGCATTCATTTCCTTTCTTACGCGGGCAGATAGTTGAGTATGCTCAGGCTCTCGGCTTTCGACATGGTGTACAGGGCCGCCTGGTACGCGGTCGACAGGGTCGTGTAGTCGGAATAGGCCTGTGCGGTGTTGACGTCCACCAGGTTGTCGGACGTCTGGGTAAGGGTGGTGCCGGTCGTCGTATTCGTGGTGAGGAGGCTGCTTATATTCTGTGTGTACGTGCCCACATAGGCGAGGTTGTTCGACGTCAGGTCGGCGCAGTTGCCGATGTCGGTCAAGTCCGCCTGCACGGCAGCGGTATCGTTGTTCGCGAGGTCGCTGCCGAACTGCTGCAGTGTCGCAAAGATATCCACGTTCTGTCCGTTCACCGTCCCGGTGAACACCGTATTGCCCGAAATGGACGCATCGACCGTTGTCGAGCTGTTCACGGCGACCTTCGCCACATTGTCCGTCCCGTTGAACGTCACGCTGTTGGTGGTGCTGTCGAGGGTGTAGGCCGCCCCGTTCGCCTTCTTTCCTCCGAAGATATAGGTGTCTCCCACTTTTGTGTTCCCCACGGCCACCAGTTGCTGGATATAGCCGTCGACCTGGTCCGCCGCGGCAGTCCTCGAGCTCGCGTCCATCGTCGCCGACGACATCTGGACCGCCAGTTGCTGGACCTCCGTCAGGATGTTGCCGATCGAGTTCAGTGAAGTCTGATAGTAGGCGCCGTTCGCCTGGAGGCTGTTGAGGTTGCTCGCGTACTGCGTGTTCTGGCTCAGCTCGGCCGTGATCTGCATGTTCTGAGCGTAGGTCGCCGGATCATCCGAAGGCGCAAGCACTTTTTTCCCTGATGCAATCTGGTTCGTGAGCGTCTCCATCTGTGATTCGAGCGTGGACAGCGTGGCCGCATAAGTTTGATAGGTAAAACTGTCGGTTACTCTCATGTCGTGGTGACCCCCACTGCATTCATTAAGGTATTCAGAAGGCTGTCGGCGACCGTGTAGAGGCGCGCAGCCGCCTGGTAGGCGTTCTCGTATTGGATGAGATTCGACATTTCTTCATCGATCGACACGCCCGACTCGCTCGCCTGCTGGCCCTGGAGCGACGTCATGGCATTTTGACTATAGGTGGTCAGGTCCGTCGCGCTCTTTACCGCCTCCCCTACTTTGGAGACGACGCCCGCTTCATAGTCGGTGTAGGCAGCACCTGTTACGCCAAGGGCTTGGCTGACCTGGCCTGCGGGAACCGTAATAGGGCCGGACGCGTTTGACAACGCCAGTTCATTATTCGAAATGGAGGCTGTCACACCGGTCGCGCCTGTTTCGTCGTTTATGTTGTTGACAACCGTTTGCAGACTGTCGGTAGCCGAGACCGTCACCGACTGTCCCTGGCCCAGTTGGATATCGCCCGTAAGATTCAGGGCGGCTGTGGTCGAGGATTGCGACGTCGAGGTGAGCGTCTGGAGGAGGCTTTGGGACGACGCATCGAGGTCTCCGTTTACCACGGAAACGTGGTCGCCTGCCGCAGCCGCCGTGAGCACCAGTTGGTAACCGGTCGACGAATCGGTCACCGACGCGGAGACGCCCGTCCGGCCTTTGATCCCATTGACGGTCGCCGCGATATCGGAGAGCGAGTCGCCCGCGCCTATGGCAACGGCCACACCGTTTACGGCAAGAGTGCCTGAAATCCCCAGGGCCGTGGCGCCCGACGCGAAGGAGGTTGAAGTAACGCTATTCCCACCGAGGACCGTGTCGTTCGCAAGTGATGCGATCGCCAGCGCGACGTCGTTGTCCGTCGTATCCGTGGTTGAAGAAGTTGTCATCACGTTGTCAAGCTGAACGTTGCCCGACGGATCCATGATTTGATCCGACAGGGCCATATTTTCGGCGTAATCTCCACCGGTGACAGGCTGAAAAAAGGTGCCGGAGTTTGTGCTTTGATCCGGCGTGCCGCCGTTGCCCATCTGGCTGAAATAGTTCACGTTCTGCGTGATGGATTGGGCCAGGCCGTTAAGGTCGCTTATGTAGCCGGGGATCGTGGTGTCCCGGCTGGTGATGAGGGCGCCGAGCGACCCTCCCGAGATCTCGCCGGTGATGTCGACCACATTTCCGGATGCGTCCTGTAAGCCCACGTCTGTGAAGCCTGTGCCCTGATTTTGAACCTGCGTGAGCCGGGAGGCGGTATTCCCCTGAACGAGGCTCTTGCCGCTCGAGGTGAGGACCGTCACCGTGTTGTTGCTGCCCGTCACACACGTGATATTCATTTCTCCCGAGAGTGTTTGCAGGAGCTGGTTCCTCTGGTCGATGTAGTCGTTGGCTTCGCTCGTCCCCACCTGGCCCTGGGCGATCTCCTGGTTGAGGGAGGCGATCGAGGTAAGCGTCGTGTTGACATCGCTGATGGCCGAATCCACGTCGCCGTTCGCTTGCGTCTGCAGGGAGGTAAGGTCGTTATACATGCCGTTGATAACCTTGCTCAGGCTCTGGCCGTCCGAGGCAACGGTTTGCTTGTCCGCGGTGCTTGTCGGGTCTGTCGATAATGTCTGCCAGTCATTGAAGAACTGCGTGATGCTTGTGGAGAGATTTGAATTATCCTCATTGAAGATGGACTGTATGCTCGTCAAGTAGTTCCCGGCAACCGTCTGTCCCTGAAGATTGCTGTTCTGGGCCGAGATTGAATTCTGGATGTTCTGGTCGAGGTAGCTCTTGATTTGCCGGACGGTAACGCCATTCCCCATGAGGCCGATCGACGAAGGGGTCGGCATCGCTTCCTCCAGAACGGCCTCCTGCCTCGAATAGCCCGGCGTGTTCACGTTGGCTATATTATGAGATAGGGTCTGGATCGCCGTCTGGTTCGCGGAAAGGGCACTCTTTGCGATAGTGAGTATGGACGATATTGACACTACACTCTCCTCGATACCATGATGGAGATGCTCCTTCCCTTTTCATAGGACGTCCTGTTGATAAATTCTATGATCTTTTCCAGAGACGACTTCACATGGTCCATCGAGAAGGAGAGGAGCTTCATATTCTTCTCCAGCGCCGTTTTCACCTCCCTCACTCTTGCTTCGAGCCGCTCCCCGAGGGACCTCCACGCCTCGCTTTCCTCCAATGCGGCGCGGTCACCCAGCGGGATCAGGAGCTTCTCCTTTTCGGCCTCGATGTATTCGAGCCGTTTGAGGATCTCCTCTTTTCTGTTGTTTTCCCTGATAATACCCTCAAGAGAGAAAGAGATTATGGCGTCCCTCTCAGCCGTCAAGGCCGCAAGGAATTCTTTCAGTGTGCTCAGCTCCTCGCTCCCCAGTTCTATGAGCTTCTCGCCTTCCATGTCATAACGTCTCGTCGAGCAACTGGCTCTTGAGTATGCTCCGTGCCACCAGTACGCCCTTGGCATTGTAGGTCCCCGAATCTATGGCCTGCTTCACGCTCGCTACCTTGTTTTCGTCCACGTCAGGAAGTGCCTTCACCCGTTCTTTGAGGCTGTTGACCTGGTCCTTCCAGCCCGAAAGCTCGACCTTGTCCCCTGTGCCGGCGACTTTTTGCGAGCTGCCCTGGGCATCGCTCCCGCCTTTGAGGGAGGAGGGCTTCGTCAGGTTGTTCAGAAGGACGACCTGCTTATCATTGTCTATCTTCATGGCATGCTACCTCCTACTTACTTATGTCGCCGTTTACGTGTAAAACTTTAGCCGGTTCTTGACAGATATTTCATAATTGCCTCTTTTATGCCTATCCCCCTCTTCGAGAGATAATCGGCCACCTTTTCATAGAAGATCGACATCTCGGTCTCCTCCGTATAGCTCTTCTTGGTGAGTTGGGACGCCTTGCCGAGCTCCTTCAGCATATTACAAATGAAGAAGGACTCAAAGCCTTCCGCGGCCTTCTCCATCGATTGCCGCTTCCCGGCCTTCGTACCCGATGCGTCTCCGCTCTTTGTCAACGCATCGATTTTCGTTCCTGAGTCCATGTGGCGCACCTCTAGTTATATTACTTCAAGCTCCGCATTCAAGGCCCCGGACGCCTTTATCGTCTGGAGGATGATGATTACATCTCTCGTGGAAACACCAATGGCGTTGAGGGCGTTGACGAGCTCCTTTATGCTCGTCCCCTCCTCCATATAGTAAAAATGTCCTTTCTCTTCATCCACCCTGATCTCCGTCTCCGGGGTGACCACCGTTTGTCCCCCCTTCGAGTAGGGCAGAGGCTGGCTCACATTTTTTATCTCTTTGATCTGAACGCTTATATTCCCGTGCGATATGCCGACCGTCGCAATCCTCACGTCTTCACCGATCACTATGGTGCCCGTTTTTTCGTCGACAACGATCTTTGCCTGGTTATCAGGTTTTATATCAAGATTCTCAATAATGGAAAGGAATTTGACCGGGTCTTCCCTGAGCTCCCACGGGACCGCGAGGGCGATTGTTCCCCCGTCCTGGGCAGCGGCGCACCCTTCGAAGACGTTATTGATACGCTCCACCACCTTGCGCGCGTTCGTAAAATCAGATCGCTTGAGGGAGATCACCATGGTCTCTCCTTTCAGGGCAACGTATTCGATTTCTTGCTCCACAATAGCCCCGTTTGCGATCCTCCCCACGGTAGGATGGTTCTTCTGGACCGACCCCGCCTGACCGCTGGCCACGAACCCACCCACCGTAACCGGGCCCTGGGCAACTGCATACGTCTGGCCGTCCCCGCCCCGCATCGGTGTCATCACGAGCACGCCGCCTTCCAGGCTCGACGCATCCCCCATAGACGAGACGGTCACGTCAATCCTGTTGCCGACCCTCGAAAAGGGGGGCAGCTCGGCGGTCACCATCACCGCCGCGACGTTATTGATTTTCGTCAGCGTCGGATCCACGATGACCCCCATTTTTTCAAGCATGTTCGCGAGTGTCTGCGTGGTGAAGATAGTCTGCACCTTGTCACCGGTTCGCTTGAGCCCTACCACCAGCCCGTAGCCGATAAGCACATTAGGCCTGACGCCGCTCACATAGGCGATGTCCTTTATTCTCGCCGAAAAGCATGCGTGTGGAAGACCGACCGACAGGGCGCCGCTCAGAAGGGCTGCGATAAGCGCAACGCGCGCCATCCGGACCCGTTTTACCCTCGCCTCAGGCAGCTCTCTTCCTGCGCCCATGGTCATGCTCCGACTCCCCGACCCTAAAAGGGCCATACAAAATCAAACAGGCGTGCTGCCCACCCGGGTCTCTGCTTCTCCGCCACGACGCCTATGCCTGTATAGATGACCTTTGCATCGGCTATCTGCGTGGAGGATATCGTATTGTTAAAGGCTATGTCCCTTGGCCTCACGATACCCTGGAGCAGTAACTCCTTCTTCTCGTTGTTGACGTAGATCTCGCGCTTGCCCTCGATGATAAGGTTGCCGTTCGGCAGCACGTCCATCACCCTCGCGGTTATGGTGGCGGAGAGCGACCCGCTGCGGGTCGTCGCGCCGGTGCCCGTGAAATCATTGTTCGGGGCGTTTGCGTTTATCAGGGTCGCGGAATTCTTCCACGGCCCGTTCGGATTGCTCTCAAGCCCGAAGAAGTTGCCGAGGCCCGCAACCGTCTGCGACTTCCTCGTCGTGGCCGTTGACGCGCTTTCCGAGGCCTGAGATACCTCGACGATGTTGATCGTCAGTATATCGCCCACACTCCTCGCCCTCTGGTCGCTGAACATGTCGGTAAGCCTGCCGTGCCAGACGCTTCCGTTCTTCGCTTCCGGCGCTGCGGGTTTTTCAGGGGGTGTTCTGTAAGTCTTGGAGATGGTAAGCGGCTCGTTGGTTATCTTGGAAGGCTCAATGGAGATGCAGCCTGCCAGGAGGCAGGGGCATATGAACAAAAGCATTCCGGTGATCTCTTTCCTCAAAATTCCACCGCCACTGTGTCGTTTCCCGTCACCTTACCGATGACCTCTTTTCCGGACGGGCTCTTTACCCTCACGAGGTCTCCCACTTTTCCTTTCTCAAGGGCGGTGCCCTTCCCCTGTACGACCAGTCTATTGTTCTCTGCCCGCATGCTGACCACTTCTCCCTTTTGTACCGCCATGGCGCACTCAAGGAGCCGACTCGTCACGATCTCGCCCGCCGGTATCTCCTTTTTCGCCGTCTTGCCCACTATCTCCTCGACGGCCGAGGGATAGTCTGCCCCCACGCCATTGAGAAAACTCTCTTTCTCATCAAGGTCCGCAAGGTGGATCGCGTCGCCCTTCGCGAGGTGATGCCGCGCGACGTAAAGCTTTTTCTTTACGAGCACCTTGAAAGGCACATATACGCTCGCCTCCGCCCCTGTTTTTTCTTCAATTCCGGCCAGACAGATCCCGTCGCCATTTGAGTCCGGCACCTTGGTGAAGCCCAAGGTCTTCACCCTCACCTCCCCTTTCGCCTGGTGCGGCAAAGAGGCGAAGGTAATCTCAATGTCATTGCCCCCATACATCTGCTTCACGAACCGGCTCACCTCCGACTCCAGCGTCGCCGCCGGCACGCTGCAGGGCAGGATAAGCGCGACGAAGAGACACAGAAGAACAAGTGTCGCGGTTCTACCCTTGTCTGACATTATTCGCCATCTGCAGCATCTGGTCTGCCGCCTGGATTGCCTTTGAGTTGGCCTCATACGCCCTCTGTCCTATGATTAAGTTGACCATCTCCGTCATGACGTTGACGTTGGACAGCTCGACGTATCCCTGAACGATTGTACCAAAACCGTTCAGACCCGGCGTTCCCGATACCCCGGCCCCGCTGGCATCAGTCTGCTGGTAAAGGTTTCCGCCTATCGCGCTCAACCCCCCGAGGTTGGGAAACGTCCACAGGGTAAGGGTGCCTACCTGCTGGAGCGCCGTCTGGTTCGGTACCTGGACCGAGACGGTGCCGTCGGTTGCAATGGTAACGGCCATTGCGTTTTGAGGTATAGTGATGTTCGGGTTGAGCAGGTATCCGTCGGATGTACATATCCTCCCCTCCGAGTCGCTTTGGAGTGAACCCGCCCTCGTGTATGCCATCTCACCAGAGGGCAACTGAATCTGCAAGAACCCGTTCCCCTCTATTGCCAGGTCTAACTGGTTTTGCGTCTGCTGGTAATCCCCCTGGGCGAACTGCTTTTGCACCGCAGACAGCCTGGCGCCGTGACCGATCTGTATGCCCGTGGGGACCTGGTTGCCCTGTTCGGTCTTGGTCCCCTGGAGACGCAGGGTCTGATACATCAGGTCCTGGAAGCTGGCCCTGCTGGCTTTGAATGCAGTCGTATTGACGTTCGCAATGTTGTTCGCTATCACGTCGAGATTTGTCTGCTGAACATTCATGCCGGACGCGGCAGTCCATAGAGCCATTAACATGCGTGCCTCCTAAAATTTCCCTAATTCTATCAGCTTGCTGAGCATATCGTATGCGGATTGGTCAACCTTTGTATACGACTCATATGCCCTCATGACAGAGATCATGCGCACCATCTCGTGCATGATATCAACGTTGGAAGTCTCATACGCACCCTGCTGTACCGAGAACCCCTCGGCCGGGACTTCCTCATTCTTCTCATTCGTATTGACAAACAGGCTTCCCCCTGCGTTCTTCAGGTCCTGCTTGTTCTGGAAGTCGGCAATCTTCAGCTTGTCCACGAGGAGCTTGTCCACGTAAATGGAGCCGTCCTTCCCTATGGTGATGTTCTTTCCGTCAAGAGTGATGTCGCCCCCGTTCTGACTGGTAACCGGGTCGCCGCTTTGTGTGACCAGTTTCTTGTCCACGCTAAGGCCAAACTGGCCGTTTCTCGTGTACATAGTGCCGCCAGGCGTGGACACCGCAAAAAAGCCGGCTCCGTCTATTGCCAGGTCAAGGGTGTTGCCCGTCTGGGCGAAGGGAGCGTCAGAAAATTGTGTATAGCAGTCAGGAATATTGACATAGGTTGCCGGGACCTGGTCCGGCCCGGAGGCCTCCTCGATCACTGTGGAGTTGAAAACGGGCGCGATTGCCTTAAAGCCTGCGGTGAGGGCGTTTGCGAGATTGTTCGCGATGATGTCGAGCTCCCTCTCGTTGGCCGATTTGCCACTCTGGGTGCTGAAGATGCCGTTCAACATGCGACATTTTATGCAAGTGTCATACCGCCATAAAGACAATCTTGAATATCGGGGCGCCCACGCGCGGGTCGGTTGAATGTGAAATAGAGGGATCTTTTTTTTGCAAAATTAAGGCTTCGAAGCTCTTCTCCCGACTCGCCCCTCGTCGCTTCGGGAGGGATCGATATCAGTTTTTTGAGCTATAAGAGATTATAAAGGAAGTGAATGCACAAGGTGGGAAGTTTTTTCCGCGTAGGCAATTTTTTCATATCATAATCTCGAACCCTTCCGTCCCGTCTCTGATTTTGATAGCCGCGCGGTCCTCTTCGCCCTCCGGCGGGGCTTTTCGCTCAGCGTCAGGCAACTGTCGCCCCTTTTCTCTTTCACGGTTCTTGTAGCGTCTTATGTGGGGCGGGTCGTGCCGGCAGGAAAGCGCCCACTCCCTGCCGATGCCCCGGATAGTGTTGACGGGATCAATTGAAAAAGGGTCTTTCGCGTCCATCGCATCGTCAGCCTAATTGTTAGTGGCCTTCTCTAATTCCTTTCTGTCGCTTGCCGAAAAAATCTTCTTCAATTCGAGGAGTATAAGGAGCCTGTTGTCCAGCTTGCCTACTCCCTCGATATAATCCGATTCGACCCCGGCAACGAGCGAAGGGGGCGGCTCCACGGTGCTGTCGGAGATCCTCAGGACCTCGGAGACCGAGTCCACGATGAAGCCGAGCACCATTCCGTCCAGCTCGATGACGATTATCCTTGTGGATTTATCGTAGCTTTTCCCTTCAAAACCCAGCCTCTTCCGCAGGTCAACTATCGGGATGATCTTGCCCCGCAGGTTGATCACACCCTCGACGAAGGGAGGGGCATTCGGTATGCGGGTAATAGTGATCATCTTGTTTATTTCCTGAACCTTCAATATGTCGACCGCAAATTCCTCGTTATCAACTTTGAATGTGACCAATTGTAAGATCTTTCCCTCGTTCATGTTCCATCCTCCTCTAAGGGTGTATATCGGACCAAGGCAGGAAAACTTAAGTCAGTCTAGGCGATCTTCCTGTACGCATTCAGGAAAGAGCTATGACTGACCAGGGCGGACATATCAAGGATAAGAATGGCCTTCCCGTCCCCCCTGATCGTCGCTCCTCCTATCCCTTTGATGCTCCCCAGAAACTCACCGAGAGGCTTGATCACCACTTCCTCCTGCCCCTCGACTGCGCGCGCCTTGATGCCGATTGTCTTTTCCCCGATATTGCAGATGATGACATACTTGTCCTCCCCGGGCTGAGGCTCGCCGGTAAAAACCCTCGCCAGGTCGACGACCGGAATGACTTTATCCCGCAGCACAAGAACTTCCTTTTTGTCGACAGACTTTATCAAACCCTCTGAAAGCTTCACGAGTTCCGTGACGGTGTTCAAAGGGATGGCGTAGAGATCGTCGAGGACCCCCACGATCAGCGCCCTCATTATTGCAAGCGTGAGGGGCAGCCGCATGGTGAGCTTTGTCCATTTGCCTTCCTCCGAATCGATGGAGACCTGGCCGTTCATTTTCTCGACGTTGGTCTTCACCACGTCCATGCCCACGCCCCTGCCCGAAACATTGCTCACTTTCCTGGCAGTGCTCAGCCCCGCCACAAAAACAAGGTTCATGGCTTCGCGGGCCGGTAGAGTTGCCAGCTCGGCATCCCCCAGTATTCCTTTTTCACGGGCCTTTTTCTTGACCTCCTCCACGTTGATGCCCTTCCCATCGTCGAATACCTCGATAATCACGTTGTTGCCTTCGTTATATGCCTTGAGGGAGAGAGTTCCCTCTTTCCGCTTCCCTTTCCGCTCTCTCTCTTCCGGCGTCTCGACACCGTGATCCACCGAATTCCTTATAATATGGATGAGCGGGTCGTGCAGGGCCTCTATGAGCGAACGGTCCAGCTCCGTCTCCTCGCCCTCCATAGCCAGCCCGATCGCCTTCCCGAACTCTGCCGACAGGTCCCTTGCCAGCCTCGGCACCTTGTTGAACAGCTTGCTTATGGGCACGAGCCTCGCCCGCATCACGGAGAGCTGCAACTCGTTCGTGACCACTTCAATGTAATTCGTTATGTCGGCAAGGTTATCGAGGGCAGTATTTGCTGCGTCGCTCTTCTTTACCATGTTGTTGAGCAGTATAAGCCTGTTCTTGCCCAGCACGAGCTCTCCTGCCAGGTTCATCAGCTCGTCGAGTTTCTTGACCTCAATCCTTATGGTGCTCTCCTCTTTATGGGTCTGCGTCTTCTGTTTGTTGCGGAGATTGCTCACCTGATTTTCAGTTGCGGCCTTTCCCTCGACGAGGATCTCCCCCGGCTCCTTGCCCTTCGGTGCTCCTTCCTGTTCTTTTGAGACATCGTGCAGCTCGTCCGTCTTGACGGCGCCTGCCTCTTTACCCGTCTCCCCGAGCTCTTTTTTGTCGGGGTTTTTCAGGGCTTCCAGTTTCTCTATGGTCGGAGCGGTATCGCTCTGCTCGGCGCCGCTCTCCTTTATCTCTTCGAGGAGCGTCTTTATCAGATCGAGCGCCTCGAGGAGCGCATCTCCCACGGCATGATCCGGCGCCATGTTCCCCTTCCTCACCATGCCGAGTATATCTTCGGCTCTATGGGCAAGGGTCGACAGCGCGTCGAATCCTAGAAAGCTCGATGTGCCTTTTACGGTGTGAACGGCCCTGAAGATGCTGTTGATCAGCTCCTCATCAGGGTTGTTCTCTATGACGACGACATCCTGGATCGCCTTTTCCGTCAGCTCACCAGCTTCGACGATGAACTCATCGACGATCTCTTTCATCTCATCTTTTTCAAGAATTTGATCTTTCATCAAGGCCCTCCGCCTAAAAGGCTTTCAATGTTATCGAGGAGGACATTAGGTCGCACGGGCTTGGTCAGGAACATATTAATACCCGCCCCGTAGGCCTCCTCCTGCAACTCCCTGTCACTTGTCGTCGTAAGCATGATCACGGGGAGGTCCAGGTTGTAGTAACTGCTCCTTAAGCTCTTGACAAACGATATGCCATCCATGTTCGGCATGTTCAGATCGACTATCACCAGGTCGATCTCATAATTACTCAGCTTTTCCATGGCATCCAGGCCGTCTTCCGCTTCTTCGGTGGCATAGTCTCTTCGTCGCAGCACGTACCCCAGGAACTTTCTTATGGTCGGAGAATCATCAACAATCAAGACTCTTTTCATCGTTATCCCTTTTGATAAGCAATCGTGCCGGGAAAAATCAAAGGTTTAAAACCCCGCGATATGTTGTGCAGGCTTTCCGCATGCCCTATGGTAAGATAGCCTTTTGGCTTGAGCGATTCATAGAGGTTCTCGATCACCTTCTTTTTCCCTTTTTCATCAAAGTATATGAGCACGTTCCTGCAAAAAATCATATCCATCTGTCTATATTTTCGGTAGGAATCGGAATCCATTAAGTTCAGGAAATCCAGGGTCACATGTGTTTTTACCCCGTCGTTCAATATATGCAGGCCTTTTTTTTCTGTGAAATATTTGTGCAGCACGCCCTTATCCGTATTCCTGACGCTGTACTGGTTGAAAATCCCCTTTTTCGCGGATTCCAGCGCCTTTGTGCTTATGTCCGTCCCGAAAATCGTAAAAGGCCGGGGCCTGCCCGTCGCCTCGTTCAGCTCGAGCATGAGTATCGCCAGCGTATAGGGCTCCTCCCCGGTGGAACAGCCGGCGCTCCAGATTTTTAGCCCCCCTTCGGGCCAGCATCCATTCGTGTACGCTTTCTGCACGATCATCTTAAATGCATCGAGCTGAGGGGGGTTTCTGAAAAAACTGGTCTCATTCGTCGTGACGAGGTCGAACAGAGAGATCAGCTCTTGTCCTGTCTTCTGCCCTCCGTATTTCAGATAATAGTGGTACTCTTCGAAGGAAGAAAGGCCGAGATCGTCGAGTCTGCCGGCCAACCTGCTTTCGAGGAGATACCTCTTGTTCTCTGCGAAGTAAATACCCGCTTTCTCGTAAACGAAGTCCCTGAGCAGGATAAATTCCTGGTTAGTCAACATGCATCCTCGGATCGGGAGAGTTTCTCCAGCGCCAACGTCGCCGCGGTCGACACGTCTTCATCAATGCTCTTTGTGAAAGGTCTTATGTGGTGGATCGCCCTCTTATCATGAAGCTCGGAAAGGGCTTTGAGACTCCCGATCTTAATGAGATTATTCTCATCCTTCAACCCGCCGACAAAAACGGAGAAAAAGGAAAGGTCTCCAAAGACGGCAAGGGCAGCGAGGGCATGGTACCTCGTCCATAAGGGCTGAAGGGGGTCGAGAAATATCTCCGTCAACAGGCGCCCAAAACCTTTCAATCTCTTTAGGCCGATCACCTTGAGCACCTCGTTCGGGACATCGCCGCTCTTGAGTTCCGTCTCGAGGAGGTTCAGATATCTTTCGTCCTCAACAAAATTGCCGATCACGCGAATGGCCGATTGTCGCACAATTTCGTCGGCGTCCCCTATCAGCCTTTCCAGAAAAGGAAAATTGGCGTCCCCATCTATGTAAGGGGTAACGGCAAGGTAAATCTTTTTATCTTCCGGACTGCCCTTCGTCACAAAACCGTGTATCGCTTCCAGTGCCAGGGCTCTATCGAGCCTGAGCAGGGCGAGCAAGGCTTTTTTCCTGACGTCCGCAAATCCCTTTTTTGCGATACGCTCGACGTCCGGGGTCAGCTCACGCATGGGCACGGCGCCTGCAATTGCCGCTGCTTCAGCCTGGACGTGGCCGTCGGCATCGCGCATGGCCTCGCGGATGATTCTGTAGCCGTTTCCATTGGTGATCCTGCCCAGTTGTTTCATGATCTCCCTTTTTGTGGGAAGAGGCGATGACTGAAAACACCGCAGAAGCAACCGGTCATCGACTTTGCATCCCACGCCCCCGCAGGCCCTGATCACGGGTAACGTGTATTCCTCCACCGACAGATATTCCCCCAGATGAAGGCTCCATACTTCCTTCAGCTCCATGAAAAGGCACAGGATCTTTTCATACTCTTCTCCGTCCTGGTCCATATCCTTGAGGACGTCAAGCATTGCCCGGGCCGAATCCCGGTGCCTGAAATGAACGAGCAGGTTGATGACCTTCAATGATTTCCTTTTTTCCACTTTCAGGTAATTCAGGAGATGCTGGAAAAGCTCCCCCTCCATGACCGTTACCAGCTTTTCTCCTATCCGGCCGTCCCCGTGCTCGATGATAATCCTTATGAAAATATTCTTCTTTTCCTTTTCCAGGTTGTTGACAAAATCGACTATCTCATCCATTATTCTGTCATCCTGGAAGCCTACCAGCGCCTCACACGCTGCAAGCGACAGCTCTTCCCCACGGTGCATGAACACATCCATTAGTGCCGGCACCGCTCTCCTGTTCCCTGTCCGCGCCAGACTGTAAATGGCCGAGAAGGCGGCCCATTCCTCTTGATGCAACACATTCAGGAGTACATCGACAGCCCCCGGGTCATCAAATTCACCAAGGGCTATTACCGCGGCATTCTTCACATTCTCGTTTTCTTCATAGACTTTCTCGATGAGGTGAGGCAGCGACGACGCGTGCTTCAGGCTCCCCAGCACCTCGCACCCATAGACCCTGATGTCTTCGTTCGGATGGTAGAGGAGGTGAATGACCGCATCTATGCCGTAATTCCCCGTTTTCCGCAAGATGTCGAGCACA
>Ga0187873_1001164_pt1 | contig 23009 bp, 29 predicted proteins | sample June2016WEW_16_1_2_FD_133012 | JGI IMG/M metagenome (GOLD analysis project Ga0187873, IMG submission 133012) | Peatland microbial communities from SPRUCE experiment site at the Marcell Experimental Forest, Minnesota, USA - June2016WEW_16_100 | ecosystem: Environmental > Terrestrial > Soil >...
AAAAGGGTAGCAGGCTGGCCGGCCAGTTGAACGTTTTTTTGCGTGCCTTTCAAGATCTGGAACTGCAGATCGGGGAAGGGGACCTCGTAGCGGTCGACCTTTACCACGGGGGTGCCGTCTTGGTTAAAATGGTCGACGCTGCCCCAGATATCCACCGGACGGTTTTGGTAGGCCTGCAGCGATTGCAGGTCCCCTTCCAGGATCATGTAAGAAAATGAACCGGTGCCATTCCAGGGTGCGAGTGCATATTCGACGCGCTGGCTTCCATCCGACTGCTTGTAGATGGTCACCCTGAGCAGACCTCGCTGGCCCTCTATTTTTTGACCGGTTGGCTGCTGCCCGGGGGGCAAGGCAGTTGGCACCGGTGTGGGGAGAGGCACGGGCGTGCCGCTGAAATTGATTTTATAGAATCCCAGCCCGCCTCCACCGCCTCCGCCACCCCCTCCGGGTCCGCCTCGATTATCGATTGACGTCCAATCGTAAATATTTCCCAACCGGACGCCGGCGACGAAAGCGTTTTCGAACGGCAGGGGAATATCGGCTGGTACATCTGCAAGCTGGAAATTGCCTTCCTGGGCAGAGAGAGTGACCTGCCCATTCACCAGTTCCAGAGTCCCCTCGATTCCGTCCTCGGTCAGCGGGGTCACTTTCCAGGAATCCACCTTGAATTTTGTGATCCCGCCATCGGTCACAAACTGACCGGTCGCCTCGACTAATGTATTGGAGGGTACCTTATCCAGGCCAGTGATGTTTCCGCTGGCCATGTACATCCCAACCATGATCAGAGGTGTTTTACCTGCCTCGGCGGATGGAATTGAGCTCACGTAGCTATAAATCGTCTCCGTCTGATTCATGGGATAGTTCCTCAGCCATTCCCGGGTGGGACCGCTCGGAGAGGAGAACCATTCCAGCTTGCCGGCCTGGATACCGGTATCAAGCAGGGTTTTCCAGGCCTCCTGTGCCGTGCGGATGGCGTAGGTACCTATCGGTTGGTAATCCACCAGATTGGCCTGTACGGAAGCGACCTGCCCGGAATCGTCCAGCGTGATCAAGAGACCTGACGGACGCAAGTCTTCGATGTGAACGGCGAAGCCATCCGGGGTGAGGGGCGTGATGTAATACTTTCCCCACATATCCGTAGAGTCAATCTTGTACTCGAAATTGAAGCCGTGGGATTTCAGGAAGGCCTTGATATTTGCAGCCGCTTCGGCTGCATTTATTTCAACCCCGGAAAGGACCTGGGAGTTAGGATAGTCGGCGTAGTAGGTGAAATAATGGTCCGACCGGATGGACATCCACTGCTTGCCATCGGTAATGACGTAATCCGTCGTACCCGGCAGATCCCCTGCCGATCGGTAAACTTCACCTTGGATCCCGAAGCGTCCTGCCAGGGCGACGGCTTCATCCAGCGTCGCACGCTGGTCGGGCTGCAAACGATAAATGTTTGCCTCGGCGGGCGAATCCGGCAGCGTCCCTTGCAAGTAGAGAGTCGTGCCGTTCCAGGAATAGCTGGTGCTGTTCGGCGTCGGGCTTGGCTTGTTTAGGTGTTCAGACGGCGTGGGTGTGGCCTCCGGATAAGCCATGGTTGGTGTGACGATATTTCCGGAAGCGAGCTTGGATTGCGGCATCAAAGGGCGGATGACCCAATCCACAAAGAATATTAATGAGATCAAGGCCAGAATCGAGGCCAGAGTGGTAGCCAGCTTCGCCAGGGAGGTTGTGAAAACAATCCCTTTCGGTTTGTAAGCCTTTTTCAAACGCAATTCCAGTTCAATTTGGAATTGGTGGTTAACGTTTGTTTGAGCGGCGACTCTTTGCAACAACGCGGAAATTCTTTCGTCTTCGGGATCCAACAATTGTGCAAAGGCTATGATCTGATCGTCTTTCATGGTTCCACCTCCAATACCAGGGAGGTCCGTTCACGCAGGTCCTTCAGGCCGCGCGAGAGCAGCATCTTTACTGCCGCCTCGCTTTTGCCGGTGACCTGGCTTACCTCCAGGCTGGTCAGGCCGCCAAAGAAATACAGGACCAGCGCTTCTGCCCGATCGGGGCTGATTTTTCTCATGGAGCGGGAAACGGATTCGATCTGCATAAGCTGAAACACGGCTTTATCGGTAGACAGGCCGGGGGTTGGGATGTGTTCCGCCGCTTCGAGGGGGGCTTCGAGTTTTCGGCGCCGAAAGAACAAGGCCTTTTTGCGGACCGCAATGCCCATAATCCAGGCGGCAAACGAACCCTCCCCGCGAAAAGAACGGATGCCCTCCATCGCCGCCATAAAAGTTTGCGAGGTCAGGTCTTCAGCATCCTTGACGTTGCCGGTGTGCGCCATGTGATAACGGTAGACACCGGGGACATGCCTGCAATAAAGCTCGGCAAAAGCATCCCCGTCGGTGCGCGCCCGTTGCGCAAGCACAGCATCGTCCATGGGCTGGTTTTGGCCCTGTGTATACATACCGTGGTTACAATCCTCCTCCACTGGTTATACTCCCTGTAATATATGTTGCCGGAAGATAGAAAAAGGTAACAGGGAGTATTTCATCCGGAGTTGGAAGGCAGGAAGAATTTGCACAGATTCGGAATTCCTGTTTGCCTTGAGATAAAACCATCGGCATCGATGGAAAAGATTGCCCAACCTCCAGCGACCCGTCTAAGGGTCAATCCAAAATCACTGGGTTTGCGTCCTACCCAGTCGGGAAGCTCCTGTTGTAGACCTTTCCCCTCCCTTTCCTGGCCATCGGACGCATAGCAATAGCCACAGGCCAGGCACTTACATGTATATGACTGGACCACGCCATCGGGATTGGCAACAATCTCGATCTGAAGGGCTTTGTAATTGCACTCCGGGCAGTAATAGAAAACTGTAGGCATGGTCCAATTATAAAACCTCCAACGACCTCCACCGCCGCTCTCACAGGCATCCGAACCTGGCTCCTTTGCCCCTGAGAACGACGGTGGTCGTTCTAAATTCTAAAACGGAGGTATGTCATTATGACCACCCAACCAAGTAATTCGATTTCTGACGAGCGGAACTTCCGCCCGAAAACGCTGGAGGACTTCATCGGCCAGGGCGACTTGAAAAAGACGCTGCGGCTGATGCTCGACTCCACCCACCAACGCTCCGCCACCCTGGAGCACGTTGTGTTTTATTGCGGCCCGGTCGGGCCGCGTTCGCTGGCGGCCAACGCCGGGCTGGATCTGGCTACGGTCGAGCACGTCATCGAACCGGCCCTGCTGCCCATGGGCCTGATCGCCCGGACGCCGCGTGGCCGGCGTATTACCCGTCATGGTTACGCGCACGCCCAGAATTTCATGGGTAGCGCCCCGGCCATCAACTGGAACCGGGTTGAGTCTTCCGATGGAGCTTTCACTGCTCCGCCGAGTGACTTGCAGCAATAAGGAGAGTTGACATGACTACCGTCGCCCCTGCTGCTAACCTGGTTTCCACCCAACCGGCCTCACCGCATGGCCTGGCCGGTTTCCTGTGCGAGGTCACCGGCTCCCCGGTGACCTTCGCCGATTGCCTCGCCTGCGCTAAAAGCGCCAAAAATACGGGCTGTCCCCTGACCGTCCCGATCGTGCAGGCCATCCTGGCCGGCATCCGGCCCCCGGATCTGGCCAATCAGTTGGCCGCCGAACATGGCGCCGAGATCGGCTTTTCTGTCACCGAGCTGCTGCACTGCCCACGGCGGCAGCTGCTCGAACAGGATCATACCTGGTACGAGAAGCCGGAGGGCCTCTACCGCATGACGCGCGGCATTGCCGTCCACGACTACCTGAGCCGTGGATCCGGCGGCCTGAAAGAGTGCCGGCTCTCCTGGACCTTCAAGTTCCGGGGGAAGATCGTCACCCTGACGGGCATGCCCGACCTGGTGGAGCTGCGCTCCGAGGGGCTTTTCGTCACCGATTACAAGGTAACGGAGAACCCTCCGCGTGATAAAACCACCTGGACCTGCTCCGGCTGCAATACAGCTGTGAAGAAATCAGGCAGCAAATTCCTGTGTCCGAACTGCGGCGAGATTGCAAGATCCGCCGCCTACCGGACCGTGGAAACCGCCCAGGCACGTTCTTCCCATGTCATGCAGATCAACCTGTACGGCCTGCTGATCGAGAAGAACCTCCGCCAGGTGGTGGCTGTACTGGGTGCTACCGGCGAACCGCCGGTCTGCGGTGGCGAGGTGCTCTACCTGCCCCCCACCCTGCCCATGCGCTGCTCGGTTCCCTATAACCGCGAGACAACCATGGCTTTCCTCAAGGAAAGCCTGAAAGTGCTGCTCTCGCCTGATCTGCCGCCCGTCCTCGCCGAAGAAGACGAGGGCAAATGGGAGTGCGGCTTCTGCCCCCTGGCAGAGGTCTGCGCTTCCACATAGCGGCTGGTTTTCCCAACCCGGACCCTCGGCGAGTACACAGGCCGAGGGTCCCCTTTCCCTTTGTGGACTACGGGCTACTCGCCCGTTTCCAAATAATCCGCGCAAGCGGAAATCTCATACGGAGGTATGCCAAAATGGCTACTCAAAACAGCAATGGTAAGGCCAAGCGTCAGAATTATGTGAGCGTCACCCTGCAAGCTGCGGGGGAAGGCGATGTGAAGTACGCCGCCAGCGGGAAACCCTGGGGCAAGCTGCGCGCCTTCTTCTCGCAGGGCAAGGACAAGCAGTCTGGCGAATTCCTGCCCTCGCTCTGGTTCACCGTCAAAGCCTTCAGCAAAGACGATGTTACCGAACCCGCCGGGCCGGTTGCCGCGCTGCAGAATCTCGCCAAGGGTGACAAGTTCACGGTCAAAGGCCGCCTGAGCCTGGAAGAGTGGGAAGGTAATGATGGTGTCAAGCACCAGAATTACGTCATCTCCGCTTCCAGCATCGAACCGTTCGTTACCGAGGCGGAAGCCGAAGGCGAGCAGCTCGAAGGCGAGCCGGCGTAAAACTGATCTGCCGCCTTACCACAATTGAATAGCAGGCTATCCGCCTGCACCCAGGGCGTGTTCACACACAACACGCCTGTCCCTGCTGAAAAGCAGGGACACCTCATCCTGCGCACCCTGGCTGCTGCAACTACGCATCCAGGAGGAGCCTGGCCGCAAGGCCACCGGGTCCGACCCCCGGCGGGATGACCTGCAGGGGGGATCGGTGTTTTTTATCAAGCTCTGTCCAAAATGATCGTGAATGTGCTCTGCACCTCTCTCACCTCGGGTGAGGAACCGCCGGGTCGAGCTTGTCGAGACCCACTGGTGTTCCTCGCCTCCCTTCGGGAGAGCAACAATAGGGAGTTACTCTTTCGAAGGGAGGCTGGCTTTACGGCCAACCCTCCACAAGGGCTATCCGCCCTACCTTTTTTCGAGAGAGGTGCACCATGTTCATGTTCATTGCTGCCGCTGCCGTCATCCTCATCGCCCTTATCGGCGGTGTCGTGGTAGCTATCCGGCACAGCCACAGCCAGGCGTGCATTAATGCACGCTTGCGCATGTGTTGCAAACAGGCAAACATCATTGATGAGCGCCTGAACACATACTGCGCCAGATAATATCAAGTAGCCGGAGGAGCCGAGTCACACCGATTCCCCCTGCTACTATCTTCTTCTATGGAGTAATTTTTATACAACTACGGGGAATGAGTCGAAATAACCAGTAATGCTGTTGGTGTTTCTGTAGGCAATATTGCGGAGGTGGGTCGAGTGATAAACGATGGAGAACTGAATGTCTGTGCGGGAACAATGGCCTGCGTGCTCTGATTAGTGCCAATTGTGACAACTGTTGGTGTAACTAATGGTTGAGAGTTATCGTTTGTGTTGCTAAAAACAAACGGAACTAATATAAGAGCAAGGAAGAGGAAAACAATTATCGAATTTCTAAACCATAATTGTGCGCCCATAAGGTATGACGCTTTTACATTATGCAATTGATTGTTCTTGGAACAACAATATAAGTAGATAGCCAATCGCTCTTTTCTAGTTTCCAGAAGTGCTTGTGAATTCATCTTAATAACATCAGCAACATCAGGGGCTGAATATTTATAAGGGCCGACAACTACGACTTTGGACGCAAGCAATATGGTGAGTGTCAGAGAAAAAACAATAAGTAAATAGAGCACAGCTAGAATTATTAAGGACGCGATTGTGTGATATCCCTTAGGAAGCAGGCTGGAGACACCTGTGATAAATGCTGCTGAAATAGCTGTCACGCTAATCAAGCTAAATGCTTTACTTTCTATTTTTTCTCCCCGAGCAGATTCCTCGTCAAATAGTCCCTTGGTGTAATTTAATGCGTCATCCATTTTATTTTGATCAAAACCTTGAACCTGCTTTTGAATATCTTCCAGTTTCGCCTGTTCAAGAGGCGCATCGTCTTCGAATTTGGACAATCCGATTGCATACGGAAATAAATCAATTCCTAGAATTTCAAGAAATTTACGAGCATTCATCTTGAAATCACCCTCCGAATGAATGGCCATTAATTAACAAATCTGCCAAGGTTTCTCTCATGGGAATCTCGGGACACAATTGTTGTATCCACGCCCATTGACCATTTGGATTAATTTCAACAAAAACGTATTCGTTATCAGGTGTAACGATCAAATCTAACGCCCCAAATTCTAACCCTAATTTCTTAACAATGTTCCTGCACCTTTCTTCCACGTCAATAGGCAATTTAATAGCCCGGTGAACTAGATCGATCTGTGCTCTGCGCCAGTCATGAATCGCATCTGGTGTCTTTTGGGATTCAATAGATACCGCAAATACCCTTTCCCCAAAAACCGTTACTCGTAGTTCAGCACCTTTATGTATGTACTTTTGAAGCAAGCATGATGCATACTTAATATTCTTGAAATCGCCAAGAGCATCCGGCTCGATGAAATTAGTAAAAATAAAACTTTGCTCTGCTCCCCTTACTAACCTACCTTTTTGCAAAGGCTTGTATATTACATCACCCTTGCATTCTTGGTAAAAATCGCAAGCTGAAACTGCATCATTTGTTACTACTGTAAGCCAAACATCAAAACCCACCTGTGCAGCTATTTTCAACTGATACAGTTTATTTTCCGCCGCTCTAATATTATCTGGGTTACTTATCCAAAAACACGTTAACGTTCTCCATAAACCATCTAAAGAAGTACGACTTTCCTCGACAACAAAATCTTGCGCCTGCTTGTCAGTTATCTCTGATGCAGGTATTGGGGATACCGGCCTCCGATACCAGATACTTGTGATCTCATTGAACTGAATTTGTCTGTTAGAGAAATCAAGGTAGCCATCAACTAAACCATCTCTTATTTTCCAAGTAATTAAAACTCTTCTAGGAAAATCCTCAGTATTGAAACGAACATAATCAGACCTCCTGCTCTTTAACTCTAAAATCAGGAAATCGGCGGTCTGATCTTGACGATTAGTGACTATCAATATCATTCTTCGTCATTCTTCCATTCAGCGATCTTGATCCGTATCCTCCCTCGCGACTTTAGTAGCAGTTCTAGTAGTAAGTGGCGGTCTTGATACAACATCAATGCCAGGATCTTCGTCAGACTGTTCAGCTTGAACGAAAGTTGTTGTTTTCGTACTCAAAGCTAGTGAATATTGACCATCATCAAAGTCTGTCGATTCACTTTGTACTGCCGTAATAGTCCGTGTTCCACCCAATTTAGACGTACCCGGGTCCTCATCGGTGCTTTCGTTCTGTAACCTAGTAAGTGTTTTTGTCCCTAAATTCCCCCGATATTCTACAGAAGGTATTTTTTGACCATTTTCATCAATAACGACAGATATATCTTCATCTTCGTCATATATCGAACTAACAAAATCATTTGCAACAGGATGTTCTTCGTAGCGAAGGCCAAAGGGAAGCGAAGATGGTTTTTCCATAAGTTTCCTCCATTAGAGAGATCAACATTTTTTCACTGATATGAAAATTATAGCATTAATTCAACCCAACAGATTTAATTTATCTGTAGCCTTAGCACATTCGATGAGGAGAGCTCTGTTCTCCCTTCTTATGTTATTCGCAAGAGACCGCCCTGGATGATCTCCAAAGATAGATCACTGAGGATAGGCCAAGGCAGCTCTTTGGCTGCACGAATTCAATCGTATGGAGGTATGCCAATATGGCTAATGTTTTGTTAGTGTATCTGTATCGCGATGCCAGCAACTGGAAGCAGCATGGTCAGACCGTGTTCACCAACACCGGCGGAATTCCTTTGGTCGATATAGAGGCACGTATCCACGACTCCCTGGAAGATGAGGAATGGTTTATCGCCGAGATGGTAGATCTGGAGACTTGTTTCATAGGCGATCACAATACGGAAGATGATCATCCCTGGCATGAATTCGAGAGGGTCGCGGAGTCCGACTTCCCGTCTTGCGATCCGGCTTTCTGTGGAGCTTACCGGGACATCGCCCAGTTCCTTCAGGCGTTGGAAAACAGCAGGCTACGGAAGTGGAACCCGGATTGACAGTTTTGTTGCGTCTGTGGTCAGCCCTTCACGGATGGTGATCCGTATTATGCGTCCTTGCAGGGGATACTATTCACACTTCCTATTTCTTCCTTCCGAATAGAGACCCTCGGCTAAAAGAAGCCGAGGGTCTACGCTCATAGACCGCGCTGGATATTGATCTATCAAAGGTTGGAATTCGGGATAACCGATATCGGCTGACTCACGTTGCCCATCTGAGCGTAATCCCTAGAACTCCTCGAGCAATTTCGCAATTTGTTTTTCGATGGGCGGAATGTCATCGATGGCTGTATCCCAAACGATGCGCCAGTTTACAGAAAAGTATTCATGCACAGCGAAGTTACGAAAGTTTACCATGTCCACCCACGGAATCTCGGGGTGTTGGACGCAGAACTCATCCGATAAATGGGCTGCTGCCTCACCAATCACTATTAGCTTCTGCAGAACAGCGCTACGCAGCATATCGTTTCCTTCGAACTGATTGAAGCGAACACCTTTGCAAAACGCTGCAATAGACCTGGCAGCCTCAAGGATATCGTTAAGGTAGAGTTGTTCAGGCCGCATAGACATCCTGTGCACTTGACAACACCGACTCACGGATGATCGGTTTAAGCCCATCCATGGGCACCAGGTCCACGGGCCGCTGGAATAACTCGGAGAGTTCGCGCTGCATGCGCGAAAGAGTTACGAAGCCTATACGTGCTTCCGGTTCGAATGCAACCAGCACATCCACATCACTATCGTGACGAAAATCGTCGCGTAAAACCGAGCCGAATAACGCCAACCTGCGTACGTGGTATCGGCGACAGAGACCGGATAATTTTCGACCATGGACGGGGATACGTGCACTCGTTCTAGAGACCATCTCTTGCTCCTGATCCAATTATAGCATCAGCAACCCAATCAAATTCATCTGAATTCAAGGAAAGTATCAACCCAGACTTTCGGCATGAAGGGAGGACCACCCGTCCTCCCTTCCCTTTTGTTTCCTCTTGCCTGCCCTCTTAAAGGTCAGGCAAGAGGCGGCAAAGCTGTCTCTAAATTCACACGGAGGTATGACCTATGTCTACTATCACTGAAACGATTTCACAACTGGTCCAATGGGCCGAAAAGGAAGGCCAGGACCCCATCCAGGCTGTCCAGGATTACATGCTCGAAAAGGACAGCCACATCACCCGTCTCGAAGCCGAAAGGCTCGTCGGTCAAGCAAAGCAGACGCTGAACGCCAAACTTCGTTTCCTGGAAGCGATGGTCGAACACGAGCGCATCGCCGGTCAGATCTACTCCATCTCCACCGAAGATGTGGAGGCTTTCTTGAACGAGCGCCCTACCCTGGCCGCCATGTTGGAAGGCCTGGACCCGGAGGTGCTGGCCAGCTCCATCTTCGACGCCATCGGCGAGATCGGCATCATCGAGCTGGTTGAGGACGCTATCCGGGAGACGATCCTGGTTTCAGCCATTCAACCTGCCGAGCCGGATCGGGATGATCCAATGGATACGGAGGTATGTCCCCATGGACAAACAATTTAACAGGCAAATGTATGCTCCCACCAAACTCAAGACCCTGCCCCTGCGGGACAAGCCGGCTTATCGTGTCAGCGTGAACACAGCTGCCTGCAGCCTAGCTGAACTCCTGGCCGCAGTGGTCGGCGGGGCGCAACAGATCGAAATCGCGGAAGGTCTCCTCGCCCACTTTGGCGGGGATGTCCAGCGCATCTACAAGGCCAGTGTCACCGAACTCGCTTCGGTCCATGGCATCGGCCAGCAAACCGCGGTGCGCCTCAAGGCCGCTCTGGCGCTGGGGCTCAAGCTACACGAGCCATCCGAAGAAAGGCCGACGATCAACTCGCCGGCAGATGCCGCCGCCCTGGTCCAGTTCGATATGAGCTTACTCGAACAGGAATATCTCAAGGTTATCCTGCTGGACAGCCGTAACCGGGTGATAGCGATCGTTGAGGTCTACCATGGGAGTGTAAACAACTCTCAAGTGCGCGTGGGTGAGGTGTTCAAACCCGCCATCCAGCGCCTGGCGCCAGCGATGATCGTGGTCCATAATCATCCTTCCGGGGATGCAACTCCAAGCCCGGACGACGTGGCTGTGACACGAGCCATGGTGCAGGCCGGAAAACTTTTGGATGTCTGCCTGCTCGATCATCTCATTATCGGAGGCGCAAGCCGTTTCGTCTCGCTCAAAGAGCGTGGCTTGGGTTTCTCATGAAATATACGGAGGCATGCTTATGCTATCAACCATGCTGCAGATCCCTATACAGCGCCAACCGGTAGAGGTCCGACCGGTCCTGACCCATCTCGCCGCCCTGACCAACCAGCTGCCCCTGGCAGCCTTGGTGTTCTATGGTCGTCACGGTGAACCGCGTACCGTTCTTGCCTGGGAGTGCCGCTGCGAAGATCGCTTCGTTCACCCGGCCAGCCAGGAGGTGTGCTTTGCCTGCAACATACATCGCGATGCTGCCTGCAATGCCACTGTCCACGATACCCTGGCGGCTCACTCCGACGACATCCCGGACCTTCTCCGGTCGATCGTCGAAGCGGCTGCCTATCAGTTCGACCCTACCCTGGTCGAACCCCCCTTCTAGGGCTATCCGCCCATACCGAAAGAGGAGGCGATATCGCCTCCTCTTTCACCACATCTTCTACAGGTCAATTAGCTTAACAAATATTATGAATACAGCAAATGTTAGCACAAGGCATCTTGTGCAGCTTCGTAATCGGCAGCCAGGCACTCAAATCTTCCAGATCCAGTTCGGGCAATTCTAGGATACGGTCGCAGTCGCGGGCTCTGGTTCAAGATCAACAAGATACGTTCCTCATCCAGCGGTACATCTTCGCTATTTTTCCTATTTCACGAACAATTCTTTCCGGTAGATACTTATCAATCCCTGTAAGTAAACCGATTGATCGTATTCGATACTTCCAACCCAGGAAGAAGTCTTCTACTGTGTGACGGTCGCTACTTTTTTCAAGACGGCTGTCGGGCGGTTTGATCGGTTGACAATCAGCAGCAGAATAAAACCCTGCAGCAAACCGGATATAAGGCCGATTTTCAAACGCTGCATCACGAACGGCAAAGATATCCAGTTGCCCAGGCTGTTCGATGGCAGCGGCGGAATGCCAATGTTGACTACAAGACCTCCAATGATGATCCCAATACCAATGCTTACCCCGGTCCCCAGAATCCATAACAGCGCCAATCTGCCGCTTTTGACGGGCAATGCGCGACTGAGGGAGCGCCATTGGAATATGCCGAGGATAAAACCTCCTAAATAGAAATCGAACGGGGAGGAATAATAGGTTATACCGGCTGGCTGGGTGAAGGGGAGGAAGCCCGAGTGCTGTAAATTGAAGGAAATGGTGGGAATTAATATGGTTAATAACAACCCCCCAGACAGCGTTAAAGTGTAGCCCAAAATGGTCAGCCTCCACCAGTGCAGAATACCGGTCATCTTGTGTTTTAATATTATTGTCTGGATAGCTCCCGTGACCGCCCCAAGCAGTAGACCACATCCGGCATAGGCCAAGATCCTTATGCCAACTTCAAGATATGTCTGAAGGCCCGATTGGAAGACATTCGAGGGAGAAACCACCCATCCAAATGTGGTTGCGCAACACCATACAAAAAGTACCACGAACGCATTCTTGAAAGAGAAATTATTTAGCATACATCCTCCTTGGCATGTCTCCTCCCATGTCTCTACGCACAGGGCAGTCACACAACCTGCTGCCCTCTTTATATCAAAGAGGCAGGCCTGTCTAGAACCAGACTCGTCATCAACCTTTTTCTATCCGTAGTACAATCCTAACCAATGTATAGACTTCCTTACAGTTACCGTGGCAATTATTGCACATTCTTGCCCGTCACGCAATAGTCTGAAACCTCCCCATCGAAAACCTATCCGCCCTACAGAATCAGACTCGCCCCTCCTGGCAGCCTCTCGACCAGCCAACCGGTCATGACCACTTTTCCAAGATTTTCCTCGATCCATAGGATCGCACCTGTGACCTCCGCCTAACCGCTAAAGTTCCTTTCAATCAACAAATCTACTCGCAAACAAGCAACCCCGAACTATTGAGTTCGGGGTTCATTCTATTTTTCCCAAAGGAGATTCCTATGACCCACCATGTCAATCACGTCATCCTGATCGGGACCGTCCTGCAGACCTGGTCATATGGGAACGACCGGGGAGTGCGTTTGCAGATGCGCCGTCCAGCCTTCTTCCCGGTCCGTTCCGATGGTCCCAGTGACCTGGTGAACGTCATCCTTCCGGAGGCCGTAACGCGTGGCCAGAGTGTCAAGGAAGGCGACGAGCTGCACGTCACGGGCTTCGTCCGCAACGCCGATCGGGAAACGTCCCTGGCCTCCATCGCCAAAGATGTGAAGCTGCCAGAGGAGCTGAAGAAGGTGAAAGTCAAGCAGATTGTCACCGAGGTGGTAGCGGTCGAGTGGCAGATCATCCCTGCCGAAAAGTAAGATCCAAATCCCCCATTTTCACACGTAGGTTTTCTCTCCTGCCCGCTCGCGTAGCCCCAGTAATTCGTGGGCATGGACGTGGGTGAACGGTTCGACTCCGGTCCGGGCAACTACGCCAGGCCATCCGCCTGGCGCAAAGTCCAAACCATGTCATCCTAAGGAGAAAACCATGACAACAATGTCCCTCTTTGCCTGGCTGGCGCAGCAAAACTACGCCGGCCTTCTCGTCGAGGAAAAACGCCAGAAAAGGGCCGAAAGCCTCGCTCCCACGATCGGTGCGCACCTGCACCTGGTCGGCGGGAAATTGAACTCTGCCATCAACATGACCATCCACTCTTATACCGTCGAGTGGAAGGTCGCCGTCAACCCGCCCACCTCTACCGCCAGCGTCACGCCGGCCTGCACCTGTGCTGACTGGTTCCAGAGCGGCGGCTGGACGGAGAAACGCCCCTGCAAGCACCTGCTTGCCCTGGCGATCGTGACGGATGTTCCACCAAGCCTCCAGCCCATGCAGCCGGAGGCGCATATTGCCCAGCAGCAGATGAGCAACGATGCACCGCAACCGGCTGCCAGTACACTGGCAGCCGCCCCTGAGCCGTTGTTCGCCGATCAGATCGCCAGTGTCATCGACCAGGCCATCAGCCGGATCGCAGACCAGGTCAGGGAGATCATTTCCCAGGGTTTCGTTCCCCTGCTGGTTGGCCCGACGGGCAGCGGCAAGACCTCGGCGATCCGCCGGGTTGCGCAGTCCCTGGACTGCCGCTTGGTCGAACACGCCGGCGCTGACTCGTACACCGACTCCGACCTGGTGGGCGTCATGATGCCCTCCGGTCTGCGGATGCCGGGTCCGATTGCCCAAGCCCTCGGCCAGGCCCGTGAGCTGGGAGAACCCGTCCTGCTGTTCCTGGATGAGTTCACCCGTTACCACCTGCGGGCGCAGGAGTCGCTCATGCGGCTCTTGCTGCCGATCGGCCCCGATGTCGTGAGGTCTCTCGGCATCGAGTTCAATGGCGCTGTGCGCGCCACGTCCGCCCCGTTCTGGGGCGACGAATGGGCGCCGGCGCAGGCCGTCCACATCGCTCTGGCCTGCAATCCCTGGGGAACACCTCTGGACCCGGCCCTGGTGCGCCGCACCGTGCCGGTGATGGTGGAGTTCGAACCCCAGGTGGCCGATCTGTTCGATGGAAAGCTCGCCATGGCGATCAAGCTCTCTTGGACCGGGACGCAGGATGGAACGCTGCCCCTTCCGTTGGAATACGGCGAGCTGGTCCGGGCGAAAAGCCCCGACGACGTGAAGATCCTGGATCGCTACCGCTCGCGCTTGACCGTCCTGGATCCGGCGGCCCGGACCGCCTTCGATGCCCTTCTCGCAGGGTCCGGAGCGATCTAATGGCCACCACCAATGTTTTCAATGCAACCTGGGCGAGCCTGCAAAAGCAGTTGGACATGGTTGCCCACTTCCTGCTGGGCAGCCTGTCGCTTGCATATCACCCGCGCCTGGTCCTGAAGGATGCCGATACGGCCTCCACGGACGGGCAAAGGGTCGTGAAGATGCCACGCCGCTTTCTCGGCGTTGGCCTGGAAGACGGCCGGCCGGAGATCTTCCTGGGCCTGCTGGCCCACGAAGTCGGCCACTGGCTTCAGCCAGTGAAAGAGATCGATGCCGTCGAAAAGCAGACCAGGCTGATGCACGGCTTCGAGAACATCGTTATGGATGTCCACTGCGAGCATCAAGTTGGTCTAATCTTCCCCCTGTTCAAGTATCCGGTCAAGGCTGTCCGGGAGCTGATCGGCAGCTCCATGGCCCGGCGCTATCGCCGGTCATTTCGGAAAGCCCAGGACTTCGTGACGGCGGCGATGGCAGCCCTGCTGTACAGCCGCTATTGTGTCCGCCCCGACGATTCTTTTTCTGTCGCGGGCATTGGATTTCAGAGAAACGCCCTGGCTCCCAGGCCGAAAACGGCCTACGACCTCGGGCGTCTGGAAAATCTACTGAACGACGTGGCCAGGGTACGCGAGCTAAGCTCAAACGAGCTGCCCGACTGCCTGGCCACCCTGGCCGGTAAATACCCCGAGCTGTGCTGCCAGCCGCCGGATCTCCCCTTCGGGGATCCGCTGGCCGGCTCGGCCAGCGACGGGGATGAGTTCATCTCTGGCGTCGTTCAACTCCAGGTTCCGGACCGGGATGCAACCGAAGCCTGTTCCGTCCTGGAGGTCTCGGCCTCTGGTTCAGTGCCGCCATCTCCGGATGTGCTGGCCCTGAGCCGCCGGTTGAAGAATCGCTGGTTCGCCCCCGCCGGCGTGGAGCGGATCATGGCTCCCGGTCGTCTTGACCGGATGGCCGCCTTGCGCGATCAGCCCGTGCCGTATTCGATGCAGTGCCAGCGTTCCACCCGCTTGAAGGATAGCGGTGTTCGCCGGATCGTGCTGGCGGCCGACTGGTCGGTAAGTATGGAAGGCCAGCCATGGCTGGCCACCCTGGCAGCCGCCCAGGCTATCACGCTCGCCCTGCGTTCTGACGGCGGCGACGTGCGCGGCCTGCTGTTTGCCGGAAGTGCCTGGCATACGGCGGATTTCGACGCCGGGGCGCTCTTTTTTGCACGGGCGCTCAGCGGTGGTGTGAATCTTGGTAAGGCCGCAGGCTCGACCACGCGCTTTGGGTGGCTGCCGGAAGTTTGGCAGCGTTACCCGGACCACCAGGTCCTCGTCCTCACGGACGGCGCTGGCAGCCTGCCGGCCTATATCCCCGATTCATGCCGCTCTCGAACCTCCGCCCTGCTGATCGGTCTGGAGAACTACAATGATGAACAGCAGGAGGATGTCCGGGCGATTGCGGAAGCGATCGCCGGGAAGGTTGTCGAGGTACGCTCACTCGACGACCTGGCCGGGGTCTGGGCTACCCTGATCCCGCGCCGGCAAGTTGCATGACAAAACGGGAGGCTACTCGCCTCCCGTTTTTGATTCATATGCTTTGCTCTAACATGTGGATTTTAAGTCCGCAGCGTCTGCCAATTTTACCCCTTTAGACGCTGAAAACGCCACCCCTACATACGCCAATAAAGACCAATTTCCGACATTTTACCCCCACATCTAGTGGGTGTTTGGCGCACAAAATACATGGAGTGTGCCAAATGTTACCAAAAATCGAGACGCAGCGGACTCTACAAGTTTCCAACGTCGATGATTACCTGCTAAACTGGTTGGAAGCTTTCCTCATTGATCGCAAGGCTACGGGGGTTGCTGAAGGTACCTTGCGCTTCTATCGTCAAAAGATCAAACTGTTTACGGACTACTGTGATGGCCAGGCGGTCAAGCAGATCGGTCAGATTACCCCATCTTTCCTTCGTCAGTTCTTGCTTTACCTGGAAGAATCCGGTCATAATGCTGGCGGAAGGCATGCCGCATTTCGACTTCTTAGGGCTTTCTTCCTGTGGTATGAGGATGAGGTGGAGCCGCAAGGATGGTCCAACCCCATACGTAAGGTGAAGGCCCCGAGAGTTCCAGTGGAACCGCTGAAGCCGGTTTCCTTCGAGACAGTAACCCAGATGGTGAAGGCCTGTCCGCATAACACATTTACTGGGGATCGGGACGCAGCCATCCTTCTTTGCCTCCTAGATACAGGTGCAAGGGCAAATGAGTTCCTGTCTGTAAATCTGGGTGATATAAACCAGGCACGGGGAGACATTCTTATCCGGCAGGGGAAAGGCCACAAGCCACGTACTGTGTATATTGGCAAATTATCAAAGCGAGCAGTCAGGCGATATTTGAATCATCGTAATGATGGTAATGTCGCTTTGTGGGTGACGCATCCACGTTGCGGTTCTGAACGGATGCGTTATAACGGGTTACGAGCTGTTCTCACTCGTCGAGCAAAAGATGCTCGTGTGAATGAACCCGCATTGCATGACTTCCGGCGAGCTTTCGCTCTCGCTATGCTCCGAAATGGCACGGATATTTTCACCCTGGCAAAGCTGATGGGGCATGAGGGAATTACAGTATTGCAACGCTATCTAAAGCAAACCAATCTGGATACCGAAGAAGCGCATCGGCGAGCTGGTCCGGTGGATAATATGTGAGATGGAATGGCTGTTCCGTTAAGTCATTTCTCCACCGTTGGAGGTTTTGATAGGGATGGAACCATTTAGAAAATTAGTATAACTAATTCAGAAGGGAGAGAAAAGCTATGGAAGGTTTATGTCTGGTTGGTGTCTTTCTGATCTTCATTTTTGCCTGGATCTATGAAAAGGTATCAGGCGGGAATAAGGGGAACAAATATTCATCCCGAACTTCGTCTGCAGCTTATAGATCCTCCAACGCGACCACATCAAAGCGAGGCCACTGTCGTTATTGTGGCAGAGAGGTCAAAGTCGATGAGTTGCCCGATTCTATTTCCAGAGATGCGTTTGAGGATTTTGGAATATGTTTAAACTGCCAATGGGGAATCTTTATGCAGAATGGTGGACATTTCTGAAAGAAATTCATTGGGGAGATTTTCTCAATATTAAACTGATTTCGTTGATAATGCCTCCAATCTATCCCTCAGCTTCATAACTTCTTTATGCTCTTCCAGCAGCATCGCCAGCAAGAACACCTCAAAGGGCAGCGCGTGTGTAGCATACTGTGCTGCGGCCGTGTGCTGGCGGGCACTTGCGAATAGATCATCCAGCGCCACCTGGTCTGACCTGCGCAGCGCCCGCCGGAAGCGGGAGAAGGCCGCTTCCTCCTGAATGATTACCTGTGTGGCAGAGGGTAGGGTGCGCCCCATTAGGATACCCTCATTTCTGCAGGGATCTTACTAGCCAGTTCGATATGGTTCATATAACCTGCTGCCACAATTACCATATCCAGGAGTTCTCTTTCAGCCTGGCAGAGTACATTTGGGATGTGTACGCTCACAAGTCCTCCAGAACTTTCTGCAAGGCGGTCTAGTCGTTTTATGCACTCGCTGAGCAGGTGGCTCCGTTCTTTGAAATCCACATTGGTGTAAGAAAAAGTCCTCAACAGATCCAGCACCACAAATGGTGCCGGCCCGTTATCCATACTCTCCAGTACGGAAAGCATCTGGTGGCAGTTGTATGCAGACGATACCTGGATCCGTTCGGCAATTTCTATTTTCCTCCCCGTAATCTGGAAAGCCATGATGATGTCGAACATGAATCCGCCATCCACCACCCGCACGGGACCTGTTTCTGCCAGCCGGCCAATCACTCGCAATAATGTTGGGACGATCATTCGGGATCTATTGAGTAGAAGCCATTTTCCATTGGTAAGTTCGATTGATGTGTTCATGCGCACATTATAGAATATTGGTTCTATAAAATACAATCCCCCATGGGAGATTTATGGGGGGATAAAGGGGGGAACCCATGGGGGGAGGCAGATATTGGGGCAGGCCGCATTTGTTTCCCTAAATCTGGTATTTATCATGATCACTCTGCCCTTGATTGGCTCCCCCCTCAGCCAGTCAGGGGCAATTTCTTTTTACCCATCTCCTATCTGGAAAGGGGCCAGGGTAAGGGTCTATTGTTTATGTGTTTCCCCTGGTGATGCTTGAATATCAAATTGCCAATATTGCCATATCAGGTCTCTTGGAGAAAGCATAACCAGGAGACCTGCTCAATAATTACAGATTTGACAAAGTATTCGGTTTCCTGTATTCTATAATTGCAATTGGCCTACTGGTTTATCTGCCGAGCTAACTCGATCCTGGCTAAGGGGTGAGCTACCAATCGAAAGACAAGAACATAGTTGGGTGTAATTGAAAAGATTGATCTACTCCCATGAAGAAATATCCTCTTCTCACCATTGTTGTTATTACGATACCAATAATTATTATTTCGGGATTGCTTGGTTTTGTATGGCAGTTACAGCCGTTCTTAGGCAATCTTATGGCAGGCATTGTAGATATTGGTCTTGGTACGCTGGTTGGGGTTTTCCTCGTGGATACATTAGTAAAGCAAGATAGACACGAAAAGTGGTCAAAATCAAGAAATTACATTTTAGGCGCAGTTGCTTTTCACTTGTCAGATTTTGCATTGCAAGTACTGATTTCTATGCCTATAAACGATCACCGACCGATGAATGCCATTATCGAAGGCAGAAACATGCCCAATCCTGCTACTATAGGAGCCATTAAAAAAGTTGCTAGCTTACTTCGTGCTATAAAAGAAAGCCCATCATTTGATAGAAGTTTATCAGATTATGTATATCCATTGTATGATGATGCCAAATGGGATTTAGATCAAATCCAGACTGTTCTAACACCTTGGATCATTCAAAGCGAGGCAGAACAAGATCTAATAGATGCTATGATGACTTTCGATAAAGGACGCCGCCAATTACACGATGCCATCATCGGGGACAAGATGGTAGTTACAGGCACAGCATATCCTGAATTGATTGAATTTATTGATGTTGCTGCTGACCTCTATGCTGTCGTGTCAAAATATTGGAAACCTGTACCCGAGAAAACAGGATAAGATCAAATAACTGTGTGTCTGCCGGCGGCAGGTGAGCCATATGTTAGTACATTCTGGAAATTCAGATTTTCTGATGTCGGAAATCGTGACAGGCTTACCGCTTTCACGGTTTACTTGTTATTATTCAGTTTACTCACTACCACTGCCTATAGATCGTAACCAAAATCTCTGGTTCGAACCATTCCCACGCATTCAACACCGCCACCGGTACCGCATAGACAATGCACAACAGCTCCAGCCCTGCATCCGGCCGAAGGATCTGTAGTGCCACCATTACTATTGCAGGGATTAGTAGCCCGAGCAGGATCCATTTTCTTCTTGTCATGCGTTTATCCAAAAATGTATTACTCTTCTTCCGGAACCAATGTCCAGATCCGTTTCAAAGGTAAATCGGCTTGTATATCTTCAGGAAGTTTCTCATAATTTTCCTGAACCATGCGTACAAGGTCATCAGCATTCCATAAACGAATCTTGAAAAACTGCCTTGCAGCTTCCTTCTCAACCGAAGATTTGAATCCGCCCCATGAAACTACCAATCCCTGGTCAGCGCCAAAAGTGCTCATCACTCCGGATAGCTCTCGAAGTACACCGACATCCACCGGCGTATCCCATGCTTTTACCTGCACCACCAATCGTGGTGATTCAAACCCGAGTGTACCGCGACCAGCTAAAACATCCACGCCACCATCCGGTCCTTCTGGCGAAATCCTTATCTCGTATCCCTGGGCACTGAGCACTTCACCTACCAGATATGCAAGTCCATGACCTTTGAACTTGCTGTTTATGTGGTTCACAATCTGATCTCGCGCATACTGTTCAATATCTAATCCTGTCTCGAGCTCTGTATCTCCATCTTTGAGGTTAATAGTGACCGTTTTGCCTGCAAGCATGGCACGCACCCGTTCTTCAGCCCGATTCCGTTGAATTCGGCATACAGTCATGAGAGCTCTAAACGAGGCAAGCAAATCCTTGTCGAATTGGTTTCGAGGGAATTCCTGCCATGACTTGACCTGCCTAGTGTGTTTCGTTCCAACTGGGTTATTCTTGACATAATGATACGTCCCTGTTACTTCCCCAATAACGATAACGGGACGATGTTTGAGGGGTAAACCTATTAAATCACCAGGATTTATTTCATGGATAAATGACCAAAGCTGGCTCTCCCAATTCCGTAATGTATTAGGTTTTTCGTCTGGAAATGTCTTCTGAAACAAATCCATTACTTCTGCTCGTTCTTGTATCGCTGATAGGTCGGCAAGTTCTTCCCAGCCGATTGCCGCAACATTATTTTGAATAGCGAAATCTTCTCGCTCACCTTGTTTTCCAGCCCGCACTAACCAGAGAGTCATATTTCCTCCAAATAGATTCCATCTTCATAATTCGTCATCCCCACCGCAGGGATCAACAATATAAGCATGATCCACCTTCTCTGTGTCATGCTCCCATTATTGCACATTTTCATCTATCTGTGTTCCTGATTCGCAACCTTAGGTTAAAATTCCATTGGCCCTAATTGGCTGCACCTTCATCCAGTCATGGGCATTTTTTGTCCAAACCGCTTGACCTTATTCCACATATTACCTATACTATAAATAGCACTTTCTATATTTTATTCGCCGTCTAAGGTCCCAAAAGAATAGGATTTTATATTGATTGTCTATAAGCGAATATACGATCCACGTATACACAAGTTAGGCGGCCTTACAAGTATAAGTGAGGAGGTACAAGAAGATGACAAATAATCAGCCTTCTATTCAACAAATCGCAATCGAGAACTTGTTGATCGACTTGCAAAACCCTAGATACGATCCTCGCACTAATCAGCGTGAGGCAATCATGTCTATTGCCAACGACCAAGGGGTGAAACTGGCCAATCTTGCAGAGGACATTGTAGAAAAAGGATTAAATCCTTCTGAATTGCCAATAGTAACACCCGCAGATGGGGGCAATAATGCTTTCATTGTCCTAGAAGGCAATCGGCGTATTACAGCCCTTAAGTTGCTCGCTTCCCCTTCACTTGTTACAGGCATAGGTATACCGGAAAACATTTCCAAGAGATACAAAGCGCTCCAAGATAAGACTAAGGGTAACATTCCAAAGGTAATTGAATGTGCCGTGCTATCTCGTGAGGAGGCTAGCCATTGGATATATATCCGCCACACTGGCGAAAACGAGGGCGTTGGGGTTGTAACTTGGGACGGATTACAGACACACCGCTTTCGCGGAGCATCGCCAGCTTTTCAAGCTATAGAACTTGTCAAGTCGAGCGATTATCTTGACGAGGCGACAAAAAAGAAACTCCCTAAAATATCCATTACAAACATCGAACGCATCCTTGGAACACCTGAAGCGCGTAAACATCTCGGAGTAGATGTTAAAGATCGTCAACTTATATTGAGAGCGCCAGAAGAGGAGGCTATAGCACGCCTTTCAATTGTGGTCACTGATGTTGCAAACAAACGCATAACAGTTAGCGACATAGAAACAAGAGAGGATCGAGTAAATTATGCGCAGGAAGTGGCTGCTCGACCATTACCCAAGCCAGTGTCAGGAATAGCCGCAACCACTACGGCTAAGTCTACTGGCTCTGGTAGCGGTCCAGCTACTTCAACTAAAAGAATATCTCCTGATCGTAGAACAATAATACCCAAACGATTCAAGCTCGCGATTGTCCAGCCTCGTATAAATCGGATTTATCACGAGTTACAAAAGCTCAACTCAGAACAATTTGTAAACTGTTGCGCAGTGATGTTTCGTGTGTTTGTCGAGTTAAGTCTAGATGATTTTGCCAAGAGGCATAAAATCTCATTGAGAGTTACCCCCAAACCAAAGCCATCAGCAATCGGCTCTACTCCCCCGTCGAGAGAAATGACACTACGGGAAAAGCTATCAACTATTGCCAATTGCCTTGAAACAAAGAGCTTGTGCAATAAAGCAGAGTTGAAAGGAGTTCGTGCGCTTGTCTCTAATCGCGATCATGTGCTGTCAGTAGACAGTCTCAATGCCTACGTTCATAACAAAGATTACAGCCCTACGCCAATAGATCTAAAGACCACATGGGATAATTTACAAGTTTTTATCGAACGCCTTTGGACTACCTAAGGGAAGAGTATTATGCAATATCTCTCGCATGGATTCACTAGCCCACTGAGGTACCCTGGCGGTAAGGGCATGCTAGCCAACTTCGCCAAGGCTGTAATATCTCGAAACAATCTGCTCGATGGTCATTATATTGAGGTTTATGCTGGTGGTGCGAGCATAGCATGGTCTTTGCTTTTTGAAGAGTATGTTCGGCATATACACATAAATGATGTCAGTAAACCCATATATGCTTTTTGGAAATCGGTTCTGGAATACACAGATGAACTTTGCAAGTCAATCCAAGATACGCCTATTACAATGGGTGAATGGTATCGCCAGAAAGCTGTGCAACTTAATCCACGTGATTATTCAATTCTTGAACTAGGATTCAGCACTTTCTTCCTGAATAGAACAAATCGATCTGGAATACTCAAGGGTGGCGTTATTGGAGGCAAAGGCCAATCGGGTAAATGGAAAATAGATGCTCGCTTCAACAAGGAAGACCTAATAGCAAGAATCCAGAGAATT
>Ga0187873_1001166_pt1 | contig 22992 bp, 21 predicted proteins | sample June2016WEW_16_1_2_FD_133012 | JGI IMG/M metagenome (GOLD analysis project Ga0187873, IMG submission 133012) | Peatland microbial communities from SPRUCE experiment site at the Marcell Experimental Forest, Minnesota, USA - June2016WEW_16_100 | ecosystem: Environmental > Terrestrial > Soil >...
CGAGGATTAGTTTGAGTTTTTTCCCTTTGAGCAGGGGAACAATTGCCGCCGCGTAGTCCTCGGCAGTTGGGGATTGTGCGGTGACATAATCGGCGCCATATCCGCCGCCGATATTAAGCGTCTCGATAGTGAAGTCCTTTTTTCGCAATTTATCCACAAGGACTAGGACTTTGTTGATCGCCTCGACGTATGGCTCAACGGTGTGGCCCGCGGAGCCGAGATGTATGTCGATTGCGCACAGTTTGACTGCGGAATTTTTACCGAACTGGTCAAAAACTTTTTCCGCCCGTTCGATATCGACGCCGAATTTAGTTTCTTTGACGCCCGTGGTTGTATATTTATGCGTTTTGGGGTCAACGTCGGGATTGACGCGAAGTGCGGCTTTCGGGGTTTTGCCTTTTTGTTTGGCAAGCAGGATGAGATTTTCAAGCTCTGCCTCGGATTCGATGTTGAAATAGGCGATGCCGGCATCGAGGGCTTCGATGATTTCTTTGTCGGTTTTGCCGACGCCTGCGTAAACGATTTTCGCGGGGTCGGCGCCCGCCTGTAGTGCGCGGTAAAGCTCGCCGCCGCTGACGATGTCGAAGCCGAAGCCCGCTTTTGCCATAAATTTGAGTATGTTGATGTTTCCGCAGGCCTTAATCGAATAGCAGACCGTTGTATCGATTGCTTTGTAGGCGTGCTGAATTTTGCGAAGGTGTTCGAGGAACGTGGCTTTGCTGTAGATGTACGCCGGCGTACCGACCTGTTCGGCTATTTTGTCAACCGCCACCTGCTCCGCGAATAGCTTGCCCTGTTTGTAATTAAAATGGTCCATACGGGAACATAGTATAAGAAAAGATAGGGCAAATGCAAGTTTGAGGATTGGTTGTCTGAGCGTTTTTGGCGCAAAGAAAAAGTGGAAGATTCCGCGGCAGTAACTTTGGAACCTTCCACTTTCCGCATAACCTTTGCCGACTTAAGCCGGCAGCGTCATGCTATTTTCTCTTTTTTCTCTTCGCGGTTTTCTTCTTTGCAGCTTTTTTCTTCTTCTTTGCCATTGTTTGTTACCTCCATATGGCACAAAAAACCAGTTTACGTACAATAACAGAAAACATTTAGGAATCACCGGCCGAATTGTCAAAGAGGCAAAAAGTAGTAGCTATACTTTCTATCGTCCAAATACCTAAGAATCCTTCAAAGAAATTTTTGTTGATGTGGTTTTAAGTAACGCAGGAATCGTTTATGATGGTGAATTATGAGCGAAAAAAGAATAGCTTTATTTGGCGGAACGTTTGACCCGATTCATCTCGGCCATACGACCGTTGCAGCCGTCGCCGGCGAAGGTATTGGCGCAGACAAAGTCATATTTGTCCCCGCGAAACGCTCGCCGTTGAAAGCGTTTTTTCCGGAGGCCGGTGACGAGGACCGTCTGGAGATGATTAAGCTCGCGACAGAGGGCAACGGCAGGTTCGGGTTCAGTGATTACGAGCTAAAGAAGGCGGGGCCGAGTTATACGCTCGAGACCGTAAGATATTTTCGACGGGAGCTTGGGAAAAATGTTTCGATTTACTGGCTTATAGGCGCCGATACTCTTGAGGATTTACCGCATTGGTATGGGGTTACGGAGCTGATTGACGAATGTAACCTTGCTGTAATGCACAGGGCGGGTTTTGCGGCGTCGGATTTTTCGAAGTATGTTTCGCTTTGGGGAGAGGGCCGGGTTAAAAAAATGCAGCGAAATGTTGTTGAGACGCCGTTAGTCGATATAAGCAGCACCGAGGTTCGCAAGCGATTAGCGGCGGGGCGGGAAGTCAGCGGGATGATAAGCCCGAAGGTTCTGCAATATATTCGCGAACATAGTTTATACGGATACGGTGGAGATGTATAATTTCAGATTATAAACCGGCCGTTTTTGTATATGAGTTCACTATCGGCGTAAATCTCTCCGCCGTCATTCATATCCGCGAGCATATCCCAGTGAACAGCGGAATCGTTTTTGCCTCCGGTTTCCGGGATAGAGGCGCCGAGGGCCATATGAACTGTGCCCACGAGTTTTTCGTCGAAGAGCATATTTTTGGTGAATTTTCTGATGCCTGTGTTAGTTCCCACGGCGGCTTCACCGAATTGTCTGGCCCCTGGTATCTCCATTATTTTATCCAAAAGCGATTTTCCTTTTTTGGCGTCCCATTTAATGACCAGACCGTCTTTTACTTCCAGCGTGATATCTTCAATTTCCTGGCCGAGGTAGAAACCAGGGTAGCTGAACCTGACTTTTCCGTTGACCGAATTTTCGACAGGAGAGGTAAATACTTCGCCGCAGGGCATATTTCTTGTTCCTGCTGCACTAATCCATTTTCTGCCTTTGGTGGAAAACGAGATGTCTATGTCATTGCTGAGATATCGGATATTTTCTTTGTCCGCGAGGTAATCGACGATTCGTTGCTGGTCTTTATCAAACTGTCGCCATTTAGCTATCGGGTCGGCTTCGTTGAGAAAGCAGGCGGAGTAAACAAACTCCTCGTATTCGCTTTTACTCATACCGCATTCCTGGGCGGCGGCGTCTGTCGGGAAGACGCAGAGGTTCCAGGCCAGTTTGCCCTCGGCGGATCTGGTGAAAATGGTTTTATTGATATAAGCGCGACCCAGGCTGACGATTTGTTTCTTCGCGGGGTCAACGTTTTCAAGCTCCTTGAGGTTAAAAGGCGCACGAATCATCAGAAACGCTTCGTAGTTTTCTAAGGCGTATTTTATCGTGGGGCTGACATATTTAAGCTGGTCGTCGCCTGCGGTATCGTAAAATATTTTCTCTGTGCCGTTGATGCTGATGTTGAATTCCGGGTATGCGCCTGTTGCGAGCGATTCGCGGTAAACTTCTTTGAGCAGCTCCTCGGCCAGATACGAGGACATAATGAGCAGCTTGTCGCCTTTTTTAAGCCGGAGTGAATAATGCAGCAGCAGCTTGGCGTATTTTTGATACAACGTCTCCATAAGCAACTGGCTCCTAAAATAAACAACGAGAATTATGCGCCTTTAGCTTTATTAGAAAGCTCAATGAGCCATTTGTTCCATTGTTCCATTCCTTCGCCGGTTTTTGCGCAGACAAGGAAGATTTTTGTTTTTTTATTGAGTTTGGAGATATCGGCTTTGACTTTTTTGATATTGAAGTTGGTGGCGTCGAGGAGGTCGATTTTGTTGATGAGTATGGCAGCGGCTCTGGCGAAAATCATCGGGTATTTGGCGGGCTTGTCGTCGCCTTCGGGGACGGAGAGAACTGCGATTTTGTCGGTTTCACCAAGGTCGAATGTCGAGGGGCAGACGAGATTGCCGACGTTTTCAATGAAAATCATATCGAGCTTGTTGATGGGGAGTTTGTGAAAGGCATAGCTAATCTGTGCTGCGGACAAATGGCATGCGCCGTCGGTATTGATTTGATGGGCGGGCGCGCCGGCTTTTCTTATTCGCTTTGCGTCAATATCGGTCTGGATGTCGCCTTCGATGACGCCTATTTTGAGTTTACCCTTGAGGGTTTCGATTGTTTTTGCCAGCAGTGTGGTTTTGCCTGAGCCGGGCGACGAAATCACGTTGAGGCAGGGAATTTTGCGGTCCTTAAGGAACGAGCGGTTTTTTGCTGCGTATTCTTCGTTGGCGATAAGGATTTTCCTGCGGACTTTTATTTTTCGCATTTCATTTATCCTCGAATGTTATTTCTTCAAGCAAAAGCGGCGCGTCGGGCAGCAGTTCGAAATCATCGTGCCGGCACTTTGGACATTTTGACTCGTGCAGGTTGAACTCGAATGTCGCGCGGCACTTTTTACATTTTGCTTTTATCTGTTTTTGCTCGATATCCAGTTTCAAGTTTTCACAAACGGTATCTTTGCTGATGGCCTCGAAGGCGAATTTCAGGGTCTCGGTATTTATGGCATTGAACACGCCGCAGCTTATTTTGGCTGCGATGGGCCTGGCTTTTTGCTTTTTTGCTTCAGCCGATATGGCTTCGAGGATGAATTGAGCAACGGTTGCTTCGTGCATCAGCAAATCCTCGGCAATTCTCTGCCGTACGGCATCTGGACGATTCTTCTGCCGCCGATTCTGGTGATTGTTTCAACAACGGGAGCGTCATCGGTCTTGACGATTTCTCCGATTATGGCCGCTTGTTGCCCAAGAGGATGCCGGCGGCAGATATTGACGCAGTCATCGGCGATTTCGGGGGCGACGACCGCGACGAATTTGCCCTCGTTTGCAATGTTCAGGACGTCAAAGCCGAGTGCATCGGCAGCCGCCTGGACCGTCGGGTTGATTGGGATATCGGCGTCATTAATCCGGATGTCGAACGAGGTTTGCAAAGCTATTTCATTGAGTGTTGCTGCGAGTCCTCCACGGGTTGGGTCTCGCATAAATTTTATTCCATTTGTTTCAGTCAGCAGTTTACAGGTCAAATCGGCGAGAGCTGCGCAATCGCTTTTAAGCTGCGATTTGAAGCCGATATCCTGTCGAAGGGACATAATGGTCATACCGTGGTCGCCGATTGAACCGTTGATTAAGATTTTATCGCCTGCTTTGATGTTGCCGAAACCAAGCTCGACGCCGTTGAGGCGAACCCCGATGCCCGCGATGTTAATAAATATCTGGTCGGCTGCGCCGGTTTCGACGGTTTTGGTATCGCCTGTTACTATCGCGACGTTGTTTTGGGCGGCGGTCGCGGCGATGCTGTCCAAAATTTTATCCAGCGCCTCAAACGCGAGACCTTCCTCGATAATCAGGGCCAGCGACATAGCTACAGGCCTTGCGCCGCTAACGGCGAGGTCGTTTATCGTTCCGCATACCGCGAGTTTTCCGATGTCGCCTCCGGGGAAAAACAATGGCTTTACGACATAACTGTCGGTAGTGAAACAGATTGATTTTGAATCGAGATTCAGTTTGGCGGAGTCGGTAAGCTCCGAGAGGGTGTTGTTGGCGAATCTTGGGAGTATATGTTTACGGATGAGCTGGTCGCTGAGTTGTCCGCCGCCGCCGTGCGCAAGCAGGATTTTGTCGTGCATATTCTGGTTCATACGTTTCGTTTTTCCCGTCTGCTGTATTTGAACCAGGCGGAGCAGGCGCCTTCGGAACTGACCATACAGGGGCCAACCGGGGTTAGCGGTTCGCAGACCCGTCCGTAAAGCTCGCACTGGGGCGGGTCTATGAGGCCGCAAAGCACTTCGCCGCAGCGACATCCGGTCGTGTCGTTCTCGGGTTTTTCCGTTACGCCGAATCGTTTAAACGCGTCGAATTTGCCGTACTTTTCTTTGAGCTGGAGTGTGCTTTTGGGGATTTTTCCAAGCCCTCTCCAGTAGCCGTCCACCGGCTCGAAACATTCGGAGATAATGCCTTGCGCAATCTGGTTTCCCTGTTCGGTAACGACGGCGGTGTAAATTGTTTTTGCTTCGGGTTTGCCCTCGATTATCTGTCGGCAGATTTCAGCAAGGCCCTCGATTATCTGCATCGGCTCGAAGCCCGCCACGACGCAGGGTTTGCAGAATTGCTCGGTGATTGGCTTAAACGCGCCATAACCTATAATGACACTGACGTGGCCGGGGCAGAGAAAGGCGTCTATCCTGTTGTTTTCGTCGCTAAGCAGTGCCTGCATCGCGGGTACGACGAGCTTATGATTGCTAAGGATGCAGAAGTTGTTGATGCCTTCATTTGCGGCCTGTTTTATGGCGACGGCTGTCGCGGGCGTGGTTGTTTCAAAGCCGACGGCGACAAAGACCACTGTTTTGGAGGGGTTGTCCTTGGCCAACTGCAGGGCGTCTTCACTGCTGAGGACAATCCTGACGTTACCGGCGGATTTTTTGGTTTCGAGGGAACCTCCTTTGCCGGGGACGCGAATCATATCGCCATACGTCGCTATGAGGCAGTCATTTCTGTCCGCAAGCTCAAGGACAGTGTCGATGTATCCCTGGTGCGTTACGCAAACGGGGCAGCCGGGGCCTGACAAGAGTTTCATTGATTTTGGAAGCATTCCTCTTATGCCGTTTCGGAATATTGAAACGGTGTGTGTGCCGCAGACCTCCATTATATTGATGGGCCTGCCGGTGATTTCACACGTGGCGTCCATAAGAAGTTGTGCGTTTCTGATTCTTTGAAGCATAGGGCCGGGTTATTTATCCTGAGATTTTATTTTGGGTATCGTTGAACTCGTCGATTTCCTCGATGAGCTGCCAGGTTTTTCGTGCCTCGTCTTCGTCGATAGTCGATATGGCAAATCCCGCGTGAACTAGGACGAGGTCGCCGAGCTTGGCGTTGGGCAATAGGGTAGTTCTTGCGTTGAACTGGTTACCCATTGCGTCAACTACCGCTCTGTCTTCTTCGAGCTTAACTATTCTTGCAGGTATCGCTAAACACATAACGAGACATTTCTCAGTCGTATTTTAATGACTTGTGAGTTGCTATAGCGGCTTGGCCGACGGAAATACAGCCGTCGTTGGCCGGAAAACTACGATTGTATAATACTGAAAAGCCATTTCTTTGCAATAATCGAATAAGACGGTGGGCCAAATACCTGTTGCAAAAAACGCCGCCGCTTAGTGCCACAATATTCAATTTTTTTGCCTCTCTTGCTTGTTTCGTCATTTCGAACAAACCAGACACCATAGTATTATGAAATTTGGCCGATATATTTCCATTTTCTTCATTATTTCTTATATCAGCCAAAATTTGTCTTATCATTATACGCAGGTCAAGCGTCAACGGTTTGTCGGTTTTTCTGGCGAGTTCGAAATCATACTGCTGGTCGCGGTCCGGCGCAACAATCGCCTCAAGCGTTATTGGTAATTGTGCTTCAAAGTGGTTGTAATTTCCCAGGCCGAGCATCGCGGCGATGGCGTCAAATAACCTGCCCAAACTTGACGTCTGGACGGTGTTGATTTTTTTGTTTATTTGCTCGAAAATGAGTTGCTGTTTTGATTCGTCCTGCTCAATTTTATCAAGGAGCCAGCGGAATTTACTTAGCTCAAATTCGTTTCCGTATGCCTGTGCCAAAAGTGCAATCGCAGGTCTGATTGGCTGCTTGCTCGCGGCATCACCTCCTGCTAAGGGGTAATAGGCCAAATGCCCGAATCGTTCAAAATTGTTCAGGTCGGCGATGAGACATTCGCATCCCCAAATCGCGCCGTCTGTTCCGTAGCCGGTGCCGTCACAGGCAAGGCCAATCACCGGCTCATCTAAATTGTGTTCCGCTAAAACAGCCGCGATATGTGCCCAGTGATGCTGAACCTCGATGACTTTTACGTCGGGCAGGGAGTGGGCATATTGCGAGGACAAATAGGCGGGGTGTAAATCGCAGGCGACTAACTTTGGATTGACTTCAAACAGGCCCCGCAGGTGTTCGATTGATTTTCTGTAGTGATGAAAAACGGCAGCGTCTTCGAGGTCGCCGATGTGTTCGCTGCATATAAGCTGGTTGGCTTTGACAAATGAGAAGGTGTTTTTCAAATCAGCCCCTGCTGCGAAGACGTCGCATTTGCTGGTTTGTTTTATGGTGACAGGCGCGGGCACATAACTTCTCGACCTGCGGAGTAATACTGGTTTATCTTCGATTAGATGCACGATTGAATCATCGACCTGCCTGTAAATTTCCCTGTCGTGCATCAGGAACGCATCGGCGACATCTCCGAGGCGTTCAATTGCCTCATCATTTTTGCATATCAATGGCTCATCGCTGATATTGCCGCTGGTCATTACCAAAACTTTAATCCCCTCGGCAAAAAGCAAATGATACAGGGGGGCATAGCAAAGCATAAATCCGAAGGTGTTTGTCCCTTCGGCCACGGCTGATGCAATTTGTGAACCGGCATTCTTTGGTAAAAGCACAATCGGGCTTTGAGGGTTTTTCAATAAATCTTCGGCTTGTTTGCTTACTGCCGCGTGTTGTTTTATCGTTTCAATCGAATCCGCCATCATCGCGAAGGGTTTATGCTCTCTTTTTTTGCGTTCTCGCAGCCGGATTACCGCTTCATTGTTGAAGGCATCGACCGCTAGGTGAAATCCGCCTATCCCTTTTATGGCGAGGATTTTGCCTTCTTTCAATAACTGTGCGGTTTGGGTGATTGTTTTGTCGCAGTCGGTTTGAATTTTGTTACCTTTGTTATCGGCGAGCCAGATTTTTGGCCCGCATTGCGGGCAGGCGACCGGCTGGGCATGAAATCGGCGGTTTGACACATCGTGGTACTGGCCGGCGCATTTGTCGCACATCGCAAACGCCGACATCGTGGTGTTCGGCCTGTCGTAGGGGATGGTCCTTATTATCGAATATCTCGGCCCGCAGTTGGTGCAGTTGATAAAGGGATAGCGGTAGCGGAAATCATTTTTGTCAAAAAGTTCCCGCAGGCAATCGGCGCAGGTGGCGATATCTGCTGTTACTTGCGAGATTGGGGGCCCGCTGGCGTCGCTTTGTTTTATCGTAAATTCTTTCTCGTTTTTGACGATTGGTATTTCAGCGGCAAAGCAGGATGCAATGTCCGCCAGAAGCGGGGCGTCCGGCCCATTGAGCCGTTTGATAAATTCGGCGATTTTTGCCTCTTCGCCCTGTAATTCGATTGTAACGCCCTTAGTGTCGTTATATACGAAGCCGGTCAGATTCAGTTGCGTGGCGAGCCGATACACAGCCGGGCGAAACCCTACCCCCTGGACCTGCCCCGTTATCAAAATTTTCTTTCGTATGGCCAAAGTTTTCCGTCTCAATACCCGTGTATGATTTATACGCCCCATTTTGGCAATCGGTTTTACCGGATTATAGCTGATGGTATTAAGATAGCAATTACGGCATAGGGTCGCTTTAGCTGCGATTTTTTATTTGTCACAAGTGTAGATATCTGGTATTATTACCGGCAGCTGGGGCCATAGCTCAGCTGGGAGAGCGCTTGCATGGCATGCAAGAGGTCGCGGGTCCGAATCCCACTGGCTCCATTGTCATATCCTCTTGCAATTCAAGGGTCTGCTGAAAATCATTTCGCTTATCAGGAACGGGCAATGTGGAATATGGCTGAACCCCGAAAGTTTACCCACAATCTTTGGGATGGTTATCTAACTATAAAAAAGTTGACTCCCCGTCAATTTCCGTTAATATATCCCTGACCGGATTTGGGGTGTCCGGGCGGTTAGCTCAGTTGGTTAGAGCGCGTGCTCGACACGCACGAGGTCACAGGTTCGAATCCTGTACCGCCCATTATTTTCATATCAGTTACTTTACTTTCCGGGAGAGAATCCTTATCCGCAACAAATACACAGTAATGCTTTAACCCATTCTTTTAGAAAAATGGGCGGTGTAGAAACGTGATTATCACTTAATCTTCCTTGGCGGAATGGGCGGGGAAGAGGAGGTAAACGGGATTCGATATTTTTATAGAATGGGCGGGAAAAGAGAGGTGGACAGGGTCTGATATTTTTATAGAATGGGCGGGAAATGAAGCGGCGAGATTTAATCTTTGACGGCAAAATGGGCGATATATAACAAAGAATGGTCGTTGGTGCATCAAACAAGAGCCAAGGACTATCAAACAGGCGATATATAAACAATGAAGACCTTGCCCGAAGTGTGACGTTGAGGAGTTAATTTTCATTAAAAAGCAGATGAAAAAACATAGGGTTAGCATAGCAATCCTTGCGGGGATTATCTGCGTTGTGATGATGGGCATCGTATTAGGGCAGGAAACACTAACGTTCTACCTGGAAAACGACGGGGGGTATATCAAGCCATTATATAGCACAGACCGGCACTATACCAACGGGGTAAAACTGGCTTTCACACATCAGCCGGACGTCAATTTTCTGAAAGATTATTCGCGGTGGAATGATTTTGGGAAAAATGACGGCAATGTCTCAACGGCACTGGGATATTTTTTCGGTCAGAATATGTACACTCCCGACCATGTTGAGGAACCAGCGCTTCGAGCCAAACACGACATGGTCTTCGCGGGGTGGTTGTATGGGGGAATATTTGCGCAGCGGGCCTCTGAAAACCAGATGGAACATTTAGAACTGAACATGGGAATGATAGGGCCGGTAGCGAGCGGGGGTGAGGTTCAAAGTTTTATTCACGACCATATCGGGGTGGCAGAGCCGAAGGGATGGAATAATCAATTAGGCAATGAGTTCGAGACGGATGTTACGTGGCTGAGAAGGCAAAGGGTTGATGAGCGGTATTTTGCGCGGACGGAGAATTTTGATTCGCATCTGGAATACGGGGCGACGGTTGGAACGCTGCACCGCAACGCGAATTTGGGGATAGTTTTCAGGTACGGGATAAATCTGCCGAATGATTTTGGGCCGGGGCGACTTGAGGCGCCGGCGTCGGCGTGCATTAATAAACCTGCAGAAACTCAATCGGCGTATATTTTTACGCGGCTTGGCGGCAAGCTGGTTGAGTATGACCGGTTTTTGACCGGACTTACGACGGAGCCGGCGGTCGGACAGCTCCAGATTGGGATGGCTTACAGATACAAATCGTTCGAGATAAGCTATTCACAGACATTCCTGACGAGAGAATATAAACAGCAGGGCAGCACGGATTCGTACGGGGCGCTAAATATGATGTGGCGATTCTAAATCTTTGCCACTAAGGCACTAAGGCACTAAGTTTTTAACCACAGATTGCACTGTTTTTTTATTAGCCACAAAGTGAAGAAGCATTTTGCGAGCAGCGTTTAGCGTACAGCGTTCAGCGGACAGTAAGAATTGCGGATTGCGGATTGTAGATTGCGGATTAAGCAATTGTCGATTGCCGGTTAATAATTTTAGTATAGGGATTCCGCTGGACTTTTAGTTTTGAAAAATCGTACCCCGGTTATTCCCACGAATTAGAAGTAAAATCAAAAGCAATGAATCATCATGAATACTATTTGCTAGGATACCAGCCGCCTCCTTGTTGTATTATCTCATTAGTCCAAGCCAGCAAAAGGCACAATCCTAATCTTTCTACACCCCACTTTCTTCTCTCATTACCACTGTAAGCGTTACATATCCTTTGCAAATAATCTATGTAAAATTTCTCGAATCCCGGATAGGTCTTGCCGTTGAGAATAATGCTAAAATCCACATCGTCGTTAGCTTTTTCCTGAATATATTGAATTATAGTGCCTTTATCTATTTCGTGCTTTATGTCCCCTAATGTTATATTGTTATAACGACCGGAATCAATTAGGTGATTTAATTCAAGAATCGTAATTGTCAAGGGAGTCAACTTTACAGTTGGTAATTCTGTTAATGCCTCTATTTTCTTTTGGATCCTTTTGGTAAGCGATATATATACTAAAGCGTCTTTTACTGAAATCGTATGCTCAATGGAATGCGACAGTTGATTCCGAAGAACACTTAATTTGTTGATGGTCTCCTCTGTTGCTGGAGACAGGGCACCCGTAAGCATTAGATCCGTAAACGCTCTTTCTGGAGCCAATTTTTGATACTGAAGACTGTTTTGAGGAAATAATTCTTTAAGTTTTTCGTATATAGCTTTTTCAAGGCTATTCCATGCAGTTAACACTGCGTGCACAGGTGATTCCTGGATCAATTTCTTAGCATTTTGCTCTTCTTCCTTGGTCAGATTGGGCAGTTCTTGATTAGGAACTTCTGATTTGATACTGGCCATCTCTTTGCTAAACCATATTTCTAAATCATTATACCTAATTTTTACAATTAGCAGTAACAGCTTAGAAATTGGCGATCTTAACAGAATCACTAATATAATGGCTACGATTGGCCAAACAAGAGAGTCTACTAGGTGAGTAAGGAATGTCAATATATCCATTTGTTATCCTGTATAGTAATGTTTATCATGTTATGTTATTGATAAAAATGTAGCAATATCCCGCCTAGCTTTCAAGACCTAAAGAGCAAGCCCAATTTTTAGCGAAAAAAATCGTTGTTGGCCGTGCTTCGCGTTCAAATTAACTCCGGCTCGAAGCGTAGCGCAGATCCCAAGGTGGATGCTCCTCTGGTTTTCTGTCAGGGACCTTTTTCTTTCCGCCTTCGGCGGCAAAATGTTAATTTAGGCAATTCAATCAAACACTAACTTGCAAGTGCCTAAAAAAATCCGGCAATTTTTGAAATTTTTTTTATTCCTTTTCCCACAAGAACTTACTGATTTTGGGCAGGAAAAAAATATTTCGTAACTCCTTAAAACACGCGCAAATTCACCCTATATATAGAGGGACGTTGTTCCTCTGTAGTAGCGCAGAAGCGCACGCATTTCGCCCCGGGAGGGCAAGGCATCAGGAACAGAAGTTCCATTTCGGATTGTAATTAAAACAAAAAAACTCTGTGAACTCTGTGCCCTCTGTGGCTAAAAAATTTGCTCTGTGGCAAAAAGGAGGAATAAATATGTCTGCACAACTAACAATAAAGATACCCGTTTGGCTGGATTTTATTTTCACCTGTCCACTGCTCACCTATCGCCTGCTCCGTTACGGTTATGCGTTTCGCAGGATATATCTGGGCGAGGGGGAATGGACGACAGTTGAGCCGGCGGATTACTACCGCCTCGGCCATTTCAAATGGTGTCTTAGTGGAAGTGGAAGAAAATTCTATGCCGTTCGATTCAATAAAACCGCACCCGGTAAGACAAAAAGGATACTTTTGCACAGGGAAATTATGAACTTCCCCGAAGGGTTTGTTGTTGACCATAAAAATTGCAATCCCCTCGATAACCGAAGAGCCAATCTCCGCCTTGCGACGCCCTCACAGAATTTACATAACAGGCTAAAGATGAAAAGAAAAACATCTTCACGGTTTATGGGAGTTTATTTTTCAAAGCCAAGGCAGCGTTGGATTGCCCGAACCGAGTATCAGGGGAAATCCCTGTGGTTAGGCACTTTTACCGATGAAATTGAAGCGGCAAAAGCCCGCGACAAAGCAGCGAAAAAGTATCACGGGGAATTCGCACGACTGAACTTTCCGTAGCGCAGCGAATATCCCCGAGTGCTGCTTACTTGGTCAAGAACAGGGGACCCAGTTTCAATTTTCGAGGCACGAGCCACGGGTCACGAGTCACGGTTTATAATTTTCATCATCGCTTGCAATTTGCGTTTATTAAGCGATTGGCCGGTCGGGAGGTGTACTAATCGTTCAATCGTGCCTTCGGCCCTTGGGCAGCAGCCCCGGCGGTAATCAACTTTGGCAAGGTCATCATCACTGAGCGGATGGACGGGGCTGGAATACCAGCCCGCGATGTCGAGGCCTCGAATGCCTGCGCGATGGACTATTTCCCACTTCTTATATACTCGTAAAGGGTATCTCATCATTGTGATATTTGCCTGCGGCTCTCTGGGCCAAAGGGACAGGCCCGCGTTGCTCAAGGACTCCTCTATCATCGCGGTATTTTGAAGCCGAATCTGCTGCAATTTGGGCCAGCTTTCGATTTGTTTCAATCCCGCTTTTGCCTTTATTTCTCCGGCCAATCGTGGGTATCCCGCGCAGGGAGGAAAGCCATTTTTCAGAAAAGATTTTCCCCTGAAATGCAACATACTGCGCAGCCGGGAGTAGTTATATCCGAGGTAACAATCGAGCCGCGACTGGCTTAGCGGGTGATATGCTCGCCTAAGGGAAGCCATAATAAATTCTGATTTTTTGGACGCTGGCGCAGCGAACCGCTCGATTTGACGGTCAACTTTTTCGAGTAAGCCGCTTGAATTGACGGTCAACATCCCTCCCTGGCCAATGGCTCCTTCGCCCCATTTGCCTAATTTCTGATTGTTCCATGTGCAAGCAAGCGAGTGGGCGCAATCTTCGATAACTTTAGCGTCGATTTTATTGCAGGCGGCCAGAAGCTGCTCGAATTGCCCGGGGTTGCCAAATGTGTGCTGTAAAATCACAACCTTGAGAGAGCCAGCATCCTGTATTCCCGTTTGGGATGCCTTATGGCAAAGGATTTCATGCGGGTCTATGCAGAGGTGTTCATCGATGTCCAGATATACTGGGATTGCTTCGCAAACTTTTATGGCTTCTACGACAGCCAGACAGGTAAAAGCACAGACGCCTACTTTGTCGCCGGGATTTACATCGAGGGCTTTGAGCAATATGAACAACGCGTGCCTGCCGAGGGAAAAGGCGCGGGCAGCCGGGGCGTCCGCAAACCGGGAGAATGATTCTTCGTATTCGTGTCTAAGATTTTTAGTCAACCGCTATGACTTCTTTGACCTGTGGGACTTTTTCTTTGAGCAGGCGCTCGATTCCCATTTTGAGGGTCATTTTTGCGCCGGGGCATCCGGAGCAGGCGCCCTGAAGGCGGACCTTGACTGTTGAACCCTTTTCGGTGGCGACGAGTTCGACATCGCCGCCGTGGCTTTGCAAATTCGGCCTGATGGCTTCGATTATCGCTTTGACCTTCGTCTCGAAGGTATCCTGTGTTTTTTTATCGTGATTGCAGCCGCATTGTTCGCACATATTGTTCTCCTCGGAGCGTAGCGTATATCCCCGCGTGCCCGCTCCATTGGTTTCGCAGCAGGGGAACCATACCTAAAAACTAAGAAGTTTCTCATTATATCTAAATCCGCTGTTCTGCACACACAATTTTATACGAATTTCGGGGGTGTTTTGTTTTTGCTGTGGCACGACGAATTGTTTTGAAAAGATGCGGGGATTTTAGTTTAATGGCGGGGGAAGGTTGAAGTAGACCTGTTGAGCAGATAAAGGTAAAGATGCGGTCAGGCGAACGATATGGTTTGATTGAGTATATATCTCGGCTGGTCAGCCGGTCTGCGGGGAAAATACGGCGTGTTTTGCGGGGCAAAGGAGGTGTGAAATTTCTTTATCTGGAGGTGACGCACCGATGCAACCTGCGGTGTATCTGCTGTTATACGGGGGCCGGCAGTGAGAAGCCGGATGCACTGACGCTTGCAGAGCAAAAATCGGTGGTCAGACAGGCACAGCGGATGGGGGCGAGGACTGTGTCACTGAGTGGCAGCGGCGAGCCGATGCTTTATGCGCATATACGCGAACTGATTGATTACATAAGGTGGCTGGGGATGCGGGTAACTATATTCACGAACGGGACGATGCTGGACAGGGAAACGGCGGATTGGCTCATAAGCAGGCGGGTGGAAACGTATTTTAAGCTGTATAGTTTGGCCCCGGCGGTAGTTGACAAAATGGTCGGGAGGCAAAACGCCTACGAATGGGTTGATTATGATTGCGGAAAGGCCGGGGGATTCCGGATTCCGTCCGGCTTAAAGTATCTGCTGCAAGCGATGCAAAAGGCGGGGAAGAAAGAGCTTGTCGGCATCGAGACGGTGATTACCCGGCTTAACTGTAATTCGCTGGTGGATGTGGCGAGATTCACTAAAGCATCGGGTGTGATGTTATATCTTGAGGTACCGGTATTGGCGGGCAGGGCGATTGAGAATTATGAGGCGATATCGCTGAGCGGAGATGAATATCGCGGATTGTATAAGGACTTGGCGGGGATTCTGGGAGAGGAATATTTTGAGGGGCATCGCAGGCATCGGTGTCTTGTTGAGCGGAATCCAGCAGTGTGGACGAACGGCGATATTGGATTTTGCAGTAGCAGGCCGGCCAATATCGGCAACGTGCGGGAAACGCCGTTAAAAAAGCTTTTTGCAATAGCACAGAAAGAAAAGCAAAAACAGGATGCTTCGATTGCGATAGAGGAACTGGACGGCAAATGCTTTCGAAGCTGTGCGACAAGGCGATATTATGAGACAAAGCACGGGACAAAGTGCGATTATTAGGTTTGAATAAAAATAGGGGGCAGGCGATAATTTTTGTTGGAGGGCGAATAAATTGCCGAAAACATTTGACAGAGTGGTCCGTAAATACTACAATTGAGCAAAATTACGGGATTATAGCAGGGCTATAAACTTTGTATGGGCAGGTCGTTGCTGTGGTGGTAACGACAGGCCTGACAAAAGAGGCCCGAAAAGCTGTAATTTACCGGAATATTGCGAAAGGAGTATGTAATGAAGTCCGATTCTTCACAGTCGGCTGGTTCCTTCGATAAACTCAGGACAGGGTCAGCCGAAAAATCCCCAATTCTTAGGTCAGGCGCCGAGATAGCCGTCCAATCGCTTATTGATGCGGGCGTTGACACAATGTTCGGCTACCCGGGCGGGGTCGTGTTGCCCCTGTTTGATAAGCTGTATGATGCGCCGATTCGATTTATAATTCCGCGACATGAGCAGGGCGGGGCACATATGGCGGACGGTTACGCGCGGGCAAGCGGGAAGGTCGGCGTGATAGTCGCGACGAGCGGTCCCGGCGCGTGCAATCTGGTTACGGGGCTGGGGACGGCGATGATGGATTCGATTCCGCTTGTTGCCATAACGGGTCAGGTTCGCACGGAGCTAATCGGTAACGACGCTTTTCAGGAAGCGGATACGACTGGTATCACGCGGCCTGTTACGAAATACAATTGTATCGTCAAGGACGTAAGGGACCTTGCGCGGGTGATTAAAGAGGCGTTCTTTATCGCCTCGACGGGCAGACCCGGGCCGGTGGTGGTTGATTTGCCGGTTGATGTTCAGCTTGCGAAAACGGAATATGACGCCGCCGTCGAGATGCGACTGCCGGGGTATAAGCCGAAGCTAAAGGGGCATCACAGGCAGATAGAAATGGCTGCCGAGGCGATAAACAAATCGGAGAAGCCGGTGCTCTACGTGGGCGGCGGGATAATCAGCGCCAACGCCGGCGAAGAGCTGCGTGCCCTTGCGAATAAGGCGCATCTGCCGGTTACGATGACACTGTTGGGCCTGGGCAGTTACGACCAGAATGAAGCGGAGTCGCTTGATATGCTCGGAATGCACGGAACGGCGTTTGCGAATTATGCGGTGCAGGAGTGCGATTTGCTGATAGCGGTCGGCGCGAGGTTCGATGACAGGGTAACGGGCAAGGTCAAGGCATTTGCGCCGCACGCGAAGGTGATACATATCGATATTGACCCGGCGAGCATAGCGAAGAACGTCCGGGCGGACATCCCGGTTGTGGGCGACGCGAAATATATATTGGGCGAGATGACTAAGATGGTTGAGCACCGCGAGCGCAAGGAATGGTTTACGAAGATTGCGCAGTGGAAAAAGAAGTATCCGCTGGGATACGACAGGAAATCGACGAATATAAAGCCGCAATACGTGATTGAGCAGGTTTGCGAATTGACGAGCGGCGACGCGATAGTAACGACGGGCGTCGGACAAAACCAAATGTGGACGGCGCAGTTCTACCGGTTCAAGAGGCCGAGGCAGTTTATTACTTCGGGCGGTCTGGGCACTATGGGCTACGGTCTGCCCGCGGCGATAGGGGCACAAATAGCGATGCCGGAGGCGACGGTTGTCGATATCGACGGGGACCACAGTTTCAATATGACGCTGACGGAGCTGAGGACGGCGGTCCAGTATGAGCTGCCGATAAAGGTCTGCATTTTGAATAACGGGTATATGGGAATGGTGAGGCAGTGGCAGGAGCTATTCTATAACAAGCGATATTCGAAAAGCTATCTTGCGAACCCGGATTATTCGAAAGTGGCTGAGGCGCTTGGCGCGGTCGGGATAACGGTTGAGAAGAAGGCCGATGTGCCGAAGGCGATTAAGAAGATGTTAGGCGAGAAGATGCCCTGCGTTGTGGATTTTCACGTTGAGCCGGAAGAAAATGTCTGGCCTATGGTTCCGTCGGGCAAGAGCTTGCACGAAATGGATGGATTAGATTTGCTGGAAAGTATGGCGTAAGAAACGAAACCACAGATTTCACAGATTACACTGATGAAAATAAAAGGGTAAGACCTATGAAACATATAATAAGCGCGTTGGTTGAGAATAAGCCGGGAGTTCTGGCACATGTTTCGGGGATGTTCGCGGCGAGGGCGTTCAATATCGATTCGTTAGTCGTTGGGCGGACGGAGGACCCACAACTTAGCCGGATGACGATTGTTGTGGTCGGCGATGACAGGGTGCTTGAGCAGGTCCGCAAACAGCTTGCCAAGATTATTCCTGTTGTGAAGGTCCAGGATTTCGCGGGCCAGACGGTGGTCGCGCGAGATTTGATGCTGATAACTTTCGCTGCGCCTGCGGAAAAAAGGCCTGAGATACTGGCGCTGATAGAGACCTTCAAGGGCAACGTTGTCGATATTGGACAGAAGACGATAATGGTTGAGATAAGCGGGCCTGAGGAAAAAATCGAGGCGTTTATCGAGATGTGCCGGCCATACGGGATAAAGAACGTTGCGCGGACGGGGACGATAGCGATGCCGAGACAGGAAAAGACGAGCGGCGGGACGCAGGAGAACGCGGAAGAATAGGCAGACAGCGTTCAGCCCTTCGACACGCTACGCCTGCTCACTTCGATAAGCTCAGTGCCGGCAGGGCAGGCATGCTGCGGAATCCGGCAGCCGATGCAATATATTATACCCCGTTTCTTTGCTTACTAATTCGTTAAAGGATTAGTATGGCATCCCCGGAATTCCCCCAGAATGCAGGAGCCAGAATCGAGTATGCTGCATCAAAAAATTGAAAATTGTACTTGACTTTATTCCATTTTATTATACAATTATATCTATCTTCATTGGGATGGAGAAACTCAAATTGGCACATAATTTTTTATAAACCTTTTTGAGGCACTCTAAATATGAGAGTAAAAGCTTTCGTCTTATCAGTTTTACTATTAGCCTCCGCCGCATCAGCTGACCCCGTTTACAATGTCGTTGACCTTGGCGTAATATCCGGAGGTATAGGCAGTACGGCTTATTCAATCAGCGACAATGGTCATATTGCGGGATATACTGTAACGTTGGATGGTTACCAGGCGACATTTTTCGATTCAACAGGTGCAGGAAATAATATAAACCTTGGTTCCGGTACTGCCTGTTCAATCAACAACAAAGGCCAGATTGTGGGGAATTCTGTCCTTGGAGCGACACTTTTCGATTCGACAGGCGCCGGAAATAATATTGCCCTTGGATTACTGCCCGGAGGCTTTTACTGTGCGGCTGCGTCAATTAACAACAAAGGGCAGATTGTGGGTTCCGCCAATATAGCAATGTATAATGACAGGGCGACGCTTTTCGATTCAACAGGCGCCGGGAATAATATAAACCTTGGTACCCTTGGCGGCAGTAGCAGTGAGGCCTTTTCAATCAATGACAACGGGCATATTGTGGGATATGCCAGCACTGTCTCAAGCGGGGCATTCGCGACAATATTCGATCCGACAGGCGCAGGAAACAACATTAACCTGGGTACAATTCCCGGCGGTGGCCACAGTGAGGCCTTGTCGATAAGCGACAATGACCAGATTGTAGGACGGGCTGTGAACGCAGATGGTCAGTGGCGAGCGGCATTCTTTGATTCATCCGGCGCCGGAAATAATATAAACCTTGGTACGCTTGGCGGCGACTACAGCGAGGCCTTCTCAATCAACAATGATGGACAAATTGTGGGATGGGCAAGGACCGCTTCCGGCGATTATTTGGCAACACTGTTTGACCCATCCGGTAACGGAAACAATATTGACCTCAATACGCTAATCGACCCCTCGCTGAGCTGGAAATTATGGGAAGCTCTAAGCATAAATGATAATGGCTGGATAGTCGGCCGGGGCCGCAATCCACAACAACAAGACGTGGCGTTCCTTCTGAAACCAATAAACGTTCCGGAACCGGCCACGATGTTACTGCTTGGCTTAGCCAGTTTCGCTTTGCGAAGAAAACGTTAAATCGCAAATCCCCCTCGTCCCGGGCGAGCCCCTGCCTTCCCTAATGGCTTGACCATGCCTTACGGCAGGGACGAGACGCGGGGGCAGGCAGCGTATAGCGGACAGCGTATAGCGGATAGTTCAAATTCGGATTTCAGAAGAAATAAGTATGGTGTCCCCAGATTTCCTCGCAGCGCTTTTTGGCGTCGGCTGCAACCGCTTGTTAGACGGCGGTTTCATTTCGGGAGTGCATTGCGCCACTGCGTCAGAAATGGGATGAGATTCGCGAACCGCGCTGGATGTGGCATGAGCATCTTGTGCAGCGTATTTGCTACTGGGTACGGGCCGCTGGTGTCAACCCCGATACTTGAGATCACTTCAATAGTTTGCTTCGCTTGAGGTGAGGGTGCATCGAGAGACCACTCAGGACTGTGCTTCCAATGATTGGCGGCAGCATTTGTCAGTTCGACCATAGAACGACCGGTCTTATGCTTTGGGCCCAGCGATAGGGCTTCGCGTTTCTCGATATTGTTCCGCCTCACTACTGCCGTGGCGTATGTTTGGCACGCGACGAACCCGAACCCAGAGATGTACTCCGCCTCATCGTAGATTCCAAATGCATCTGGGTCTGGACTCGCGTTGGCCTTGTTGCCCAAGCGTTCGAGACTCGCATCGACCAGAGCAGCCGCGGCTCTGAGAAAATCCAAATCAAAGTCCAAGATTATGATTCACTTCCTTTCTTTTTGCCATCACCGCACACAGGCCAAAAAGCAGAAGTGTGGCGGGTTCGGGGATGCCTACTTATAAATCAAGTTAAACAATTTGTTTGCCAGTTCGATATCCAAGGTTTTTAAGATTTTGTATTCTTCGAGGGCTGAACCCTTGTCGCCAATCTGTAAATAAACAAAGCCAAGATTACAGTGCGCCTTGGCATCATCCGGCTTTATTCTAATGGCCTGCTTATAGGATTCTATCTCATCTTGATAGCGGCCAAGTTTACCGTAGGCAAGGCCAAGAAAATAGTGCGCATCGGCATAATCCGGCTTGATTCTAATGGCCTGCTTATAGGATTCTATCTCATCCTGATAGAGGCCGAGATTGCTGTATGCAAGGCCAAGATTATAGTGTGCCTCGGCATAATCCGGCTTGATTCTAATAACCTGCTTATAAGATTCTATCGCATCATGATGGCGGCCAAGTTTGCCGTAGGCAGCGCCAAGATTATAGTGTGCATAGGCATCATCCGGATTGATTCCGATGGCCTGCCTATAGGATTCTATCGCCTCCTGATAGCGGCCAAGTTTGTGGTAGGCAGAGCCAAGATTATTGTGAGCATCGGCATAATCCGGATTGATTCTGATGGCCTGCTTATAGGATTCTATCTCATCCTGATAGCGGCCAAGTTTGCCGTAGGCAAAGCCAAGATTATAGTGTGCCTCGGCATAATCCAGCTTGATTCTAATGGCCTGCTTATAGGATTCTACCGCATCCTGATAGCGGCCAAGTTCGCGGTAGGCAATGCCAAGGTTATTGTGTGCCGCTGCATAACCCGGCTTGATTCTGATGGCCTGCTTATAGGATTCTATCGCATCCTGCCAACGGCCAAGTTCGCCATAGTCATTGCCAAGATTATCGTGTGCCTCGGCATCATCCGGCTTGATTCTAATGGCCTGCTTATAGGATTCTATCGCATCCTGATAGAGGCCAAGGTTGCCGTATGCAACGCCAAGATTAGAGTGCGCCTCGGCAAAATCCGGCTTGATTCTAATGGCCTGCTCATAGGATTCTATGGCATCCTGATAGAGGCCAAGTTTACCGTAGGCAAGGCCAAGATTATAGTGTGCCTCGGCATAATCCAGCTTGATTCTGATGGCCTGCCTATAGGATTCTATCGCATCCTGATAGCGGCCAAGTTTGCCGTAGGTAACGCCAAGATTATTGTGTGCATCGGCGTCATCCGGCTTGATTTTTATGGTCTGTTTATAGGATTCTATCGCATCCTGATAGCGGCCAAGTCTGAAGTAGGCAACGCCAAGATTAGAGTGTGCCGAGGCATCATCCGGCTTGATTTTTATGGCCTGTTTAAAAGATTCTATCGCATCCTGGGGGCGGCCAAGGTTGCCGTAGGCATTGCCAAGATTAGTGTGCGCATCGGCATAATCCGGATTGATTCTGATGGCCTGCTTATAGGATTCCATCGCATCCCGATAGCGGCCAAGTTTGCCGTAACAACAACCAACCCGGAACCATGCATCGGCATCTTGTGGATTCTTTTCTTTTGCCTTTTGAAAGAAGGTAAGTGCAGAAGACCAGTTTTCCTGCAACAGTTCCTTTAAACCTTTCTGGTAAAATAATTGAGCATCGTTTGAATCAGCGGTCATCTTGATATTCCTTACCAGACAAAGTTTTAACTGTGGCGCAATAAGCGCCTTCGAGAACGTGGTGATTTGTAACGATATGGCCTTTATTGTTTACAAAAAAACCGCTGCCTTGGCCCAATGGTTTGTTGTCCTTGTCGAAGGTTTCTATAAGAACAACGCAGGGCTTTACTTTTTTGACAAGTTCGACAAGATTCTCATCTGCTTTTGCAGAAAAAGGAAAAGCCGGTAATATGCAGGAGAAAAGAAATAACTGTCTGCTGACCATAATAGGAATCTCCCATTTAATACCTTAAAGGGACCACTTCACTCGCTGGTATTATCCTCAGAATTATCGAGAAAGGCAAGGAAAATTGCTGCAGGAAAAAACCATGACGAACCGCCACACAGACAGGCGGAGAAACCTCCCTCTACATTTTTATGACCCCTAAGCGAGCTTCGGGGCTAACCGATGCGGAAACGACGGGGGGAATTTAGTTTTTAAGTGTTTAGTGTTTTCCACCAAACGGAAGGCGGATAAAAGTTTTGAATTTAAGAAAATCTGCCAACGATAAGGTCTTTTCATTAGGGCAGGTATGGTGTATAATTGCCGGGGTTGTTTTTGGTTGTGAAATCGGTTGGTTTTTTAAAATTAGGAGACAAGGCGTGGAAAATCATCGCAAGAGTAAGATTAAGAGGCGGCGCAAGAGCGGCTTCCTGGTTCGAATGCGGACGAGTAAAGGCAGGAAGATGATAAACCGCAAACGTCGGGTTGGCCGGTCGGTGAGCGTGCGAAAAACCATGAAGTAAGGCAAATATCGCCCCCGCCGTTTTGCCCGCCTCTGCGTCTCTCGACGTAAATCGAGGCAGCAGGCGAAGCAAAAGCGAAGCCGCGGGGGTAATTTAAGCAAATTAAAATAAGGAGAAAAAGACAATGGCATTAAAGAGTTTTTATGAGAAGGACGCGCCGCTTGCCCCGTTGAAGGGC
>Ga0187873_1001170_pt1 | contig 22934 bp, 13 predicted proteins | sample June2016WEW_16_1_2_FD_133012 | JGI IMG/M metagenome (GOLD analysis project Ga0187873, IMG submission 133012) | Peatland microbial communities from SPRUCE experiment site at the Marcell Experimental Forest, Minnesota, USA - June2016WEW_16_100 | ecosystem: Environmental > Terrestrial > Soil >...
CCGATCAGCTTAGTTGCGCGATGCGGTCGGTTGGATAGCCGAGGATCGTGACGATGCGGCCAGCGTCCCGGTCGAGGTAGACGAACGCCTGGCCTTCGATACGGTAGCTGCCTTTCCAGCCGATGGCAAAACTCTTGTCGGTTTCCTCGATATAGATGGGCTCGGGGTCCCCCTCGCGAGCCAGCCGGGCGGCCAGCCGGTCCGCCGGGTCGAGCAACCAAGCATCGCCCGTATCCGTCGAGAACAATGCCAAGGCACCGACGGTGACAAAGCGCCCCTCATGTTGGGCGGCGCAGCGCTGGATGTAACGCACCTCGTCGGCCAAGCGAAACTCCCTGCCGCTGATCTGTCGCTTTCCGGCTCCGTGCCGGATCCTTTTCCGGCCCACCATCCTTCTCCCCATCGGAGTAGAGTGAAGTTCCCATGAAACTGTTCACTCAACTCTTTGCCGATCTGCTCATCTTTGTTTACCACTGTTTCGACCGCCTTGTCATCCACGGTTATCTCTCCGGGCTCTCCCGGCCCGAGCAGGTCGTGTACTTCTTCCGCCAAGTCGTGGGTGTACCCGAGATCACTAAAGAGGTGCTCTCCCGACGGACGAACGACTACCAGGGTTGGGTCGAGGCCTTCGCCCGCAATCATGGCATGCCCATCGCCTGGGCGGAAAAGGGAGTACGCAAGCAAGACGATCTTCGCCCCTACCTGCGGCGGATGGAAAAACGGGGCCAGTACGGCATCTACTTCATCCTGAAGAGTATGGAACAGGGGGTAACCTTCCGCTCCACTCCACCCAAGTACCCTACCGCCGACCCTCATTACCGCCTCCTGGCCAAGCAGCGCAGCCGTTTCACTCACTACTACTTCTATCTCCGGGACGAAGTGTTGGGGTCCATGGTGATGCGCGTGGCCTCCTTCTTCCCTTTTCAGACCACCTACTACCTGAACGGCCACAGCTTCCTGGCGCAGGAGCTCAACCGGCAAGGGGTCGCCTTCCGCCAGCACGATAATGCCTTTCTGAGCGTCGCCGACCCGGAAGCCTTACAACAGGCTGCCGACCGTTTCTCCCCCACCCTCATCCGGGAACGGCTGGAATATTGGACCCTGGTGCTGGGAGCGAAGTTTTCCCGCCGCGAACGAGCCGCGATGAATCTCCGCCGATTCTATGCCGTCTCCCAGGTCGAGTATTGCCGCAACTTCATCTTCAAGTGCCACTTCCCCATCCACAAAATCTTTGAGCGCGCCTGCGAGTTGGGCGTGTGGCGCTGGACTTCCGACCACTTCTCGCAGGTCTTCGGCATGCGCGTCACCCGCCGCCTGCGCGGCAAGCTGCACGCTACCTTGGAGAAGATCGAGCACGGCCATCACGTTTTTCGCGCTTACTGGAAGAATGCCTTCGTCAAGCAATATGAGAAGTTTTCCACCTTTCTGCGCGGCGAGGTCTGCTCCAACAACCTGCGCGATTTTGGCCTGAAGAAAGGCCTGGAGCACTTGGCCGAGGTCCGCCGCACCTTCCTGGGGGTGCTGGACCGCTTTGCCACCCTGCAGGCCTCGGCGCTCAACCTGCATGTCGACTTCCCCTTCTTTCAGCGCCTGGCTCAGCCCGTGCAACAGGGGGCCACGCGTATTCCCGGCCTCAAGATTCACGACCCCCGAGTGGCGCGCTTGCTGGAAGTCCTCCTCCACGGCAGCACCACGGTGGGCGGCTGGACCACCGCCCAGCTCCATCAGGCCGTCTTGACCACCTACACCCTGTCCTCGGAGCGCTATCGCCTCGCTCAGCTTCGCTACGACCTGCGCAAGCTCCGCGCCCATGACCTGCTCGAACGCCACGGTCGCCGCTATGCCTATCGCCTCACCGCCAAGGGCCTGAAGACCGCCCTCCTCTTCACCCTCTTCCACCAGCGTATCTGCGGCCCTTTGGCGAACAGCCTCTTTCATCACCGGCCCGACCCCACCGCTAAGCCCAACAGCAAACTCGAGGCCGCATACTATAAAGCTGACGCCTCTGTTCAACAGATCATCGACTTGGTGCAAGCTGCCTGAAACTTGTTGGAGTCATTCTGCACAGATCAACGGGGTAAGAATCTAAGGCGTGAGACCACGGGTTCATATACAGGACACCGAAGCTATTTCAAAACCGGGGGTAATGCGTTAATTTCGCCATAGTTGCGCGCCTGTCTGTCGTCAAGCGTTGAATGGCCCGTTGCGGGGGCCGCACAAAGTCCAATCGCACTGCCGCCGAAATCGCCTACCAGAGCCGGGCCGATTTAGGAACTAAGCGACTTCACTCTACCCTACGGACTCGTGGGTAACCGCCGATGACAGATGCTTCGATGAAATCCAGAGGGTGACTGTTACGTCAATTGTAACGCCTTATCCAGAACTTGTTTCCAGCTAAACCGAATTGAGCCAGAGAGTTGCGAGGGAGGTCTAACTGGAGAAGGGCTCGCCTGCATTTTACCCCTGGTTACTTTACGCCCCTCGGGTCAGCGTGGAAAATGCCACAGAAGATGGGTGAAGGTCGTTACTTTGAAACCTTCCCACTAAAGAGTAGAGTAATGCGCGAGCACATTTGTGCAGAGTGGGGCTTCAACCTTCCAAAGTGTAGCGAAGGTTTAGAAGATGTCAATCGCGAGGACGAACAAAAGTGGCGGCGGAATTAAGCCCCATCTGCGTTACGCATAGGGTGCCGAGAATGTACCGGCCTGGATGGAACCCATAGCGCCCGTGGAAAGAGGAGGACCCGAATTGCGTCTACCCACTTCCCAGTCAGGCTCGCCATGGTCAAGTGGCCCAAATCCAGCTCGCGATGTCGGACGGGCGAAAAGAGACAAAATTTAAGAAGGTTTAGTTCCGACAGAGCTTCAGTTACGTAATTGCAATCGGATACTTGAACACTTTGCGTCGGTGCGGGTCTCTAAAACAACAGGAGGTAAGCAAAGATGATTATGCAGCAACACAAGCGTAGTACTCTTAGGCCGTTCCTTGCTTTGCTTTTGGTTGGGGCCGCCTTGTTGGTGGCATTCGTACCGAGGGTGAGGGCGCAAATTTCAACGGCCTCAGTCACCGGAATCGTAAGTGATCCCAGCGGAGCTGCGATCCCGCAAGCTGAACTGGCTCTGCGGAATGTGGAAACACTTATGGAATTCCGCACTTCCACAAACGAAGCCGGAAACTACCTTTTTGTGAATGTTCCCCCGGGTCGTTACACGCTGCGAGCCAGCAAGCAAGGGTTCGCCAGCCAGGAGTTGAGCCCATTCACACTCGAGGTCAATCAGACGGCCACATTCAATCTCCCCTTGTCGGTTGGCCAAGTAACTCAAACCATCGACGTTACGTCTGCTGCAGTTCGTGTTGAGACGTCGACTGCGGAACTCGGTTCGGTTGTGGGGAGCCAGGCAATTCTGAATCTCCCGCTGAACGGGCGGAATTACACGGGGTTGTATCTCATGACGCCGGGCGCGAGCCCGGTAGATGTCTCGCAAAACGGTGGAAAGATGCTGGCGTCTTACGGTGGGGCGAATGGTATAGTCCCTTCAGTCAACGGGCAACTTAATCGCAGCAATCTCACACTGATGGATGGCAGCCTGATCGTAGACCCCCAGACTACGCGTGGTCTGTTTACACCGATCCTCGATACTCTTCAGGAATTCAAGATAGACTCTCACAACGATCAGGCGCATTTTGGAGGGGTCATGGGCGGGGTGGTCAATATAGCGACCAAATCCGGTACCAATAAACTTCACGGCAGCGCCTGGGAGTTTGTGCGCAACGATACCTTTGACGCGCGCAATCCCTTCCTCGCGACGGTTAGCCCATTCCGGCAGAATCAATTTGGTTTCGTGGTGGGCGGACCGGTGGTTCTGCCACACTATAATGGCCGAAACAAAACCTTCTTTTTCTTCAGTTACGAGGGGTATCGTTTACACAAGGCTAATGAGCTTCTGTTTCGAACCGCGACAGCTAAGGAGTTGACTGGAGATCTGAGCGATTTGGGTGTGACGATTTATAATCCTTACACGACGGCATCCAACGGCGCGGGCGGGTACACCCGACAGGCATTGACAAATAATAACATTAGCTCATTTATCGATCCCCACATGCTAGCTTTTGCCGAAGCGACCTTCCCTGCGCCTAATTACGCCGGGGTGGGGGGGATCAATGCCATTAACACCTCTCCACTCCGAACCAGAAACGATCAGTTGAATATTCGTGGGGACCAGCGCTTCGGGGAAAAGGACTTGGTTTTTATGCGGTGGACCGAGCTCTTTACGCAGGATTTGGCGCCGCAGCAACTTGTGAATCTAACTAACAACAACCATAGGGCAGTGTGGAATTTCTCGCTGAACTGGAGCCACATGTTTGGTCCTAGCACGGTCTTGCAGGTGGGAGCTGCGGGCACTGGGGGAAGAGGTCAGACCTGGAACGTATTCTCACCTTCTCCTTCAAATGACGCAGACTTTGGCTTTGTCAGCCAGTTCACTCCGTACGTACCCGGCCTCGGCCGCGGCAACATTCCAAATGTTAGTCTTGCAGGTTTTTTGGGTGGAGGAGAAGTAACGTCCTTCCCCGGAGGTGCCCCGTACTTCGGTGTGAGGGCTAATCTCACGACAGTCCACGGCAGACATACCCTCAATATGGGCGGCGACATCTACCGATGGTTTTACGTTAACGCCGGCCCGGGGAATACGGGTGTCTCTTTTGCTTCGACTCAAACTGACGATCCGGCTACGGGGGCGGGTGGCAGCTCCTTGGCCTCCTTCCTCATGGGAATCCCGGACAGTGCGTCGTTGAACAAATTCAGCTATAAGAAGCACGGGCAGTGGACCCATAGCTACTACTTTCAGGACCAATGGAAGGCTACTAACAAGCTGACCACCAACGTGGGTGTGCGCTACGACCTGGCAGTGCTCCCGTATCCCGGCGAAGCTGAACATGGAACTCTCTATAGCGGGGACCTTGATCTCGACCGTGGTGTTTACATCCTCGGCGCGGTTCCAGGGTTTTGCTCAGCGCTTGGCCAAGCTCCCTGCATTCCCGGAACCTCCCTTCCGGACCACGTGGAACTTTCACCAATCGCTCCGCACATCCAACAGAAGGACACAACCGACATAGGTGGGCGCATCAGTCTCGCTTACCGGCTAGGCGACAAGACTTCGCTGCGCGCTTTTGGAGGAGTGTTAAGAGACGTTTTTTCAGGAATTCAGCAATATGCAGGGAATTATGTCGGGTCGTGGCCGGACGTCGGTGTCATTGCGCCAACGACAAGCCTGAACATTCCCACCAGTTCTGCTCTGACTCCAACTGTCACGGCGGAAGACCCACTGAGCTTTGGGACCGGGGCACAATACCTGCCGGCTCTAAATCCTTTTAACCAGCAGGAATGGTACACCGACCCAAGGATAAAGAATCCGTATTCCAGTCAATGGACCTTCGGAGTGCAGCGCCAGGTAGGTGCTCAGATGATCGTTAGTGCAGACTATGTGGGATCTAGCAGCACACGCCTCCCTTACTCTCCGATGACTAATACCGCAAGGACGCCTGGTCCGGGCGATCCAGTGGCGCGACGGCCTTTTCCCTACATCGCGCCTACCTTCTATAGCAAGAGCGTCGGAAGAGGAAATTACAACGCTTTCCAGTTCCAGCTGCGCAAGAACTACACCAAGGGATTGATGTACGTGCTGTCTTACACTTGGTCAAAGTCAGAAGACTTCGCTTGCTCCGGGTTCTATGGTGTGGAAGGATGCGATATCCAGAATCCCTACGATATGAAGAACGACAAAGCTGTCTCTGCCTATGATCTTCCGCATATGTTCAACGCGAGTTGGGTTTACGACTTGCCCTTCGGCAGGGAACGCCGCTATCAGACCGGCAATAAGGGTCTTGATTATGCCCTTGGCGGATGGCAGTTGAGCGGGATGCTGACGCTAACTTCGGGCACGCCTTACACCGTGGGGACCTCCAGTGATATTGCGAACACCGGCGGTTCGGGCTGCTGTACTTACGGCTATGAACGGCTGAATGTTGTGGGCGATTGGCACGTCAACAAGATTACGCCGGCAGCAGCGTTCAACACGAGCGGGTTTGCCTTACCCGCTCTGTACACGTGGGGCAACGAGGGGCGAAACATGCTAAGGACCGCCGCCTTCTCGAACGTTGATCTCTCCCTTGGTCGAGACTTGCCTATCCCGCGCAAAGAATCTATGAAGTTACAGTTTCGCCTGGACGCCTTCAACGCCCTAAATCACCCAGCTTGGGGAATGCCCGATGTGAACTACAACGACACGGGGACGTTCGGGCATATTTACAGCACGCGTAGCACACCACGTCAGCTACAGCTTTCGCTGAAGCTTATCTTCTGACGCCGGGCCCGCTCCTGGGGTTTGCCGGCTCTGCCTATCAGCAGAATGCAAGTCTCCCCTGGCCAGAGGCGCCTCACCACCTGAGGCGCCTCTGCAGGGCAACTTCTGGCTCTTCTCAGGGACAGTTAACGCCAACGTTGAGAGAGAAACGCGGGAACTCGGTAGGATCCGAGATGTTCGAAGAATGTTTCAACTTTGCAAAGATCCGTGCTGCAGAAAACCGTGGAGGAGATAAATGGACAATCTGAGCAAACTTGGTCGACGGGATTTTCTATTCCGCTCCGCAGTCGCTGCCGTTAGCAGCACGGCAGTAACAACTAAGCCGTCACTGGTGTCCGAGACTGAGACACAGACTACTGCGGTTAGCAAACACAGGCCCATCGCAGACAACTTGCCCGCAAGGCCAAAGGAAAAGCCGCTCGTCTGGCGGCCTATGGCTGACGCATTCGACAATTATGTTATGAACCCTAAGAATGGCGTCTTTCATTCGGACGGGCACTTATATTTTGCAATGGAGTTGGAATCGAACGCCGACGGAGGGCTATCGACCTTCGGCGCAATTGTCCTAGGCAAGATTTTGCGCGGCGATGAAGTAAGCTACCTACTTCCCTCCCTTGCCACGTACTTCAATGAAGAGGCGGGAATTTTCCTGGACAATCCCCACAATACTTCCTGCGAGTACTGGGTGCTCATGTACGTGAACTCGCTCGCAGCGGCCATCATTCGATCAAGACTGACTCAGGATCCCGCCTCCATCAAGATACTGCAGCGCAGCGCCGATCGCTTGATTGAGCTCGCCCACCAAATCTCCTATAACTTCAACGACCCGGGCTACGACTTCAAGAAAGATGCTCCTCTCGCAAACGTTGAAGCTTCCGTGGGCCTCTACAAGCTTACCGGCGATCCTCTTTATCTCCAAGCAGATACGTATCGACAACCGGATGCGGTCGGAGGCTATTCATACTTGATGCTCTTCGCCTATGAGATGCTCGGCGATCGCAAGTATCTGGGAGAAGCATTGGCCGGGCTACGGAGGTACCAGTCCTTCTCTAAGAACCCATGGTACGAGATCCCCAGCGCCGCGACGGCGTGTGTGGCGGCAGCCCGCCTTTCCGTCCGTTACAATCACCCTGAGGTGGACCTCTTCAAGGTGCTGAGCTTCGCCCTCGACCCACGGTCCGGGGCGTTGGTAACCGGTGAATGGGGCGGCAAGGAGGTTAACGGACTGATGCAAGGCTGGCCGCGCTGTGAGGTACCCGGCGCGGCTTTTACCCTCGAATCCATGGTCGTACTGCCATACATCCTACCCGTACTCAGATACAGTCCGCAGTACGCGACAGATATAGGAATGTACGCTCTAAACATAGCCTCAAACCTACGTTGGTTTTACTCCGAATATCTGCCGCGCGAATTTCAGAGTAGACCAGACCTGACGCCCATCGTGCCTTATGAGGACCTTTCCCGAGGCTCGCGCGATCACAGCCCGTATGCGGCAGGGGGCGTTCGCAGCAATAGGTCGATCTATGGTGGGGCATATGTTTTATGGCTCGGAGAACTAATCCGGCCAACCCAAGATGACTACGTGCTGCAGCTTGATCTTGCCAAGAGCGATTTCCTGGCTAACGCGTATCCAACCTATCTCTACTACAACCCTTGGAATGATGAGCGTGAGGTCACCTTGGACGTGGGCCACGGCAAGTTCATGATTTACGATACCCTCGAACATCGGAACCTGGATGAAGGAGTGGAAGGCTCAGTGTCCCTGCGGCTTCAGCCTGGCAGTGCGAGAGTCGTAGTGGTTATTCCAACTGGGAGGAAGCTCAGGATAAAGAACGGAGTATTGGAATGTGATGGAGTGCCCATTGATTATCACGCGAATGGGAATACATGATGCTCGCTCGCTGCCGGCGAAAGCTCAAGAAGACCTTCGCCAACGAGTCGTAGAGGCAGTGCAGCAGGGGCATTCGCAAACCGAGGCGGCTCGGGTGTTCGGGGTAGCGCGAGGTACGGTGAGCCGCCGGGTGGGGCTAGTCGAACGCGCAGGACGTCGGGCACTGAAAGCACGCCGTCGAGGACGGCCTCCCGTTTCGCGATTGGCACCGCATCAAGCAGCCACGACGGTGCGTTACCTTATCAGCGGTTGTCCGGACCAGTTGAGCTTGCAGTTTGCACTGTGGACTGGGGAAGCGGTGCAGGAGTTGCTATCGCGGAAATTCGATTTACGGGTTTCGGCGTGGACGGTGGGACGCTATTTGCGAGCCTGGGGTCTGACCCCGCAGAAGCCGGTGCGACGAGCGTACGAACAAAATCCGGCCGCGGTACGGAAATGGTTGGAGGAAGAATACCCCACAATTCGAGAACTGGCGCGACAGTGTAAGGCCCAGATTCATTGGCTCGACGGGATGGGGCTCCGTTCGGACCATCAAGCGGGACGATCCTGGGGACGTCGCGGGAAGACGCCGGTGGTGATGGGCACCTGTCAACGCTTTCGCTGCAACATGGTCTTTTCCATCACCAATCGGGGGCGGTTGGCCTTCATGATTTTTGGTCAGCGTTTCACGGCGCGGGTGTTTCTGAATTTTCTCAGCCGCCTCCTGCGATTGACGCGGAAGTCCAGGAAGAAAGTACTTCTGATTGTGGATGGTCACCCCGCACACAAGTCCAGGCTGGTGAATCGATGGTTGGCAGAGCCTGCCGCGCAAATCCGGATTTTCCGTCTGCCCTCTTACAGCCCGGAACTGAATCCGGATGAATTGTTGAACCAAGATGTGAAAACGAACGCGCTGGGCCGTGTACGTCCCGTAAACGTTCAGGAAATGATGGAGAATGTTCGTTCTTACCTTCGGATCACTCAGGCTAGGCCCAGGTTGGTGAAGAACTATTTTCGCGAACGTCACGTCCAATACGCCGCAAGCTGAAAAGTGTCATTAATTTAGTGCTCGGAGTAATAATTGCATGCCGTGCTGATTATTGGCCTCTGGAGAATCAGGTCACCGCGAAACGTTGCCGAGATTGTAGGCAATGATGGTCAGCCACAGCCGAACCTCGTTCGAACGGAAGGGGTGTGGGATTATTGCTGAAGAAAACGGGGGCATGCCAGGAGGACACAATGAAGCGACGCGACTTTCTCAAGACAGCCGGCTTGTCCGGACTTGGCATGTGGGGGGCGCGCGTTTGGCCAACTATCCCCGAGGCTCATATGCAGCGCACTCGTCTGTCGGTTTTCCCGGATGAGCACCTGGGAAGGATTAGCCGCAACGTCTACGGCCAGTTCACCGAGCATCTGGGTGGATGTATTTATGACGCCATGTGGGTCGGTCCGGACTCGAGAATTCCGAATATCAATGGGCTGCGGAAGGACACAATCCAAGCTTTGAAGGACATCCATACACCTGTCATTCGCTGGCCGGGCGGCTGCTTCGCCGATATTTACCACTGGCGTGACGGGGTTGGCCCCCGCGACAAGAGGCCCAAGCGTTGGAATCGATGGTGGGGGATCGGGGAAAGCAACGCTTTCGGGACGGATGAGTTTTTGGAGTATTGCCGGCTCTGCGGCGCCCAGCCTTACCTCTGCCTCGATGTGGGTTCCGGCACAGTCAGGGAAGCCGCGGAATGGATGGAGTACTGTAACGGCAAGCGCCCCACGGAGATGACCGAATTGCGCGCTGCGAATGGACACACGGAGCCCTATTCGGTGCGCTACTGGGGTGTGGGAAATGAAGTCTCGGGGTGCGGCGGAAAATACGATGCAGAAGACTACGCTCGCCAGTACGCCCATTATGTGAATTTTCTCTCCTCGCTGGGCCAGGACGACCCCGTCGAGTTTGTCGCCTCCGGCGACACACACGGTGACTGGAACCAGAAGTTGTTCGAGGCGCTCTCGAAGTTGCCCGGCGCCAGAATAAGCGACGTCCAAAACCTCTCCATTCACCATTACTTCCAGCGCGGGTCGGGCGTCAAATTCACCGAGGCAGACTACTACGGAGTTCTCGCGGACGTGAGCACTCTGGAAAGCTTCATTCAGAAAGCCATCAGTCTCATCGACCACCACACGCATGGTGGCCAACGCATTGGGATTGCCCTCGATGAGTGGGGCATATGGCATCCCGGCGGGCAAACGGGACCTACGGCGCTGCGTCAAAGCAACACGCTTCGAGATGCGGTCCTGGCTGCTGTCGTGCTCAACTCCCTGAACCAGTTCGGGGCTGCCATCGCGATGGCCAATATCGCCCAGACATTCAATGTTCTGCAGTCCATGGCATTCACCGGCGGGCCGGCGCTTGTACTTACGCCCACCTACTATACCTTCGACCTCTATCAACCACACATGGATGCCATGGGATTGAAAGTTGAGATTGACGGTCCCGCGTTCAAGTCAGAGGTACAAGGAGTGGGGGTCATGCGGAAGTATTTGAGCGCCTCTGCCTCGTTGAAGGAATCGGAGCAGAAGGTCTGCTTGACGTTGGTTAATCAACACCTGACCGATCCCCTGGAAGTTGAGATTGAGTTGCACGGGACGGGGAGCGGGGGTATCCGGGGCGCCGTGCTGCGAGAATTGACTTCGCCATCGGTCCACGACGAGAACACGGTCGACAAGCCCACGGTGATCACTCGCCCGGTTGAGAAAGGCGTCTCGGTGAAGACGGCCAGATTCGTCCATGTCATCCCGGCGCATACGGTACAGGCCCTGCGGCTGGAGCTATAGGCAATGATGGTCAGCCCCAGCCGAACCTCGTTCGAACGGAAGCGGCACGGGATTCCTGCTGAAGAAAACGGGGGTACGCCCGGGGGGCACAATGAAGCGACGCGACTTTCTTAAGACGGTCGGCCTGAGTGGACTTGGCGTGTGGGGGGCGTGCGTTTGGCCGAGTATCCCCGAGGCCCATGCGCAGCGCACTCGTCTGTCGGTTTTCCTGGACGAGCGCCTGGGAAAGATCAACCGCAACATCTACGGCCAGTTCACCGAGCATCTGGGTGGATGTGTTTATGACGCCATGTGGGTCAGCCCGGACTCGAGAGTTCCGAATATCAACGGGCTGCGTAAGGACACAATCCAAGCTTTGAAAGACATCCGTACCCCTATCATTCGCTGGCCGGGCGGCTGCTTCGCCGATCTCTACCACTGGTGTGACGGGGTTGGCCCGCGAGAAAAGAGGCCCAAGCGTTGGAATTGGGGGGGAGTTGGGGAAAGCAATGCCTTCGGGACGGACGAGTTCTTGGAGTACTGCCGGCTCTGCGGCGCCCAGCCTTACCTCTGCCTCAATGTGGGGTCCGGCACGGTCAAGGAAGCCGCGGAATGGATGGAGTACTGTAACGGCAAGCTCCCCACGGAGATTACCGAATCGCGCGCTGTGAATGCACACGCGGAGCCTTATTCGGTGCGCTACTGGGCTGTTGGAAATGAAGTCTACGGGTGCGGCGGGAAATTCGACGCAGAAGACTACGCTCGCCAGTACGCCCATTATGTGAATTTTCTCTCCCCGCTGGGCCAGGACGACCCCGTCGAGTTTATCGCCTGTGGTAACACACAGGGTGAGTGGAACCAGAAGTTCCTCGAGGCGCTCTTGAAGCTGCCTTACGGCAAAATAGGCGACGTACAAGGTCTTTCCATTCACCATTACTTTCAGCGCGGGCCGGGCGTTAATTTCACCGACGCAGACTACTACGATCTTCTCGCGGACGTGAGCACTTTGGAAAGCTATATTCAGAAAACCATCAGCCTCATCGACCACTACACGCAGGGTGGTCCACACATCGGGATTGTCCTCGACGAGTGGGGCATGTGGCATGCCGACACGGGAACGGGGGCTATGGTGCTGCGTCAAAGCAACACGCTCAGAGATGCTGTCCTTGCTGCTGTCGTGCTCAACTCCCTGAACCAGTTCGGGACTGCCGTCTCGATGGCAAATATCGCTCAGACATTCAATGTCTTGCAGTCCATGGCATTCACCCGCGGGCCAGAGTTCGTACTTACGCCGACTTACTATACCTTTGACCTCTATCAACCACACATGGATGCCATGGGATTGAAAGTCGAGATTGACGGCCCCACGTTCAAATCTGAGGCACAAGGGATGGAAGTCACCCGCAACTATTTGAGTGCTTCTGCCTCGTTGAAAGAATCGGAACAAAAACTCTGTTTGACCTTGGTCAATCAACACCTGACCGATCCTCTGGAAGTTGAGATCGAGCTGCACGGGACGGGGAGCGGCGGGATGCGGGGCGCCTTGCTGCGAGAATTAACTTCGCCATCGGTCCACGACGAGAACACCGTTGACAAGCCCACAGTGATCTCTCGCCCCGTTGAGAAACGCGTTTCGGTCAAGATGGCCAAATTCGTCCTCGTCATCCCTGCGCACTCGGTGCAGGCCCTGCGATTGGAATTATAGGCGACATACGTTGGCCACAAGGGGGTAGTGGGAGACGAAACTGACTCAGGAGGTTAGACAATGCGAATTGCGCGTAGAACTTTCATGGGAGCATTCGGAGCTGCCATAGCCTCGTTTTCATTGCCGTCCATGAAAGATGCGGACGAAGCAGGGAAGGCGCAGGTAAGTCTCGAGCGCAACGGTTGGCGTTTGCAGGTGAGCGAGGGGGGAGAGATCGTCTCGTTCACGGATGGGAAGATGGAGTTGATCAACCGTCGTTTGGGAGGTAACCGGCCCCGCGTCGTGGTGGGGAACATGCGCCTGTATGATTGCGAGCAACCGAGCGCGTCCCGGCAGGAGGGTTCCCGGTTGATCTTTCGGTACGACTTTGCGGCGCCGGATGATTTTTCCGTCAATTACGAGTTGGAGCTGGCGGAGGTTCCGTCCACCCTGGTGACCCTCAGGCAGAAGGTGGGCATCGAGGCAAAGAGGAAGATCACGGAGAGCGTGAAGCTGATCCTGCCGAGAAATTTGCAGTTGCCCTATGAATACCGCAAGGTATTTTTGCCGATGAAGAACGGCATCGGGCGGCGGAAACCGATTCTGGGATATGAGAGCGAGAACGAGTACGTGTACGCCATGGCGGGCAGTTACGAGAGAATGGGGAAGCCGCAGATGCTGGCGATTCCCATGGTGGATGAGTACGCCGATGCCACAGGCCTGCGCCTGACACACTGTACGGACCCCTATTTCAGCAGTTATTTCTACCTCCCGCAGGGGGAGAAGGTGGGGAACTTCAATTGTGTGTATCTGGAGGAAGTGGGGGTGGAGAGGGAAGAGCGGGTGGTGTACACGGCGGTGCACCGAGGCGGGGAAAAGGGTGCGATGGAGGTGTTTTATGCCACCGCGCTGGGGGAAGTGAAGGCCGGGCCGGACTGGCAGCATGAAGTGGCGATCGTGGACTACGACTATTTCAGCAAGAACGGGGAAGGATGGTTCCGGGACATCGATGCGTTGACGAAGCTGGTGGCGCCGGAGGACCGCCCGAAGGTATTCCTGGCCCTGCATGGCTGGTATGGATACGTAGGCCAATACGCGTTTGACTGGCGGAAGGGAGTGTTCTTCAAGGAGTGGACGGCATTCCCCAATGCCTTGGACCCCCACTTCCAATCGCTACCGGACGCCCCGGACAGCGGAACGGGAAGCTTCGGAACAGGGCTCATTTGGCCGAAGGCCTCGGTAAGGGCGATGCGGCCCGTTCCGATGTCTTTGGCGGACATGCATCGGCGCATTCGCTACGCCAAGGACAAAGGCTTTCAAGTTGGAGTCTACTATGCCGACGGTACCAACTCCAGTGACGGTCTTAAAGACCTCTTTGATCCCAGCAAGGTTCTCCACTGGGGTGGCTGGGAGGGGCCGGATACAACCGGGAAAACGTATGGCCAAAATCCCCTTCATCCGGAGGTGAGGCAGTTCTACATGAAGTACATCCAGGCTTTGCTGGACGAGTATGGCAAGGAGGTTGACGGTTTTATCTGGGATGAAACGTTCGGCGTCAGCCCCAATGAATTGGGACCAAGTGCGGCTCCGGGTTATGCCAGCCGGGGAATGATGACCCTGGTGAGAGACGTGGCGGCGACCGTGGCCAGCTTCAGTCCACAATTGGCGTTTTTCGCTTCGGATGACATTGGGGCCTTCTCTGAGTATGAGCAAAACGTTCCCTACTGTCTCGTTGTCCACGGCACCTACCAGGACAGTTGGTGCACTCCGGGGGGATGGTCTTATGGCCTCTTCCCAAATTACCGGAACACTCTTTGGTCCTGCAATTGGGCCCCGGTCACCCGTCTTGAATACAGCCGCTATGCGGTTGAGATGTTTGACGCCCCTGTGCCGATCTCCAATGGGGCGCTGGGGGACGATATCGGAATCGGGGACATGACTGCCTCACAGCAAAGGAAAGTGGTGGATCTCTTCGAGGCACGCAAGCGGCGCAGGATGGAGATCACATGGGTGGAGGAAGAAGCGCGGCATTTTGAATATCAGGGGAAGGAAGTCACCCATAAGTGGAACCTCTAGTCCGTTGGGAGACCCCCCGGCTCTGCCGGGGAGGCAGTAGAAGTTTGACGGTTACCGCAGTATTCGCGGGAAACTCGCAATGATGTGCCTTCTCGCACACGATGGCTCCTGGTGAGGCGGCGTGCGGGCGTTGGGCTTCGGGAAACATTTCGAATTCCCAAAGCTTGTAACACGGAAAATGCGCCGGGGGATTGAGAAGTGGGCCGCGACAAGTTAAGACTTCATTATCCCCCGTGGTTTTGCGGGGCCGCGTTAGCGACCCCGCAGCCGCTTTGAGCGGCTCACAAACTAAAGCCCCCGGCTTTGCCGGGGGATATTTACTCTGACGGCTGACCCTATGCATGCCCCAACTCCCTCGCATGCCACACGGCCGAAGTGTTGCTGGCGCCGTGGTTCGGGAAACCGCTTAGGGGCGGAGGACGGAAAATGAACACCAGAAACATTGCCGGTCTGGCACTCTGTTTGGCAATAGGCAACGCCTTGCTGATTTCAGGGTGCCGATTCAGAACCGCCAAGGATATGCCGTGGGAAATGCTCCTCAGCAGCGATGACTGGAAGATTACCTCCTTTGAACCAGGACAGGGTGTTCAGTACCGTGCCTTTGCAGAAGGGTTCCCCGCGGATGGCGTGGTACCCGCCGTTGTTCCGGGTGACGTTCATTGGGACTTGGAGCGGGCGGGACAGATCCCCCCGGTCTTTTACGGACTAAACAGCAAGCAGATTGGCTGGATTGCCGGCAAGGGATGGTGGTATCGAAAGACCTTTGCTGTTCCAGCGTCGTGGGAAGACAAAGCTGTCCGGCTGCAGTTCGACGGGGTGGATTACCTTGCGGATGTGTGGCTGAATGGGCAGTTACTGGGCCGGCACGAGGGGCAGTTCACGCCTTTCGAGTTTGACGTTACCAAGCTACTGGCACGCGATAAGAATAATGTTCTCACGGTGCTGATTCATCCCGCTCCGGAATCCGTGCGCAAAGCCATTGCCGAGGGAAAGGGCAATAATGAGTGGCAGATTACGGGTGTCATACGAGACGCTTACCCGTGCTGGAAAAGCATGACCGCCGCCGGCTGGGACTTGGGCTCGAAGATCATCACCATGGGGATCTGGAAGGATGTTCGGTTGGTGGCCTCCGACACCATTTATCTAAAGAATCCCATCGTGTTGCCGGAGCTGTCGCCGCCTTACGAGGAAGCGACGCTGCACACCCAACTTACGGTTTTGGCCAACAAGCCACAAGCGGTGAAATTCAACTATTTGGTGCGTTGTTTGACCGCCCAGGCTCCGCCCGTGACTGCCTCGCAAGAGGTTGATCTTGCCGCCGGCGAGCGAACGGTGACGTTCCCGGTTAAAGTTCCCCATCCGCAATTGTGGTGGCCCAATGGCTACGGCAAACAGCACCTTTACGAACTGGAAATTGTGGCCAAGGCTGCCCACGGGGGCAGAGAATTACAACTCGTGCGAACAAGATTCGGTATTCGCGACCTGAAAGTGCTCGCGAATCCCCAGGCTGCCGACAACCGCCGGTATATCCACTGGCACAACGTCGGGCGGACGGATGCGTACAGCGAATTGCATGTGATGCCCAATCCGAAACCGGAACAAAAGTATCTGATGCAGATCAACGGACGGCGGATTTTTGCGCGAGGCGGGAGTTGGTTTGCCAGCGATTTGCTTTTTGGCCGGCCGCGTAAGCCAGCCTACGAATATCTGATCCGCTCGGCCGCCGAAGCGAACTGGAATCTCTTCCGCGTGGCGGGTCACGGCGTGGTTGAGAAGCAGGTGTTCTACGATTTGTGCGATCAGTACGGCATCATGTTGTTCAGCGAATTTCCAAATGCGGGATTCAAGATGCACGAGACGGACGAAGCGCTTGCCGTTACGGCGCGGGAAGCGCGCGAGATCTTGCCGCTGTGGATGAACCATCCGTCGATCGTCCGCTATGGGGGAGGTAACGAACAGTATATTGATGGCGCGACCAGCCGCCAGATGGCGCAGCTTCGGGCGATTTGCAACGAAGTTGACCCAACGCGGCCGTTCCACGATCCCGACCCGGAAACGATAGGCCAGCGTCATGGCGACTATTGGTACAACGATCCCGCTTTCTACCTGAATTACCGAAGCCCTCGCCTGAACTCCGGCGGCCCCGACAATCCCATGGAGTGGACCGAGTTCGGCGTGGGGGGGGCGGCCAGCGTCGAAACCCTGAAAGCGATCATGCCCGCCGAGCACCTGTGGCCAATCCGTTACGATGACCCCTTCTGGAATTTTCATAAAGGGGTAAACGCCATCGGCCGCGACAACTGGCTTGGAATGCCAGGTTTCACTCGTCTGTTTGGCGAAATGCCGGATCTGCAAACGACTGTGCGTTGCAGCCAGTTCGTGCAGGCCGAAGGCTTGCGGTATGCCTGTCAGTCGATGCGGCGATTCCGTTGGCACCGCAGCGCGTGCGCCATGTGGGTTTTCAACGAACCCTGGCCGAATGCTGCTCACAACGCCGTGGTGGAATACTACGGGCGAAAGCCCATGGCCTACTACTATGTGAAGCAGGCGTACGCCCCGATCGATGTCCTAGCCGTTTATTCCAGTCTTGAGGCCCCGGTGGGCAAACCGTTGCCGGTTGAACTTTGGGCCACGAACGACCAGTTACAACCGCTCAAAGGCTACCGCTGCCGATATCGAATCTCGGATGTTCGCGGGAACATTTTGGCGGCGAAGGAAATGCCGGCGGTTGTTCCTGCCGAGGGAAGCGTGAAAATCGGCGACGTCGAATGGACGCCACCGGCGGCTATGGCCGGCGGCGTCGCATTGCTGTGGGTTGACCTTCTCGATGCTTCGGGCGAAGCCGTTGCGCAGCACCTTTACACGTTCGGCGTTAGATCGTCCGCCACAGTCAAGCAGCCGCCTCTGGCGGCCTTACTTAGGGCACCGCGCACAAATCTGAAATGGCGGGTGATACAGCTCAATACAGAAGCGAAAGAGAAAAAGGAAGTGGTGATTGAAATCCAGAACAGAAGCCCAATTCCGGCATTGTTCGTGAACGTGGATGTTCCGTGGCCCGAGCAGCCTAGCGCCACGAAGGTTCCGCCGGCCATGAACTGGTGGTACCTCGGCGCGAACGATTTTTCATTGCTGCCGGATGAGGTCCGTCTCGTGCGGATGACGTTTTCAGCCGACGCCCTGAAGCAGTTTAAGATTTCCGTAGGCGCCTGGAACGCGGAGACAACTTCTTGGGATTCATCTGCTGTACGGCGCGCGAGCAAGTGACCATCGCTTCGACGAGACTCAGGCTGGTGTTCAAGAAGATCCCAGGTTGGCGAGAAAGGCAGGATCCATGTGCAAAAGCAATCTCCGGATTTCGTCATTTTCTCGAATTGGTCTGATTTCCGTGATTCTGTGTCTTTCCGGGTTTCTCCCGGACGATGGGGGTAAACAGATACTTGGGGCGGAGGAGCAAAGGCCGGCAGGTCAGGTGTGGCCATCTCAGCCGCCTCCGGATTGTCCTTTCTCGAAATCCACCGCCATTACCGGCATCGCCTTCACGGGGAGGCACATTCATTACGACCACGACCTGGGGGATACCTGGTTTCCCTCTTGGGCGGCAGACGGGAATATGTATTCGCCCTGGACCGACGGCAAAGTCGGCAATGTGAGTTCAGGCTCCGGGGGCAGAAAGGCTACGACCGGCCACGCGACGATTGTCGGCAACGACCCCCTGCACCTTAAGATCACCGATGCAGGGATATACCCGGGTGACCCGGACCCTTACTTAGGGCGCTACCCCTGCGGGAGTCTTGTTTACGACGGCGTCTGGTACTACGGGACGTACTGCCTTCTGGACTCAGACGGTGACTGCACGACAGGGCTGAATTGGGATATTTTGGGACCGTCTGTGGGATTTCGTTACTCCAAGGACTACGGAAGGACTTGGCATGACACACCGCACACGCCAGCGGATCCCCTATTTCCTGAACCTGCCAAGCCCGGCGGCAAAGTGAAGATCGGGGCCCCGCATTTTGTGGATTTCGGGAAAAACATGCAGTATTCCCCGGATGGTAAAGCCTACCTGGTCGGCCACGGTGCAGTTGATCCAGACCCCAAACCCAGGCCTGCCAATCTCAGCTGGATCACGGGTGACCAGATTTATATGATCCGCGTAAGGCCCACCATTCACAGCATAAATGACCGCTCCAAGTACGAGTACTTTGGTGGTTACGACTCGTCAGGCCACCCTATGTGGACGCAAGATTTCGCCAAAATCAAGCCGCTCGTTGATTGGAACAATAATTGTGGCTGCGTCACAATGACCTATGATGCTCCAGTGAAGAAATTCCTGATGTGTATCACTGATGGTGGTAACACCATCTCCAAGTTTAACACGTATATTTTGGAGTCTGACCATATCACAGGGCCGTGGAAGCTGGTCGTGTACATGCGTGAGTTCGGTGAACAGGCCTATTTTGTGAACATTCCCTCTAAGTTTGTCAGCAAAGACGGTCGGACCGCTTGGCTCTGTTACGCAACGAATTTCGCCAACGGCAACCCCAACTGGCATGTCCACTACCGCGACAATCCGCCCGGTGGCTTTGGCGGTCTGAACTTCCAGGAGATCAAGTTACTGCATTGAGAACCGGACCCAGGGGCGGCAGTTTAGTACGGCAAGTGTGGTTAAACGAAAACGATTGGCGGGCTACTGGGCGGGTGCCAACGGCGGGGGCACAGGCAGCCTGAAGCTGGATGGCAGGCCCCGGGGAATTCTCGGCGCGGGACTCCGGGTGTATGAATCAGTTTGAGAATATCCGTCCTGCGATGCACGGTCGTGTCAGCCTGGCAGGATGCTGAAAGACCTTTGTGAACGTTGTCGTTCCGATGTTGTCAACGCCGTAAGCGGCGATCGAGGTCAGTCCACAGAGGCCTGGATTCCCACGAGGACGACGGCCATCGGATGAATCTCCAGAGGCGAGATAGCCAATGAAAGGATTCAACATGAACCGACGTACTTTTATAGCAACGGCGATTGCGGCTAGCCAGGGCCTTAACGAACTGGTGGCGGGAGAAAATCGTAGCGGCTGCCCCCCCTGCCCCGGCCATCATTCCATCGAGTCCATCATCGAGGAGCTTGGCCCGACACCCCGGCCGGAACATCCCCGCCCGGATCTGTACCGCCCCCTGTGGCATAACCTGAACGGCGTCTGGGAATTCGCGAACGATCCCACCGACGCCGGCCAGAGCCAAAACTGGAAGGACACCCCCAGGCTGGAAGGGCAGATCATTGTTCCATTTTGTCCCGAAAGCCAGCTCAGCGGCGTGTACGACGAAGGTGTCCATCGTCTCTGTTGGTATGCCCGCTCTTTCGACGTTCCGGAGAATCTGCGAGGCCGGCGTCTCAGGCTTCACTTCGGCGCTGTGGACTATCGGGCGGACGTCTGGCTGAACGGAACTCACCTCGGACAGCACGAAGGAGGGTATGATCCATTTGATTTTGACGTCACGGCGGTTGTCAAGTCGACTGGAAACCGGCTGGTGTTACGCGTCGATGACGATATGAACGAGCCCAAGCCGCGCGGCAAGCAATCGACAGACCCGCACGGTACCCTCTACATGCACGTGACGGGGATCTGGCAGACCGTCTGGCTAGAGGCGGTGGGTTCCACGTTTGTCCGCGATTTCGTCGCGGAGGCTGACCCCGAGACCGGTGTCGTGAAGCTGCATGCCCGCACGGATGGGATGGATCACGGCCTGCGCTTATCCGTGGTCATCAGCCGGGAGGGGAAGGAGTTGGCCCATGGCCAAGGGGACGTGGTGGACTCGTCTGCGGTCTTGTCGGTGTCCGTTCCCAATCTTGCCCCCTGGTCTACGGCCAGCCCCGCCCTCTACGACCTGGATCTGAGCCTTGTGACCGCACAAGGACCCGAGATCGACCGTGTTCGCAGTTATGTGGGATTTCGGAAGGTTACGACTCGGGACGGGATGATTAATCTGAACGCTAAGCCTTTTTTCATGATCGCGGCGCTCGATCAGGGTTATTACCCCCGGGGCCTCTATACGCCGCCCACCGATAAGGCAATACAAGAGGATGTGGAGTGGGCTAAACGGTTGGGGTTGAACACCGTCCGCAAGCATCAGCTTGTCCCGGAACCGAGGTTCTATTACTGGTGCGACCGTTTGGGCTTGGCCGTCTGGGGTGAAATGCCCGACTGGGGAGCTGATCTGTTCCGGACGGACGATTTTCTGCGCCAATGGGGCGCGTGCTTGCGGCGCAACATAAACCATCCGTCCATCATTACGTGGGTTCCTACCAACGAACGCCGTACGCCTGGAGAAGACCAGCAGAGCGATCTCAAGGTACGGATTTATCAGGCCACAAAGAGTATGGATCCCACTCGCCCGGTCATCGACACCAGCGGCTACTGCCACACCCAAACCGATATCACGGACCTGCACGTCAATCCGGTGGGGACCAACGGCTGGCCGGAGTGGTGGGAAGCGTGGCGGAAGTCGATCGCGGCCACGGGAAACTTCCCGGCTTGGCCTGACCGTCCAACTTACAGCAAAGGCTATCGCTATCAGGGACAGCCAGTGGTCATCAGTGAGGCGGGCAATTTCATAATTGGCGAATTTCCTCCCGAGGGCCCCTGGAAAGCTTACGGCGAACCCAGTCCTTACCATCCCGGCTTGATTGCCACGGCGAGCGAGTTTGTGGGCGTCTACCGCCACTACGTCCTGACAATGAGTGCGGCGCCGGAGTGCGCGGGCTTTTCGTACGTGCAATTCTGTGACGTCGAAGGCGAAATCAACGGTTACCTGACGTACAGCCGAAAGCCCAAAACCCCCGTGGACGCGATCGCCGAGATCCACGCTGAAGTGATACGGGCTCGAGCGGCGATGAACCGTGGCTGAGCAGGGCATGATTGCTGCTGCTAGTGCTTCAACGAAGGACGGTGACGGCCGGAGGGGTGTTTCGTCCTGGCCGCGCGAGGCGATGCGCATGTCTGCGGATGGGAAGATCCTTGAGGGAAAACTCTGCATGGCTTCGCGCCAGTACCTCGAAGAAGCATTGCGGCGGCTGATGCCGAGTTTTCGCGATGGTGTCGGGTGGATGATGGTGGATGGCAACTGGTACCCCGGCGAATGCTTCAATCCGGCTCACGGCCACCCTGTGCCTTTCACTGTCGAGGATCACTGGCGCGCCAATATGGAACTGATTCAACGTATTCATCGGGCGTACCCGAAAGTCTATATCGAGTTTCATGACCCGGTGACTTGGGCACTTGAACGCTACTCACCTATCAATTATGGTTACGGTCTTCCCTTTTCGCACAATGAAAACTGGGCGTTCGAGATGATGTGGCACCCTTTGGAGGAGATCAAGAGCGGCAGGGCGGCAATTTTGTACAATTACAACCTGGCCTGCAACATTCCACTGTACGTTACTGTATGTCTCGACAATGACAACGAACATTGCCTGGCCCTGTGGTGGTTCGCGTCCACCTGCCGTCACCTGGGCCTGGGCGGTGTTTTCCGGGATCCTCTCATTTCAGCCGCTCAGAAAAACGCCATGGTCCTTTATGACAAGTTGAGCCGCTATTTCAAAAGGGGGAGATTCTACGGATTTGGAGAGAGCGTGCATCTTCACGTGCTCCCGGAAGAGAATTCTTTCGTCGTCAATCTGTTTAACTTGTCAGCGGAGACGCGCCAACTGCATACGGAGGTATCACCCGCGCAGATCGGCCTGGATGTAAACCGGTATTACACCGGTTATGGGCTGATGGACGTAGATCCGAAGAAGGGTGTGTTCATAATCGATCGGACAATGGAGCCGTGGTCGACGGAAGTGTTCGAATCGCGGGCCCTGCCATCCTAAAGGTACTCTATTGACGCCCGGCACATATCTGAGATGAGGAGTACCGGTGAGCTCAATTACCGAAGCGGCTTTCCCACCGGTAATGATCAATCTCCAGTTCCTATTCTCCCGATGGTAGCCAACAACAAAACAGGGATGGCCAGTGGCTAGCCCGCATTTCTCACTAAAGAATTGAAAAAGGCTGTCTCTTCTGGCATAAGCATTTTGTTGAGAAAAACTTGCGCCAGAGAAGGGAGACAGCCTTATGACTACAGAGTGTAACGGAAA
>Ga0187873_1001173_pt1 | contig 22918 bp, 19 predicted proteins | sample June2016WEW_16_1_2_FD_133012 | JGI IMG/M metagenome (GOLD analysis project Ga0187873, IMG submission 133012) | Peatland microbial communities from SPRUCE experiment site at the Marcell Experimental Forest, Minnesota, USA - June2016WEW_16_100 | ecosystem: Environmental > Terrestrial > Soil >...
GACGCTGCCCGCCCATTTGCAACTCAACTACGGCAAAGAGCTTGATTCCACTCACCGCGACGCACTCCGCGCCCAGATTATTCGTTCAGCCCTCAACGGTTAATCGGTGTCCCTGACTGCCGTTAGCGTCTGCCAAAATGGCAAAATACATACGCCACTAATCTGTTCAATAATCGTAACTCCTTTATTTTAATATTGTTATGGCATATCGGCCTTCGGCTGGGCCTTTGGCACGGCGTTTGCACTTTTAAGGTAGAAACAATGCTGTTACAAATAAGCGATAAATAGAAAAGGAGCTAAATATGGCTACGAACAAGATAATAGGAATTGATTTGGGGACGACAAACTCGGTGGTTGCCGTAATGGAAGGCGGTTCGCCGAAGGTCCTGATTAACTCATCCGGCTCACGACTGACGCCCTCGGTTGTCGGCTTCACCGACAAGGGCGAACGATTAGTCGGCCAGATTGCAAAACACCAGCAGGTAACCAATCCTGAACACACGGTTTTCTCAATCAAACGATTTATGGGCAGACGCCACAATGAGGTCGGGTCCGAGGAAAAGATAGTGCCTTATAAAATCGTGGGCGGCGCCGATGAGCTGGTAAAGGTCAACGTCCGAGGCAAGGAATATACGCCGCCTGAGATATCGGCGATGATTTTGCAGGATTTGAAAAAGACGGCTGAAGATTACCTCGGCGAGAGCGTCGAGCGAGCGGTCATTACCGTGCCCGCGTATTTCAATGACGCGCAAAGACAGGCGACCAAAGACGCAGGGGCAATTGCGGGCCTGAAGGTCGAGCGAATTATCAATGAGCCGACGGCAGCAGCCCTTGCTTACGGCGTTGATAAACAGAAAAATGAAAAGGTAGTTGTTTTTGACTTCGGTGGCGGAACGTTTGATGTATCGATACTTGATATAGGCGGTTTCGAAGACAAGAGCGGCGTCATTGAGGTTTTGAGCACCAACGGCGATACTCACCTGGGCGGCGATGACCTCGACGCAGTTATGATTAATTACATCGCCGAAGAGTTCAGAAAGAAAGAAGGTATCGACCTTCGCAAAGACCCGATGTCGCATCAACGAATCAAAGAAGCAGCGGAAAAGGCCAAGTGCGAATTGAGCAGCCAGGTGGAATCGACAGTGAATCTGCCGTTTATTACGGCGGATGCGTCGGGACCCAAACATTTGCAGATGACGATTACCCGCAGCACGTTTGAGGCGTTGTGCGAGCCGGTATTCGACCGTCTGAAGAACCCATGCCTCAAGGCGATAAAGGATGCCAAACTTGCGAACAAGGATATCGCCGAAGTTCTGCTCGTAGGCGGCTCGACAAGAATCCCGAAAGTTCAGCAGATTGCGCGCGAGCTTTTCCAGAAAGAACCCAACAGAAGTTTAAATCCTGATGAGGTCGTCGCGATGGGGGCGGCTGTCCAGGGCGCGGTTTTGGCGGGCGATGTAGGAGTCAAAGATATTTTGCTGCTGGATGTAACGCCTCTTTCACTGGGCGTTGAGACACTTGGCGGCGTTATGACCAAACTTATCGACCGCAACACAACGATACCCACGAGCAAGACCGAGATTTTCTCGACCGCCGCGGATAACCAGACAACTGTTGATATTCACGTTTTGCAGGGCGAGCGCGAGTTCGCCAGCGACAATCGTTCCTTAGGCAGGTTCCAGCTTGCAGGTTTGCCGTCAGCGCCGAGAGGCATCCCGCAGATTGAGGTTGCTTTCAACATCGACGCCAACGGCATTTTGAATGTATCCGCAAAAGACCTTGCGACCAGTAAGCAGCAGTCGATTGAGATTAAATCCAGCTCAGGCATAAGCGACCGGGATATCGACCGGATGAAAAAGGACGCCGAATCGCACGCCGAGGAAGACAAGAAGAAACGCGAGGTCGTGGATTTAAAGAACCAGGCAGACCAGCTTGTTTACGTTACCGAAAAAACGCTCAAGGAGCACGGCAGCAAGGTTTCAGGCGACACTCGCGGCAAAATCGAGAGCGCGGTCAATAATCTCAAGGAAGTTGTCAAGGGCGACAACGCCGACGCGATAAGAAAGGCGATTGATAACCTCAATAGCGCAAGTCAGGAACTTGGCAAAACGCTGTATGAGGAAGCCGCGAAGAAGACCGCGGGCGGCAAAGGCCCGGCAGGCCCGGCTCAGCAGGATGCCCCGCCTCCTCCGCCTGCCGAAGGCGAAGTCCGCAGAAAAGGCGGCGGCGACGACGTTATCGACGCGGAATTTGAAGCCAAAGACAAAAAATAAGAGCGAAAGCGGCACACAGGGCATAAAGACCATGAGCGCAAGTATTTATCTTGCGCTCTTTTTATTTTATCTGGGATTTTAATTTTTCGATGGCAAAGCGGGCAACAACGTTGTGGTCGAAGGCCATATTCTGGGGCAGGTTGTTGATATCGAACCATTGCGCCATAGCGGCGTCATCGCCGGCTTTTACGCGGTCGAGTCCTTCTTTGATTATGCCCATATAGACGACGGTGATTTGCCTTCCTCGCGGGTCCCGGCCACAGGTGCCGACGGTGTGCATCTGTTCGAGGCGGATTCCTGTCAGGCCCGTTTCTTCCTGTAATTCTCTGGCGGCGGCGTCATCCAATTCTTCATCCATACCAATAAAGCCGCCGGGAATGGCCCACTGGCCTTTGAAGGGTTCGTTGCCTCGTTTGATGAGCAGCAGCTTGATTGCGTCGGCGGTAACGGCGAAAACTACCGCATCGACAGTAACCATAGGCCTGGGCCAGTCGTAAACATATTTTCCTTTCTCGTTCATTTTGGACAGCATAATGAATATTGGGAATTTAAGCAATTGCCGAAAGGGAGGTAAACGCATAAAATAGAGGTATGCACGACGTTGAAACGGTAATGAGGAATTTAATCGAGATATCAGATGTTGCGCTCGTTGACGGGTGGCGCGGATGGGTTGCGGTTCGCGCCGCGGGCAAAGACCAGTTTTCAAAGGCAGGATGGGAAAAGCTGTTGGCTAAGCCGGAGAAGTTACTTGAGGGGGCGCAGCAGACGCTGAAAATCGAGGGGTTGAATACCGTTACAGTTAAATACCTTGATATCGGGGGCAGGGGCGTCAAGGCGGTGATAAAACAGAGGCAAGCCGGCAGTGGGATTCTGGGAATTTTCAGGTCGATGGGTGCGGCTCACGCAATACGGAATTTTATCGCGGCGGTCAAAATCAGGCAATATGGTCTGCCTGTCGCGGCGCCGTTGGCGGCGGTATATCACAAGAAATTTTTATTTTGCGACCAGAGCATATATATCAGCGAATATATTGAGGGGACAAACCTGTACGAGTTTTTGAGGAATGTGAGGGCGCAGGGCGAGGAGCGGTACTGGATAATGCGGGAGCTTTCGGCGCGGATGGCGGAAATCTTCGCGGAACTTCATAAAAATAATCTATGGCACAGGGATGCCAAGGCGACGAATTTTGTCGTTAACCAGGACAACGACGGGGAGTATCGCGTTACGATTACAGACGTGGACGGGATTAAGCAGTATTTTTCCGCCAGCGAAGACAGGCAGATGCAGGGACTGTGGCAGTTGGCGGCGTCGGTTATGGAGTTGCCGGGCATTACGCGGACGGATTATCTGCGGGCATTCGAGATATACTGCGATGAGGTGAGGATACCGGAGGGAGAGCGCAGGGACATATTCAGGCGGCTTGTGCAGAAGGCACAAGCGAAGTATCGTCTCAAGCAGGCCAGACAGGGACGTTAAATGATGGGCGACGAGCCGAGACGCATTTTGATTATAAAGCCGAGCGCTTTGGGAGATATAACATTAGCGCTGCCGGTGTTGTCGGCGCTGAAGAGGAGTTTTCTGGAGGCGAAAATATCGTGGTTTGTCAGGTCTGAGTTTGCGCCGCTGATAACGGCACATCCGTATATATCTGATATTATCCTGTTCGACCGCAGAAAACTATCCAAATGGTGGTGCAGTCCGAGCAGTTTTAAATCTCTGGGGTCGCTTATAAAGCAGCTCAGGGCAGGCAAGTTCGATTTGGTGTTCGATTTTCAGGGGCTTTTCAGGACGGGATTTTTCAGTTGGGTAACGGGCAGCAAAAGGCGATTCGGGATGGCAGGGGCGAGGGAACTGGCTCATCTGTTTTATACGGATAAAATTTCTCAGGACGCTTCGAGCATTCACCTGGTTGATTATTATTTGAAAATGGTTGTTGCGGCTGGCGCAAAACATGGGGAAGCGAAGTTCAAATTGCCCGAGGATGCGGGGGCGGCGGAACAAATCGACAAACTTTTGAAATCGCAGGGCGTGAACGCCAAATATGCTGTGATTGTACCCGGGGCGGCACAGCCGAATAAGCGATGGCCTATTGAGCGATTCGCGGAACTGGCGGGCAAAATCAGCGAGCGATTCGGATTATCGATTGTAGCGACGGGTTCGCAAGGAGAGCGGGAGTATATTGAGGCAATTCAAACAGGCGGGAAGGCACGCATAATCAATCTGGCGGGGAAAACTACGGTGCGTGAGCTGATACCGTTAATAAAGAAGGCGTCGTTGGTCGTGAGTAATGATACCGGGCCGGGGCATATCGCGGCTGCGCTCGGCGTGCCGATAGTAATGATATTCGGGCCTACGAACCCGGCGAGGGTGTGCCCATATAAGAGGCCTGAGTGTATCGTGGCGATTGAACTGAACGAACGAGGAGTGAAGGCAGACAGCTACAACCCGAGGCACGATATTACCCATATCACCGTCGAGCAGGTTTTTGAGACGGCCTGCCGGCAAATCAGTGAAAAAGGGGCCCCTTCGACTCCGCTCAGGGAGGGCTGACCCATTTTTCGCTACAATTGTTTTAATGTGGCGGCGCAGCGTTCACAGACGTCCGGTTGCTGCGGGTCGCAGCCGACGCTGGGCCAGTAGTTCCAGCATCGCTGGCATTTTTGATGAACGCTTTTCTGGGCAATCATCTGAGTCGGGCCTTCGGCTTTTTCGAGCTTTACCTCGCTGACAATGCAAAGGGCGGCGAAATTCTTTATTCCAAACTGCTCAATTGCGGTAGCATCTTCACTGCCGCAGCGGATAGTTACGCTGGATTCCTGATTACTGCCGATAAGTTTATCGCGACGCAACGGCTCAAGTGCGAGAAGAATGGCATTTCGCAGGGACATAAGCTTTTGCCATTTGACTTCACCCGCCTGCCAGTCGATTGAGGGGTCAACTTTGGGCAGCATCGCGAGGTGAACGGTCTCGACGTTTTGCGATTTGTGCTGGATTGCTGCCCAGGTTTCCTCGGCGGTGTGGACGAGGATTGGGGCGAACAACAGCGTGAGCGAGGCGAGGATTCGATAGAGTGCGGTCTGGCAGCTTCGGCGGGACGGGCTATCTGCGGGGTCGCAATACAGGCGGTCTTTGAGCAGGTCCATATAGATGCTGCTCATCTCGATGCTGCAGAAATTATAGAGCAGCGAAAACGCGCGATGATAGGCGAAGTCATCGAATTCTTTGGTAACGCCGGCTATTAGCTTTTGGAGCTGCTGCATCGCCCATTTGTCGATTTCGAACATTTTGTCGTAAGCGACGGTGTTTTTGGCGGGGTCGAAATCGTAGATATTGCCGAGGAGATAGCGCAGGGTGTTCCGGATTTTGCGGTAGGCGTCCTGGGTTTTGCCGATAAGCTCGTCGTTGCAGCGAACGTCGTCCTGATAGTTGACGCTGGCGACCCATAGGCGGAGGATGTCCGCACCGTATTTGGTGACCTCGTCCTGTGCATTGACATAGTTGCCGAGGGACTTGGATTGCTTCATACCTTTTTCATCGACGGTGAAGCCGTGGGTGAGGACGGCCTTGAAAGGCGCTTTGCCGATTGCGCCGAGTGCGGGCAATAACGACAACTGGAACCAGCCGCGGTGCTGGTCGCTGCCTTCGAGGTAGAGGTCAACGGGAACGGGCCAGCCGGCTTTTGCGGCGACGCTATACCAACTGCATCCCGATTCGAACCAGACGTCGAAGATGTTTTCTTCTTTTTTCAGCTCGCTGAATGAGAAGCCGGGGGGCAGTTTGAAGTCCGCACCGAGGATTTGCTCCGGGGAATCGGTAAACCAGCTATCGGAACCTTTGACGGCGATGTGTTTTGAAACCGCCAGGACCGATTCTTTTGTCAAAAGGGCTTCGCCCTGAGGATTGACAAAGACCGGGATAGGAAGGCCCCAGCTTCGCTGTCTGCTGATGCACCAGTCGGGGCGCGATTCGAGCATACCTTCGATGCGTTTCTGGCCCCAGTCAGGAATCCAGCGGACGTTTTTTGTAGATTCGAGTGAGAGGGTGCGCAGGGTTTTGCCAAGGCCGGGGATTTCTTTATCGACGCTGATGAACCATTGTTCGGTTGCGCGGAAGATGACGGGGGTTTTGCTTCGCCAGCAGTGGGGATAGCTGTGTGTGATTTTCTTTTCAGCCACAAGAGAGCCATCTTGTCTTAGGTAGTCAATTACTTCCTTATCGACCTTTAAGACGTTTTTTCCGCGGAGCCATTCGGGGACGGTGTTGTCGTAAGAGCCATCATCTTTCACCGGCGAATATATAGCCAGACCATACTTTTGCCCCGACATATAGTCCTCGATGCCGTGTCCTGGGGCGATGTGGACAAGGCCAGTGCCATCTTCGGTCGTGATATAATCGGCGAGTATAACTTTATAAACGGCTCCGTCCGTCAGGTTCTTTTCGGTAAACGGATGCGAGTAGCATAATCCTTCGAGATGTTTCCCTTTTATAGGTTTGGAGATGACTTCGAATTCACCTTCTTTAAGGCCAGCGGCATTGACTACCGCTTCAACATGTTGCGAACAAACTATTGAGCAATTAAAATCACCATTGTGCTTATACTTTAACACTACATATTCAAGTTCAGGATGCACGGCAACAGCCAGATTAGCGGCTAATGTCCAAGGGGTTGTAGTCCAAATCATAAGGTCGATATATTGCTCACTCGGACCTTTTAGAAACTTTCTAAGTTCTTTAACGGATTCTTCGTGGAGGTGGAAATTGACGAAAATGCTTGGTGAGTCGATATCTTTATATTCGAGTTCCGCCTCTGCCAGCGCGGTTTCGCAGCCGACGGACCAGTGGATGGGTTTCAGTTGTTTTTTGACGAGACCTTTGCCTACGAGTTCTGCGAAGACCTCGATGACGCCCGCCTCGTAAACGGGTTTGAAAGTGAGGTACGGGTTTTCGAAGTCGCCGAAGATGCCTAACTGCTGAAACTGCTGGCCCTGGAGCTTGATGTATTTGCTCGCGTATTTTTTACAGAGTCCGCGGATTTCTGGTTTGCTCAGTTGGCGGATTTTGTCGCCGAGTTCGGTAACGACCTTTGATTCGATGGGGAGGCCGTGGCAATCCCAGCCGGGGACGTAGGGGGCGTCGAAGCCGGTCATTGTTTTATAGCGGATGACGAAATCCTTGAGGACCTTGTTGATGACGTGGCCCATGTGGATGTCGCCGTTGGCATAGGGGGGGCCGTCGTGGAGGATATATAACGGGGCACCTTTCCGGGCGGCCCTGATTTTGCCGTAGATGTTGCCTTTTTGCCAGTCCTTGCGCATCTGGGGCTCGCGCTGGACGAGGTTGGCTTTCATCGCAAAACTCGTTTGCGGCAGGTTCAATGTTTGGCTGTAACTTTTCTTGTCGTCGGACATCGTAATTCCTCAAATATCAAAAGCGAGTATATTAAACGTTAGCGACCATGCAGTCAATGTAATGACCGGACGGCCGATTTATATAAACGAAAAAGGCCTTTCAGGATTGTCGCCCTGAAAGGCCTTTATAAATCGATATTTGACGCTTTCAGGACAGCTTTGTTGTGTCTCCTATAATGATAATAATCGCAATGACAGCGGGGCACATAATGTGCTTTGCCTGTGCGATTAACCGTAATGTAGATTGTTTTAACGCCATAAACTCACCTTAACAACATTACAAATCTACCATAGTAGTCGGTTATTGTCAATCGTAAGTTTAACAGCCATTGACACAAGGTAGGTTTGCCTCTTATAGTATTGGCTTTATTAACCGTATTTATTTTAAGAAACGAACAACGAAAGGACTATTTTGATGGATCCTGCGATTTTCAAGGCATACGACATCAGGGGTGTTTATGGCGAGCAGTTTAACGAAGAAGATGCGTGGAAGATAGGTTTTGCGACGGCGCGTTTTCTGCCCACCCTTCTTCACGGTTTCGACAGGGGGCAGACCAATGGCAGGGCTATTTGCGTGGGGCGTGATATGCGGATTCACAGCGAGTTGCTTGCCAAAGCTCTTATTGAAGGTATTACCTCGGCGGGTATCGACGTTATCGATATCGGTATGAATGATACGCCTTTTATTTATTTTGCGGTCAATCACCTCAACACCTGCGGCGGTATCCAGGTTACAGCTTCGCACAATCCAGCCAAATATAATGGCTTCAAGGTATCAGGCCCCGGTGCAAAACCCGTCAGCGAAGATACCGGCCTAAAAGATATTCAACATATCGCGATGTCCCTGCTGCATACCAAGGGTAAGCCCACGGGAACCGTTCAGAAGGTTGACCTGACGGAAGAATACAAAAAGCACGTTTTGAAATTTCTGCTGCCCAAGCTGCGAAAGCTCAAAATAGCCATCGACGCCTCGAATGGTATGGCGGGCAAAATGGTGCCTGCCCTGTTCTCCGGGCTTGGTTTGAAAATTATCGAGTTGAATTTCAAACACGACGGCAAGTTCAAGCATGATCCAAACCCGTTGGTTGATGAAAATCTTGCTGAGTTGAAGGCAGCCGTTCGTAAACAGGGGTGTGACCTCGGTGTTTGTTTTGACGGCGACGCAGACCGGCTGATGATGGTTGATGAGACAGGCAGGACTATTGGATGCGACCTGATGACTGCGCTTATGGCGGGGTATTTCCTGAAAAAAGAGCCGAAGTCAACGATTGTTTACGACCTTCGTTCGAGCAGGGTGGTTGCTGAGGAAATCATAAAATACGGCGGGACGCCTCGGCGGGAGCGTGTGGGCCACGCCTTTATGAAAAAGGCGCTGCGCGATTCGCACGGTATTTTCGGCGGCGAGTTATCCGGGCATTTCTACTACCGCGATAATTTCTGCGCCGATTCGGGGATGATTACATTTGTTCACATGCTCAATATTATCAGTCAAAGCGATGTGCCGATAAGCGAGCTGGCAAATCCGCTTCGCAGATATTTCGCTACTGGCGAAATAAACTTCAAGGTCGAGGACAAAAAGGCCAAGATGGACGAGCTGGCGAAAAGATACCGCGACGGACAAGTTGACTGGCTCGACGGCGTTACCATTGGTTTCAAGGACTGGTGGTTCAACTGCAGGCCGAGTAATACCGAGCCGCTGCTTCGGTTACGTGTGGAAGCCAAAACAGAAGGGCTGCTGAAAGAGAAGCTTGCAGAGCTTGAAGCGTGTCTTGGCAAGCCGGTATGACCAAATGATATCAGGCGAGTTCCTCGCGATGCCGCTGGCCAGCACTGGAATTATGTTAACAAGGACGATATTAAATCATTGAAATAGTGGCGAAAAAAATAGTGTTTTTTTCCTTATCATCCGGTTTTAGGCATGCTCGCGGCGGTCAAAATCACACATGGTGTGTTAATCGCTGATGTTGCCTACGAGGCACTTGGTGTTGGACTGTGAAGGTACTTGGTTTTCTTCCAGCCTTTTCTGAATTCGCGGAACAGTAATTGCTGAAGAGGTGAACTACCCAAGAAAATTCTGCGCTTTAGAGAGGACAAAGCAGAAAAAAGAAGCCCCTGACCCTTCGCGAAATGTCCCGAGACATCCAGTGTTCCTAAACCTGTGTCGACAACTGCTTTTTCTACCTCAGTGAGAGATGTATTTCTTAGTCCGAAATACTCCTCAAGTTTGACACGGATTTCTTCCAAATCACGTTCAACCACCGCAAAGTCCTCTTCGTCGGTTATGCCGGCGATTGAGCTTCGCAGGGGTTTAATCCTATCCCGATATTCTTGAATGCGGTCGACAATGAATGCTTCGGAGGCCAGTCTGCCAGTATTCACATCATCCTCTCCCCATAGCTTTCCACCGAGCAGTGGGACAGTAAATCTCAGGAGTCTTACACGAGCATGTAAGGTATCTTGTGTAGCACTAACCATATCATCATAAATCCCGCGAATCAGACCGATCACATGATTGGTCATGTCCTCGGGTACTCCGCAATCATAGCAACTACATCTCAACACAAAGTCGCGGCGTATGGCGTGAGATTGATAAACCATGTCTGTTATATTTGCACGAATTCGGTATCGCAAAGCACGCAAGAGAGTAGCGACAACATAATCATATAATTCTTGTCCAATATCAGCGAATCTTTTTCTGAAGACGATCGCCAATGAACGCGCCCATTCGCCGAAAGAGTCCTGTTCAATACCGTTCTCTGTAGGAATACGACGACGATGACTGTCATTAACTTTGCGAACTCTTGTAGATTGAAATTTAGCCCAGTCACATAGGCGACTGAAGGACACCCCTTGAAAAGAAGACTGTTTAGGTAGAGATTGATCGACCTGCTGCATCTTCAAAAGGTGATCACCAATATATTCAGCACCTTCGGTCTGGAGCCAAGAGAGGAGAGCATTTTCATTTTGGGCTACTGTTGGAATTTCTTCGGCGTTGAGATTGAGAGGTTTTACAATACCACGCTTCAATAGTTCAGACAAGAGCGCTGGCTTGGTACCAAAATCCTCATTTGAACAGTCCTTGAGCTTGATAGGATGAGGAACATAGATATTCTCGTAAAAAATGAGTGTCTGGGCAAGATCGCTATATGCTTGCAGAGCAAAGGGATCCTCGGGTGTTTTTTCAGAGGCTTTACTGGATAGATAGTCGTCTGCACTTATATATGTTGTTACATCGGTCAAAATACAAGATCTTGTCACGATTGAAATCTCCCAACGCTTTTTATTTAAGATCTCCCATACGATCAGCCACAAAACGGTTATAGGTCACGGAACGATTGCATCCATTTATGTTTCTATGTAATTAGACCCCTTTTGTCAAGCTAATTTCGCGGAATAGAGGGATAGGATGGGGCAAACTGTGAATTACCCAAAACAAGTCCATTAGGCATTTATCTTTACAGAAGTAGCTGATATAATTAATATCTGCATGTTCCTGCTTGTCGGGCTTATACAAAAAAGTGGTAGTAAGATGAATTGTGTTCGATATTCTTAGGATGTCTATTATGGAAATCAACAGGAAAACGTTTCAGACCCCGAAAGGCCTTGTTGAGGGAGTCCAGACGAAATGGCCCGGCTTTAATATCCTGATTGTTACCGGCTCGAAGGGTTTCCTCTCTTGCCCCGCAATCGATGTTGACGCCTGCCAGAGATATGGCGTCGCCGCGGCTTTGGTCGAAAGCTCGCCGGCCAATCCGATTGGCACGCTCGAAAGATTTCCTGACAGAAAGGTTACAAAGGTCAATGAAAAGGCCAAATCGCTCGGCATTAAGGAAGGTATGCCCGTTGCCGATGCCTTTGCGTTGATTGTATAGTATCTGGCTGACTTAAATTTTGGAGAGCATTATGAGAATCACACACTTTCTCACGATGGTTGTTCTTTTTGTGTTTTTTTCAAATCCTATCTTTGCTCAGCAAGAACCGATAACGCTAATGCTTCCACAAAGTCCATACATCGCTAATCCCAATCCGGCATTGGCGGATGCCAATTGCCTTTATATAGCTATTAAGCTGCGAGGTGCATATAGCGATTCCAATTCGGAGCTTACTACTCAGGTCGAGCAGCAAGTCAAGGTTGCGTTAAGAGATTACGATATCAACATTATAGATACCAATGTGGACGCAAACTCACCGCTGGCAATGCTCGCAAAAAAGAGGTTTGGTTCTGTATCTAACCTTAGATGGAAACCTGCCAATGTTCCTGAACTTCGCATTGAGATTGATTTGTTGAATCTTCCTGATACCGACCAGTGCGTTTTTCGCCTTCAAACCTCTTTTTTGAAAAGGGCCCAGCTTGAGAATGGCCCCAAGGCCAATATGATGACTGATGTCTGGCAAGATGAGCCGGTTATGCGTTTGGTTGCGACAAAGGATTTAGCCGAGTCCCTTATCTCTGCGGCTATTGTTCAGACGCGGGCGTTTATTGGGTCGTGGTCTGTGACCAGGGCAGCAGACAAACAATCGGAGGTCAGTCAAACAAAACCATCGTTGCGCAAGACAACTGATGAGAATGATACAAAACCGGTTAAACAACAAGATGTTGAAGCTAAATATGTTTCTTCCAAGAACAGCCAGATATTTCACAAGGCGAGTTGTCCGTCTGCGAAGAGGATATCTATGGGTAATCTTGTGAGTTACGCCACGAGGGACGAGGCAATCGCCGCGGGCAAAAAGCCCTGTGAACGCTGTAATCCCTGAATAAAATGATAACCACACCAAACCAAATATCAAAAAATGGGTTTGTGATGGCCGTAAAAGATACCATCGGCGGGTTTGGTCAATTGCTTTGGCCCGCCAAGTGTGTCAATTGTGGCGAGCATAGCGTCGAAACCGGAAGCGGCCTGTGCAGCGACTGCTGGGAAGGACTCACTTCCGTATGTTCCGCAGATTATTGCAGGCGTTGCGGCAGAAACGTAAGCCCTTATGTTGCTCGTGAAGGTGTTTGCCTGAATTGCCGTGGCGAGGAGATGCATTTTGACAGCATTGCTCGAGCCGGTATGTATGCGGAATCACTGCGGGATATGGTGAAGGCGTTCAAGAATGACAAAACCGAACTTGATTCGTTAATGGTATGGCTTGCGGATACCGCGTTGCAGACAAGCGCGTTTTTTAATGATATCGATTTTTTTGTGCCGGTGCCTTTGTATTGGCGAAAACGCATACGTCGTGGTTATAACCATTCGTATCTTGTGGCAAGAAAATTAAAGCATCCTACTGCCAAGGTCAATACCGACCTTGTCCGCATTCGTCACACCAAGGAGCAGCCGACGATGATGACGGTAGCTGCCAGAGCAAAAAATGTTGCTGGCGCATTTGCTGTCCGTTATCGACATTCCTTCGCAGGTAAGAAGATTTGTCTTGTCGATGATATTAAAACAACAGGAGCCACACTGAACGAGTGCGCAAAGACACTCAAAGAAGCGGGGGCGTCAAAGGTTTTTGCCCTGGTGTTATCGGTAGCCGGTCAGAATACGAGATAATTTTATATTTACCGCCAGGCACGCGGAGGTTACTGAGACAAAATACAGGAAAAACTCTGCGTGTTCTGCGTTCTCTGCGATAAAAAGGTATTGGTTATTTCTGGCAGTAATCGATGAGGCGGGCGATTTCGCTGCGAAGGTCTTTGCGGTGAACAATCATATCGACGAAGCCGTGTTCGAGCATGAACTCCGCGGTTTGGAAACCTTCCGGAAGCTCGACTTTAATTGTCTCGGCGATAGTCCGCGGGCCTGCGAAACCGATTAGCGCCTTTGGCTCGGCAATGAGGCAGTCGCCCAGCATCGCGAAGCTGGCGGTAACGCCGCCTGTCGTGGGGTCGGTCAGGACCGAGATAAAGAAGCCGCCTTCCCTGTCGAGTTTGGCGATAGCTGCGCTGGTTTTCGCCATTTGGCCCAGCGAAACGACGCCCTCGTGCATTCTTGCGCCGCCAGATGAGCATATAGCTACAAGCGGAAGTTTTTCTTCGATAGCTTTTTCGACAGCCAGGCAGAGTTTTTCGCCGACGACGTAACCCATCGAACCCATCAGGAAATTCGGCTCCATAACGGCCAGCACCACGCCTCTTCCCTTGATGAATGCTTTGCCGATTCGCATTGCTTCTTTTGAGCTGCTTTTATGTTCGTCGGCTTTTAGTCGCTGGCGATAGGTTGTGCCCCTGAAGTTGAAATCAAGCGGGTCATTGCTGGTAAGGTGGTCGTGCGTTTCCTCGAACGAGCCCTCATCGACCAGGTAGCTGATGCGGGTGAGCGAGTCTATGCGGAAGTGGTAATCGCATTCGGGGCAGACGTTGAGGTTTTTCTCGACGGCGCTTTTGTAAAGCATTTGCTCGCAGGCCGGACAACGCGTCCAAAGCCCGTCGGGCATTTCCTTTCGCTTTTTGAGCGAAAAGCCGTTCCATTTCGATTTCGCTTCTTTTGCCATAATTGCCATTCAAGTCCCGTCCACAGGATTCAAAAATTCTACCAAAAAAGCGAACGGATTTCCAGAAGCAATTATTTACTAGCCCGTCGAATTGCGTTTATAGCGGCGATTCGATTTTTCCCTCCGAAGATTGCTCTGCCTGCCACAAGGGTGTCGGCTCCGTAACCAACCACGATGGGCGTGGTTTTAATGTCGATACCACCGTCAACCTCGACCCTGATTTTGGGGCCGACGATATTGCGGACGGTGTGGATTTTCTTCGCGGCTGAAGCGATAAATTTCTGCCCGCCAAATCCAGGATGAACCGTCATTACAAGAATCATATCGGCAAGATGGGCTATCTTTTCGATTGTCTTAACCGGCGTTTCCGGGTTAAGGCAAAGGCCGGCCGATACGCCCATATCGTGAAGTATCCTTATCAATTCTGCCGGTTTTTTTTCGACCTCGATGTGAAACGTAATATTGTTGACGCCCGCTTTGACGAAAGCGGGGGCGTATTTTCGCGGGTCGGTAATCATCAGGTGAGCGTCGAAGAACAGATTGCTGTGCTCGCGGAGTTTTTCGACTACCGGCGGGCCGATGGTGATATTCGGGACGAAGTGCCCGTCCATAATGTCGAGGTGGACCATTTTGACGCCAGCTTTTTCCACGACGGAAAGCTCGTCAGCCAGACGCGCAAAATCAGCGCTCAATATTGACGGCGCTATCTCGATTGTCCCTGGTTTTGGTAATATTCTGTTCATTTTTTTCCTTCAAAACGCGGTTTTTAAGATAATCGCTTTTGACGTTAATTGCAACATATTAGTCTTTCGTTGTTATAACCAGAAGTTTTTTGGAGCATATCTTTTCGATAATGCTATAATATCTGTGTTTTGGCTGGTAGCCAAGAGAAGAAGGGTGATGACATTATGTTTGGGCGGATTAGTTATGTCTGTGCCGCGGTTGTATTAATTGCATTCACGGCCTCCGTTTTTGCCGGTCAAGCTCAATATGTAATTGAAATCAGCGTCGATGGCCTTGGCTCAAGTTATCTTTCCTCGTTACTCGGCAACGGGCAAATCCCCAGCCTCTCACGCATCCAAAGTCAGGGCGTTTCTACGCTCAATGCCCGCGACGACTACGATATTACGGTCACGCTTCCTAACCACGTCACAATGGTGACTGCTCGGCCGGTCATGGGGACTTTAGGCCATAACTGGGTAGAAAACAGCGACCCCGAGGAAGGGCAGACGCTTCACAATAACAAGGGAGAATACGTAGCTGGCGTGTTCGATGTCGCTCACGACAATGGTCTTCGCACCGCAATGTATGCCACCAAATCCAAATTTTCATTGTTCACCACATCCTATAACGCCGTCAACGGAGCTGCGGATACTACCGGCGTTGACAACGGACGCAACAAAATCGACACATATCTTTGTGATGACAGCCAGTCGATTACTGATAGCTTCATCAGCGAGATGAGTTCTAATCTGTTTAACTACAGTTTTATTCACTATGGCGATTGTGATGCTGCAGGGCACGCATACGGATGGGGAAGTGAAGAATACAATAACGCGTTGATTGCTGTTGACGGTTATCTCCGGCAGATATTAACTCTTATAGACAATAGTTCTGTGCTGCGAGGCCGGACTGCAATTATCCTTACTGTCGACCACGGCGGCTGCGATTACGACCATTCGGATCCCACTCTCCCTTTAAACTATACGATTCCTTTTATTGTCTGGGGAGCGGGTGCGGCAGAGAATGAGGACTTGTACGCACTCAATCCGAATTCGAGATTAGACCCAGGCACAGGTCATCCATCTTATGACGAAAGTCTTCAGCCTGTGCGCAATGGTGACGGCGCGAATTTAGCACTGGAGTTGCTGGGACTCGGCGCAATTCCAGGCTCATCGATTAATTATATGCAGGATTTGGTCATACCGGAACCGGCTTCGGTATTATTGCTCGCGATTGGCGGCATAATGCTGCGAAGGCGTTGAGGCTTTTTGCTGCTGCAATAAAAAAGCCGCCGGTTTTTTCCGGCAGCTTTATCTTTCGTTGGTGCAGTATTAATTATTTTTCATCCAGGATTTCGAGGCAGACGAATTTTTTGCCTTCGAGGAATTCAAGCGACGCGCCGCCGCCCGTTGAGATATGCGTAACCTTCTTATCAAGGCCGAGTTTTTTCAACGCGCTTGCGCTGTCGCCGCCGCCGATGACGCTTTTGGCTCCTTTGCTTGTCGCGTCCGCAACCGCCTGGGCGACTGCCTTGGTGCCTTCATCGAAGGGGGGCATTTCAAAAACGCCCATCGGGCCGTTCCAGACGATTGTTTTTGCGTCTTTGAGCTTGTCGGCGAACAGTTTGCGTGTCGCCGGGCCTATATCCATACCCTGCCAGCCGGCTTCGATGTTGCCGGTAACGACTTTATTCTCGGCGCCCGCCTTGAATTCTTTGGCGACGACGGTATCGATTGGCAGCAGTAATTCGCACTTCGCGGCTTTGGCTTTTTCCTGAAGTTCTTTGGCTTTCGGGATGAAGTCGTCTTCACAAAGCGAATTGCCGACGGTTTTACCGTTGGCCTTGGCGAATGTGTATGCCATAGCGCCGCCGATGATTATTTTGTTTACTTTGGTCATCAGGTTTTCGATGACGCCCAATTTGTCGGAGACCTTTGCGCCGCCTAAGATTGCGACGAATGGCCTGACCGGGTTGGTAACGGTATCGCCCAGGAATTTCAGCTCTTTTTCGACTAAGAAGCCGATGACGCGGGGTTTGCCCTTCATCATCGCGGGCACGGTGTACATCGAGGCGTTATCGCGATGAGCTGTGCCGAACGCGTCGTTGACATATACATCCGCGAGGTCAGCCATCTGCTTTGCGAAATCGTCTTTTGCCTTGCGCAGGGCCGGGTCATCCTTTGCTTTTTTGTCTTTGATTTCCTCTTCTTTGTGGAAGCGGACGTTTTCGAGGAGCAGGACATCGCCCGGCTTGAGCGCCTTGGCTTTGGCCTGAGGGTCTGCACCAACACAATCATTGGCGAAGATGACTTCTTTGCCGAGGAGTTCCGACAGCTTTTTGGCGACGGGCTTCATCGAGGCCTTTGGGTCCGGCTTGCCATCGGGTCTGCCGAGATGGCTTGCGAGAATAAGTGCCCCGCCGTCTGCGAGCACCTTTTTTATTGAGGGCAGCGCCGCGACGATTCTTTTGTCGCTGGTGATATTGCAGTTTTCATCGAGCGGAACGTTGAAATCCACCCGCATAAAGACCTTTTTACCTTTGACGTTTATGTCGGCTATCGTTTTTTTTGCCATATCCTTACCTGCTTTATAAAATCGAATATATAATAGAAAAATCGGGTCCCGGTTCACCGGAACCCGAAGGTTTATTTAACCTAGTTTCGCCATTTTTTCCATAATATCAACAGTGCGGTTCGAATAACCCCACTCATTGTCGTACCAGCTTATCGCTTTAACGGTTTTGCCTTTTACCATAGTGAGCAGTGAATCGAAGATGCTCGAAGCGGGGTTGTTGACAATGTCGCTGCTTACGATTGGCTCATCGCAATAAACGAGGACGCCCTTCATCGGGCCTTCCGCTGCTTTTTTCATCGCGGCATTTACGTCGGCGACTGTAACGTCTTTCTTTACGTTGACGACGAGGTCAACCAAGCTGCCTACCGGGATTGGGACGCGGACTGCGAAGCCGTCTAATTTGCCATCGAGTTCCGGTACAACCTTGCCGATTGCCTTTGCTGCGCCTGTACTTGTGGGAATTATATTTGCGGCAGCGGCTCTTGCCCTGCGGAGGTCCTTGTGAATCTGGTCAGCGACTTTCTGGTCGTTGGTATATGCGTGAATGGTGGTCATTACGCCGCTCTCGATGCCGAAGGTGTCATTGAGTACCTTGGCGATTGGGGCAAGACAGTTCGTTGTGCAGCTTGCGTTCGAGACGCACTTGATATCCTTGGTGAGCTTATTGTCGTTGACGCCCATAACGATTGTGGCCTCGATGTCGTCCTTTGCCGGGACGGTGAGGACAACCTTCTTTGCGCCGGCTTTGATGTGGTCGCCGTAGCCGCCTTTTTCTGATGATGCCTTGGTGAACAGGCCTGTTGATTCGACGACGATATCGACGCCCATATCCTTCCAGGGCAGTTCCGCTGGGTTCTTCACGGCCAGAACCTTTATGGTCTTTCCGTTTATTATGATGTCTGAGCCCTTTGCCTCGACTGTTCCCTGCCATTTGCCTTCGACGGTATCATATTTGAACAGATGCGCCAGCGACTTGGCGTCTGACAGGTCGTTGATGGCGACCAGCTCGAGGTTGTTTTTGCGTGTCATCAGGATTCTTGTTACTGCTCTGCCGATTCGGCCGAATCCGTTAATTGCTACCTTTGTTGCCATTTCTGAATCTCCTTTTTTGACTGTGATGTTAAATAAGGTTTCTTTTCGCGATTAAGCGTTCCGACAGGCTGGAACACAAAGGGAATAATGTATTTGCGCATCTTCTGATTGTCAAGAGGATTACGGACAATCTATTCACTTTTCGGGCAGGGGAGTAATGGCCCAAAAAGGGTTCAGCAAGGCGTTAGACGGCTATTGTTTATTGTTTCGGGCTAATTTGTCATAATCAGGTCGGTCGGCTTTCGCTGCGGTATGGGCAACGGGCTGCCGCATTGCGAGCAGTTGTCCATTTCAAGCCCGCGTTTTTTGCCGCAGGCGGGGCATTTGATTACCGGCGTATGATTGAGAGCCAGATAAGTCAGTAACCCTGCTAAATTGAACGCACCAACGATAATAAGCCACAAAATCAGCTTGTCCCACGAGGTTCTCCTCGCCCAGCCATGCCAGAGGGCAAATGCCATCATCATTACGCTCAATACATAATTCAAGGAACTATGAAGCGGTCGAAATCCCATGATAATAGTGACATAGCCCTGCATCATACCTGTTCCTTCGGTACGGAATTTATCCAGGCTGTCGCCGTACAAAGCCCACAACAAATTAAACACCGTGGGCGACACATTAGTTATCCACTTCGGGAATTTATATTCAGGATTCAATGCTTGTGATGCCTGCACTACGGGCTTTGTCCAGTCGAATTGATTAACAAGCTCCAGCTTGCCGTCATCAATGACTTTGTAAAGCCCGATTGACTGTGGCTGCGGCTTGCTGTTGTATTCCCACTGATACAGTCCCATGAGTTTCTGTGATTTCGGCGGGTTGAAGTTTGTATCACGATATTGAACGAAAATTGCCTTGTCGGTTGCCGTGAAATCCGAATTATACCGCCACTGCCAAAATATCTGGTTTGGTTCCTGCAGTTGCTCAGGTAGTTCCATTGTAATCACCTGGTTTGGCTCTCGCATTATCAGGTGGTGATTGTTGTCGGATGTTAGGCAATCAATAAGAGGTCGATATCGAATATCGGAGCTGTCCTTGGGATAAGTCGGTCTCCAGTGATGCCACCTTACGGATTTGATATCGGATTGGGTGTTTTCGAAAAGCGTTTCGACGTTGCGGGCGAGGAAATCAATCTGGTAAATTCGATGTTTGGCCTGCCATAGCATTACGATAGATGACGGGTCTTCATCAGTCCATGACGTGAAGCCCTTAAATTCGCCAAATGGTTTTGCCTGAGCTTTTGAAGCGACAAATCCATTCGCTCCAAGATAACCTATAAACCTGCCTCCGGCCTCGTAACCGGCAAATGCCTGTGCTTCAAGGTCATATCGCCAGACCTCCTTAAATTCTCCTGAGACCCTGACCGGCGCCTCTATGAAGCCGGGCAAACCGGGGCTCAACTGGGATATATCCCGCATTTGTTGCTCGTTGAAATTTTGTGTAAATGACGCCCAGTCGAGATACTTGGAAGGACGGTCTTTGTGAATACCCTGCCACAAAACAAGTCCGTTTACGTCAGTTATTTCCTCTTTTGCGTAGCTGTCATTATGCTGTGTATCTACCTTGTTCGCAAGATATATCGTTCCATCAGGAAGGAACAGCTTGTCCGCTTTTTGCATCCTCCACTCCGGGCTGTCCGGTAACGCGGATAACGGCTGTTTTTTGACAGTATATACCCACGCCAGCTGTACGAGAATAATCTGGACAATCAGCACAACGAACATTAACAGAACCAGCGTGATAGCAGCCCCGCTGAGTCGAGCAATATATTCTGAGTTCCTCTTTTTTGCCATTGTTGGGTCCCCTTTACTAAAACTCCCTGTTTAAGAATGCCTCACAAATCAAAAAGAGCAAAACAATCGTGCCGATAACAAGCGTGCCAAAGCCCCACCAAAGCGTCCATTGCTGTGTGAGGGTAATAAACATCCAGAGCGCAAAACCGAGTCCCATCAGCTTAGTTGTGTACCACCGTGTTTTGCTCAAACCCACAAGAGTCGCCCCGAGGTAGAACAGCAGACCCATACCACAAATCAGCCATCCTCCGATAAAACATCTTTCGGGCAGCGGAAATACAAAATAGCCGGACGAATTGGCGCGCCAGAACAGATAACACCAGACCAGCCCAATGGCCACAATCGAAATAAGGCCTGCGCATATTTTTGCCGCAAGTATTGTTGTTCTGTGTGTTGAACGATGAACGCTAAATCCCCACGTCCCCATAAAGTCATCGGCCCAGAACTGGCGCACACCGAGCGCCAGGCCGAGTCCTACAGCCGACATAAACACAAATATACTAAAATCACTAATCGGGCGTGTTAGTAGTTCGTAACCCCCAACTTCCGAATAACGTTCGAAAACGCGATACTGGTACCCTATTTGCCGTTGTTTGCTGTCTATAAGCTTGAGACTACCGAAAAGCAGCAGGATTGCCGCTGCTGTAGCCATCCAGGGCAGGCACTCGCGAAGCTCTTTTTTAAGTAATGCGAAAAATCTCATTTTATTTTTCCTCCCAGGTAAATGGTTTGTTTCGGCCGGCAGGGGCGGTATATTCGATGAACTGGTCTTCGAGATTCATATTTATGGTTTGATAGTCCGCAGCGCCGCTGGATTTTGCCCATTCGGCTATTTTTTCATCAGCCGTGCCGACCAGAATCATTTCAAGCTCTTTATCAGAACGCCTGGAGCCAAGCAAGCCCTCGATATCGATGGTTTCAGGCGAGGTCTGACCAAAAACGAATCTGACTTTTTTTACTGCCGTCCTGAATTGCTCAAGGGAACAATCCGCCCTGATTACTCCTTTGTCTATTACGACTATTTTGTCGGCGACCCGCTCTATATCGCCGAGGATATGGCTTGAGAAAAGAATCGTCCTGCCCTGGCGCATAATCAGCTCAATTATTCCCTCGAGAAATTGGCGTCTTATCGCGGCGTCAAGTCCCAGCGTTGGGTCATCCATTATCAATAGTTCCGGGTTCGGCGCAAGTGTAAGGGCGAGCGATACCTGTGCACGCTGACCGTTCGAAAGATGTTTTATCTTTTGTTTTTTCGACAGGCCGAAGTAATCAATCATGTCCCAAAAGAAGTTGCTGTCCCACCCGGCTTCGCCTTGTTTTGTCGAGGCGGGCTGTTCGTGGAAAAACGCGCTTTGGAATTTGGCAATCTCGGCGATTGTCATCCAGCGAATGAGACGATGACCTTCCGCGACATAGCCGATACGCTGGCGGATTGCGGGCGTGAGGTCCTGGGAATCGCATCCTAACAATCGTGATGAGCCGGCCGTCGGCTTCAGGAACCCCAGCATCAGTTTTATCGCCGTAGTTTTGCCTGAACCATTTCTGCCGACGAAGCCGCAGATACATCCTCGCGGAATCTTCAAATCGATGTGGTCCACCGCAAGCTTGTCGCCGTAAAATTTAGTCAGGCCCTGTGTTTCCAATACGAACTCAGTCATTTTTTCGCCTCCCGCCCTGACGTGTTTTGATGAATTTTTCCAACCTGTCTTTGAACATAGCGATTATGTCCTGTGATTCGAGGCCGAGATTAAGTCCTCTTGAGAGGATGCCGTCCATTCTGTCCGTCAGCATATTTATATCCGCGGCGTCTTTGTCTCGCGACGATGGGTCTGCGACGAATGTTCCCGAGCCGGTCTTTGTGGTGACTAAGCCGGATTGTTCGAGGATTGTGTATGCGCGTGCGACGGTGTTGGGATTTATAACAAGCTCAGAGGCGAGTTTTCTGACGGCGGGGAGCTTGTCGCCGACGGCTAACTGGCCTTTGGCGATTGCCTCGCCTACCTGCTCAACAATCTGCAGATAAATCGGCTCATCAGAACCCGGCGTTATTTGTATCCAAAGTGCCATTAAAACCTTCTTCCTGCTTACTGCTAACGCAACTCTTAATACCCTTGTCGGCAATAGTGTATTATTGTCATTAGTACATTATGTACTATTGGCAAATACAATGCAATAGCATTTTTAAATATTTTTCAAAATTTTTTAGGCCTCTGTCCCATATTATCTGTAATGCCAAATTGGGCATCTGCGATTTTCAAAAAAGTGTTTCATACAGGCGATTTTGTTCGGTTTTTGTTAGGGTTTTTCGGGCGGTCTTACCGATAGAATTCTTACCACGAAGACACTAAGACACGAAGAAAAGAATTAAGAATTAAAAGAAAAAACTTAGTGTCTTTGTGCCTCCCGTAAGGGATGGCCAAGCCATTAGTGGTGAAGAATGGAGCGTGTATTATGATAGAAAGAATTGGGCCGGTATGCAGGTTCGGGCCTGGCGGTGATTATGAATCGGTATGGCCGGGCGACTGGATGGAACAGGCGACGCAGCCGAAAAACGCGATTGGCAGGTTGTTAGACGTTA
>Ga0187873_1001185_pt1 | contig 22685 bp, 17 predicted proteins | sample June2016WEW_16_1_2_FD_133012 | JGI IMG/M metagenome (GOLD analysis project Ga0187873, IMG submission 133012) | Peatland microbial communities from SPRUCE experiment site at the Marcell Experimental Forest, Minnesota, USA - June2016WEW_16_100 | ecosystem: Environmental > Terrestrial > Soil >...
AATCGTCGGGATCGTCGGCGCCAACGGCGCGGGCAAGACGACCACCCTGCGGGCCATTACGGGCATTTTGCGGCCTTCGGCCGGGACCCTGCGCATCGGCGGGTGCGACATCGAGCACGAACCGGTCGCCGCCAAAGAGCAGTTCGCCTACGTCCCGGACACGATTCATGCATACGACCTGCTGACGGTCACCGAGCATCTGCATTTTGTCGCGCTGGCCTATCGCGTCCCCCACGCGGAAGGCAAGTACGCCGCCCTCCTCGAGGAGGTCGAGCTGGTGGACAAGAGAGACGAATTGGCCTCGAACCTGTCGCGCGGGATGCTGCAGAAGTTGTCGCTGGCCTGCGCGTTCCTGCGCGAGCCGCGTGTCGTGATTCTCGATGAACCGTTGACCGGCCTGGACCCGCGCGGCATCCGCAACATCAAGGAGTCGATTCGGCGCCGCGCGGCGGCCGGCACCGCCTTCCTGCTTTCCTCCCACCTGCTCGTGCTGGTCGAGGCCCTGTGCGACGAGGTTCTTATCCTGCACCGGGGCCGGAAGATGGCCTTCGGGTCGCTCGAGGCCATCCGCCGCCTGGCGACGGTTCACGCCGAGGCCTCGCTCGAGGAAGTTTTCTTCGCCGTAACCGAAAAAAGCGAAAACGGCGTCGAACTGTCCGCCTGATGAATCGCGCCCTGCTCTATCTCTGGTGGGCCTTGTTGCGGCGCCGGGCCTGGCATTGTTGCCGGGCTTTGCGGCGTCCCACGACACTCATCGGCTTTGCTTACGTGGCCGGCCTGGTGGGCTTCTTGTTTTATTTCCGGGGCCACGAGATCTTTGCGCAACTCGTGCGGCGGGAGGTTTTGCTCGGTGGCGCTTTGATCATGCTCTGCGGTTCGGTGTTCAAAGGGTTCCTGCAGCGGGGCCTGGTCTTCGAGCCGCCCGACATCGAGTTCGTGTTCACCAGCCCTTTTACCCAACGGCAGATCCTCCTTTATCGCCTGTTGCCCCAGTACGTCTATGCGGTCATCCAGGGACTGGTTTTCGGCGCCCTCTTTGCGCCGCACTTCCGGCAGCCTTGGCTCGCGGCGGCCTGCATGACCCTTTTCCAGGCCGCCTGCTTCCACCTGGCGACCGCGGCGGCGGTTTTTGGCGGGGCCATTTCCGAGCGCCTCCACTATCGCTTGCGCTGGATGATGCTGGGCGGGTTTTTCCTGTTGGGCGCGCTTTACCTCCGCGCGGCGTGGGAGATCGAACTCGTTCCCGCTTTCGTCCGATCGCCGCTGGCGCAACTATTCTTCTACCCGGCGGCGACCCTGCCCGACGCCACCGCCTCCCCGGTCCTGCACCGCTGGATTCTGGGGTTGGCCGGGGCAGGGGGCATGTCGCCGCCCGCTCTCTTGCGGCCGGCCCTGTACCTGGCCGGTTTTGGCCTGGGCGTGATGCTCAGCCTGTGGGGGTTGCTCCAGTTCAAGACCAGCCTGTTTGAGCCATCGCTGGGCACCACCACGCGTCTGGCCGAGGAACGGCTGCGGGTGAGGCAGGGCCGGGCCGGGTCCGCGGGAAAGATGCGGGCGCGTTCGGCAAGGCTGCCTGGGCTGCCGCTTTTCCAGGGCGTCGGCGCCCTGGTCTGGAAGAACCTGGTGGTTGCCCGGCGCTCCCGCCGCGAACTGCTGGTGGCCTTTGCGTTCGTGGCCGTTTACTCGACGTTTCTAACGGCCTTGCTGTGGAAGTTCCACCAACTCAGCGCGCAAACCGGGCCGGTCTCGGGAGCGGACGCGCTGTACGTGAAACTGACCTTCCACCTGGGCGTGGCGCTCTTCATTGCCACTCTGGCGTTCTTCCTGCAGCGAATGTTTCCTTTTGATTTTCGCCGCGATGGCCGGCACCTGCTGGGGTTCCGCACACTGCCGATGCCGCCTCTGGCGCTGGCGCTGGCGGAAGTCGCGGTGCCGACCCTCCTGGTCCTGGCCAGCCAGGCGGTTGGGCTGGTGGCGCTGTTGATTTTCGCCCGCTTCCCGTGGCCGCTGCTGGTGCTTCTGCTCCTGGGCTACCCGGCCATCGCGCTGGCGTTGAACTCCGTCTGGAATCTCCATTACTTGCTCGCAGCCACCCGCCAGGCCGCCGGCCGGGCGCAATCGGCCAGCCCCGTCGGGACATTGATGGTGGTGGTGCTTTCCTTTCTGGTGTTCTTCCCGGCCGCCTGGACGGCGGATCGTCTCCGCCACTGCCTCACCGGGCCGTACGGCCTGTCCATCACCGTCGGCACCGCTCTGGCGATCCAGTTCGCGGTCGACTTCCTCTTGATCCTGGCTCTGGCCGAACTTTTCCAGCGCTTCGAAATCTCGCGCGAGGCGCCCGGGGGCGGCCACGGATAACAAGCGAATTGGAACCAAAACCTATGCCCGACGTCATTCTCGACCCCGCCGCTCCACCCCCGGCGGCGACGCCGCTGCTCGCCAAGTTGGCCAACCTGCTCGCCTGCCCGGGCGAGGTCTTCGAGGAGCTGGCTGCCGCTCCGCCGCGGATGCGCAACTGGCTCGTCCCGACGCTGCTGGTCGCTCTGACCAGTGTCGTCCTGGCTACCACACTCACCCCCAAAGGCCAAGCCGCCGCCGCCTTTGGGCAAGCCGTCGAGGCGGGGAAAGCGGAGATACTCCCGGCCCAGTGGCAGATGTTCTCGGCAATGACCGTCACGCTGGCGGCCTTTGCGGCCACCGGTTGGTCGGCCCTGGTGCTCTGGTTCATCGGGCGCGTGTTTCTCAACGCCCGTTTTTCTTATTGGAAAGCGGTTGAAGTCGTAGGGTTGACGGGCAGCATCGTCGTCCTGGGCGCCGTGGTCACGGCGCTGCTGGTCGCCGCTTCGGGTGATGCCGCCGCCCGCCCGGCCCTCTCGTTGTTCGCCACCCGCCTGCCGGCCGAGAATCCCCTCCGCGCGGTGCTCGGCGGGTTGAACGTCTTCCACCTCTGGTCCACCGCCCTCCTGGCGATTGGGCTCTCGAAGTTGAGCGGCGTCTCCTTCAAGGAATCCGCCTTCTGGGTGTTCGGTTACTGGCTGGTGTTCAGGCTGGCGCTCATGGTCCTGGGCTGAGTCCTCGATTCCAGTGCGTTCAATTGACCGCCGCCTTGGCAGGCTGGGAGGCTCTTGCGGTTTTCCTGGGCGGAACAGTCCGGCTTCTGGGGGTCATCCGCAGGGCCCTGGCCGCCGCCTTGACTTCCTTGCGAGCCTGTCTGGCTGCCTTTCTCGCTCTCTTGAAGTCCTTGCGGGCCGCTTTGAACCTGGCTTTGGCCAGCCGCGCTTTTCTCCGAGCGGCTTCAGCCGCCTCTTCCGCCGCGGCAGCTCTCGTGGCCAAGGACCGCAGATTCAGGGTTGCCTTTCCATCCGCTTTCTCCACTTTGCTGGTCTTCATAAGTTGTCCCGCCAGTCGATGAATCCGGAAAACTCTTGATCCGGCCTGCAGTTGTGATTTGTGACGATCCTATGACAGTCGCAACAATTGCGCAAGACTTCGATTGTCACGTTTCACGGGAAAACCCATTGGCAGAATTGACAGAAGTTCAGATTCGTCGCAGGGTCTGTGCCTGCAAGATATGATGAAACTGCCACACGTCATGCAGCGGCAATGCACCGTGGAAGACCTGCGCGTGCTCCGCGCTTGGGGCGCGAACCTCGCCGAGATTCCCGTCTCCAACGTCTATGCTCCCACCCCGCCCTACGGGTTCAGGCCGGAGAACTTGGCCAAGCTGGATCAGGCCGTCAAGGCGGCGGAGCAAGCGGGCCTCTACGTCGTGTTGACCTGCCGCGAGGGGCCGGGCCGCCCCGACTTTGAACGAAGTCATGAAATCTGGCGGGACGTTTCGGCTCAGGACGCCTACGCCAAGATGTGGCGCGAGATTGCTTCGCACTACCTCGGACGCGCTTCCATCGTCGGCTATGACCTGACAATTCGCCACCCACACCGCTTCACGTGGATGGCAACGGCATTTTGCGGATGACGCCCAGTTCGCCGATCAAAATATGGACTGCCGCAAGAGCGGCCAGATACATAACCGAGCAGACGGCAAAAATCGGCCCGTAACCATACTTCATAATCACCCCACCAATGATCAACTGCGCAACGCCGCCGGATGCTCCGCCAAGAAAGCCAGGCAAAGCAGGATAACGATGTGCCAGCGCAAATGCCGGATCGGTGGTTTCGGGATAGCGGTCACGCGTCAAAAACCTTGAGGTTGCTCAGCCTGCACTCAGCGGCATTCCAATCCGCGGTTACCCGGCCCGACCCTTGAACCCCGAGATACTGCGCCGGCTGGCTGGACGCCGTCGGCAGGATTTGCTCGAGCGGCAAACCGGTGAATCTTACCGCGTTCGCCACAGCCCGGTCCAAGGTTATCGATGAGCCTGACAGCCATGGCGCGCCTGGCCGGGAAACCCGTCCGTCTTCACTCGACACCACCTGCTCGCCATTGAGTTCATAAGTGCCGGGAACACCTCCGGCTGCCGCCACCGCATCGGTCACCAAAAAAGTGCGTCGAGGCGTTTTTGCCCGAACCATCGCTTTGACGGTCGCCGGCGGCAGGTGATGCCCATCCACAATAAAACTGGCAAATAATTCATCGGCCGCCAGTTGTTCCCAGATAAAATTCGGGTGTCTTGGCAACTGATTCGCACAACCGTTGCCCAAGTGGGTCGAAAGCGTTGCCCCTGCCTTTACCGCATCGCGAATCTCTTCGGGCGAACCGGCGGTGTGTCCGACGGCCGCCCGAATGCCCACACCCACCAGGTGCTCGATTAACTCCATCGCTCCGCGTGCCTCAGGCGCCAGTGTCACCAGTTTGATCTGCCCTGCGGCAGCTTCCTGTCGCCGCAAAAAGTCATCCATCGAAGCGGCCACAACGTGCTCGCGCGGATGCGCCCCGCGCGCGCCATCCTCGGGAGAGATATACGGCCCCTCCATGTGCAGGCCCACAATCGCCGGATGCTGTGTCCGGGCCAGTGTCTTTGCACACTTGGCAAAGCGTTCAAACGAGGACGTCACGAGCGTCGGCAGAAAGCGCGTCACACCCGTCCCGCGCATTTTCTCAATCGCGCCATACACGTCTTCCGGCGTGGCCAAAGGGTTGTTGAAGTCCACGCCCCCAAAGCCGTTGACCTGAAGATCGAACAATCCGGGAAATTCAATTTGCATAGTTGGGCTGGATTGTGCCAGGCAGAACCGCGTCGTTCATGGACCGAGCATGGCTCGCAGCCCAACGCTGCGCAACCGCGTTTTTGAACAGCAAGGCGGGGCCTCAGACCGTGGAATGCCTCACGCGAAGGCCCCAACGGGCGCAAAGGATGAAGACGAATCTCTCTCTTTGCGTCCGATCTGAACGTGATCGGCGGAAACGGCGGCGGAAGGTGCAACGTCTCCGGCAACGTAATCGTTTGGTAAACCGAATAGACCGTGCTGCCCTGATGTGCCGCTCCTAAGAACGGACCTTGGCCCCCGCAGGACCAGGGCCTGTTCGGACTTCGGATTTCGGATTTCCTTCGGATTTCGGGTTTCAGGCGTGGGCGTTTTGCCCTTTCCCTCCCCGGCGTGACCTCACAGAGCAGCCCTGCGGTCGCGCGCTGGGACCTGACTTGGCAAAAGGCCGCCGGGCGGCTATCCTTTCTATGGAAACGAGACCATTGAATCTAACTTTATGAGGTTGATATGATTGCACAGATGAGCAAGCGGATATTTCTCTTCGTTCTGGTGAACATCCTGGTGACCGTGACCATCACGGCGATCCTGGCCGTGTTTCACGTGGGACGCTACCTGCCTGCAGGCGGATTGGCGGAGCTGGCGGTGTTCTGCCTGGTGTGGGGTTTCGGCGGGGCGTTTATTTCTCTGGCGCTGTCGCGGCTGATGGCAAAATGGTTCATGGGGGTCCAGGTGGTGCCGCCGCACACTTCGGACCCGGCCCTGCGCGAACTGGTCCAGACCGTCCACGGCCTGGCCCGTGCGGCCGGCTTGCCGGCGCTCCCGGAGGTCGGAATCTACCAGTCGGGTGACGTCAATGCCTTCGCCACCGGACCGACCCGGGCCCGGACCCTGGTGGCGGTCTCGACCGGCCTGCTGGAGCGGATGCGCCCGGGGGAAGTCCTGGGTGTCCTGGGCCACGAAGTGACCCATATCGCCAACGGGGACATGGTCACGATGACGCTCATCCAGGGGGTCGTCAATGCCTTCGTGATGTTCCTGTCGCGGGTCTTGGCCTTCGCCTTGAGCCAGGCCATGCGCTCGCGCGACGACGACCGCGGGGGCGGTGGCTCCTGGTTCATGCAGTTCCTGCTCATCCAGCTCTTCCAAGTCATCTTCGGCATCCTCGGCTATATCGTCGTCTGCTGGTTCTCCCGCTGGCGGGAATTCAGGGCCGATGCCGGCGGTGCTCGATTGGCCGGACGCGGCCGCATGATCGATGCCCTCCGAGCGCTCCAGCGCCTCCATGACCCGGAAGCCGCCCAGGCCGAGGCCCGGCAATCCCAGGGGTTTCAAGCCTTAAAAATCTCCGGCCCTGCAAACCGCCTCTTCGCCCTCTTCTCAACCCATCCTCCGCTGGAACGGCGCATCGCCCGCCTCGAACACGGAATCCTCTAGGGCTCGAGCACCTCGAAGCCTCGCACGTTGAGGTAGCGGTCGCTCGAAGACTCCGGTTTGTCCGGGAGCAGCCGCAGGCGAATCGTGTGCGGCCCTGGCGCCAGGCCGCGCCGGGACCAATCGAAGGGCAGGTCGCGCCCGGGTCCGTACTGGTCCACGATGCCGATCACCTGGCCATCGATGCTGATTTCGGCGCGCCCGGCGTCGTTGTAGCGCCAGCCCAGCCAGCGAATGCCGCTCCCCTCGAACCGGCACTCGGCGGTGGCCCCAACTTCGTTGGAAAAACGGTGCGCCCCGGCGTCGTTCCAATGTCCGGTGAATCTCACCTCCCGATGGTCGATTCGGGTCCCCATTCGCGGGTCCAGATAGACGAAGTAGCGTTCCCCGGCCGGGAGGGAGTAAAAAGGGCGGACCTGCACGGCGCTGTTGGAAGCCAGCGTGAAACGGAGCGGCTGTTCCGGCGCGGGCGAGAGGATGCGCTCGAGGGCCGTCACGTCGAGGCGGCGAAGCATCTGCGCCTGGGGCGCCTGAAACGCCAGCACCACAGGGCCGTATAAAGCGGCTGCAGGAGAGGGTTGTCCGGGGGCGAGGGAAGAAGCCCACAACTTCATGGGCAACCGCAATGTGATTTCGTCCCCATTTTTCCATGGGCGGCGGAGGGCGGCCCAGTGGCCGCTCTCGGAGGCCAGTGTGGCGTCCCGTCCGTTCACGGCGGCGCGCATGGGTCCCGCCAGCCAGGCGGGCACGCGGAACCGGAGGCCAAACTCGTCAGGCTGCCCCAGCCTGAGCGTCAGACGGACCTCCTCGCTCTCCGGGAAACGGGTTGCCTGGGTTACGCTGACAGTCCCGCCGGGGCGCGCCCATTGCACCACGGAAGGAACAAAGAGATTGACGCAGAGATTCCGGGAGTCGCGGAAGTAGATGAGGTCGTGGTAATCGGCAACGGCTTGGGGGCGGGTGCCGGTGCAGCAAGACCACCCAAAGTCGGTATTTCGCTTGGCGCCCCCGTGCAGGCAATAATCCGAGTAATAGAACACCCGGCCGTCGGCGGTCATGGGGATGCTGGCGCTCAGGCCGTTATAGACGAGGCGCTCGATCCAGTCGCCATACGCGGCGTCACCCGTAAAGCAGAGAAGATACTTGGCCAGCTTGAAGGCGGCCCAGCAGCCGCATTGGGTCTCGAAGCTGTTATGGGTGTCCTGGAGCTTTTGCAGCAGCTTGTCTCGGGGCAGCAACTCTTCGTCCGGACCGTAGCCGCCGGTGGCAAAGCACTGGTGAGTCTGGAGGTAACGGCAGGCATTCTTCACCGTATCCAGATAAGTGGATTGGCCTTTAACCAGGTACGCCGCCGCAGCGCCGCCCAGGGTATTGACGTGGCTGTAGGCATGGTAGGCCGCAGTGGAAGTGCCGTCCGGGCGCGGCGCGAAGATGTCACCGCCCCGGGCGTATGTGTCCCAGTAATCGTGGTACTCCCAGACCTCGGCGAACTGGCGATACTTGGCCTCTCCGGTGGCCAAGTAGGCGCGGTAGAGGTTCTCGCTCAGGGTGTACCATTCGGTGGCGGTGTCGTTGACCCGGCGCGAGCGGTCGAGGTTCCTCACTGCCCAGTCGGTGATGCGGCTTAGCGGAACCAGGGCCTCCCGGTTCCCGCAATAGATATAGCTATCCACCAGTCCCCAGACCATCTTGTCGTAGATATAATGCGGGGCGTTGGGTTTTCGGGAGGCGTAGAAATAGCCGTCCGGTTCGATGCACTTGGCCCATTCAGCGATGAGGCGATTGGCTTTCTCACCGCAGGCGGCGTCCCCCGTGCCGGCGTGCAGCCGCGCCAACCCCGAGACAATCTGGCCGAACACCAGGAAAACGTCCCCGCTATACCACCCGCCCAGGTCGTTGCCCGGAGCCGGCCGCCCGGCGCGCGCGCGAAACCCTTTCAACAGGTCGTCGTCGGGGATGGCCAGATAGAATCGGCGCACCTCCTCGACTTGGGTTTTCAAAGGTCCCGCTTCGAGGGTTACGCCCTGGTAATCGAAAGGTTCAACCAGCCGCTCCACGGCCGGTCTGGGCGGCTCGGCGGCAAGGCCGGAGCAGGCCAGGCCAAGGCAGATGCTGAGATTCCGAAAGAAGGTGGGCATGGGGGCTATTTCACTTTTTTGGGTAGCGGCTCCTAATCGTAATCCTAATCCTGCTCCTAATCTCCCTCGTGCATCGGGTAATCAGAATTGGCTTGATAACCCTCCAGTTTTTCATGGTCGAACAGCCGATTCATTCGGATTGCGATTAAGATCAAGATTAAGATTAAGATGAGGAACCAGAATCACCGTTCCCGCTCAACCCTCGGCAGGCATGCCATGCACCCGCCCCGGATTGGTGAACAGTAGTTCCTTCATGACCTGCCCGGCGGCATCGAAGTCATGGTAGAGAGTCGAGTAGCGGTCGGCGACCAGTTCAGTCAGGGCATCGGCCACGCCCAGGCGCAGCGAGAGGTATTTCGCGGCCACCATTTCGACGAACCGCGCGTCGGTAAACCCGCAGGCGATCGATTTCAAGGGGCCCATGCTGAGCTGGTCGCGGACCATCCGGGCAATCTTGTGGCGGCGGAAGTAGTGCCACCAGGGCCCCGCAGAGACATTGCCGACCTGCTTTGCGGCATTGGCCAGGTCGTTGTAAAGCGTTTCGTGGGCCGAGATGTATTCGAAATGGACGTGTGGATAGCGGCGCCACACCGGGTATTCATCCTGGGGCAGGTTGGCAATGTACTCGGGGAAGGACTGGATTTCGCGCGCCCAATCCATGAAGTGGCGCGCCCCGCCGCAGAGCTGGAGGCAGACCCCGAAGGGCGCCCCGGCCTCCTTCCGCTCGTCGCCGATGTTGTTGAGCGTCTCGAGCATGGCCTCCGCCACGCAGGCCAGCACTTGCTTGCGGTTCTCGCCCTCCAGTTGCGCGCGATGATGGGCGATTGCCCAATCCACCGTCGCCTTCGAATACGGACGGCTGAAGCGCCAGTCCTGCGCCTGGAACCCGTCCACGTAAAGTATCCGGCTGCGGGGATTGGTTTTTGGGCTGCGCAAGATGCCCCAGAAAAAGCGCCTCGTGGCCTCCTGAAGGGTCCTGGCGTCCCTGATTTCGCAGTCGAAGTATTCCTCGAGGTGAACGAGGTATTTCTCGGCCTGGAATTTGTGGCCCTGGGTGAAAAGGCCAAAATCGGTCGCGCGCTCGGGCCAGAACAGACCGTTGAAGTCGAACATGTTCCAGGCCTCGGGATGGGTCGAGTAGCCCAGATCGATGTCTTTGGGCCGCGCGGGCGGCGCCAGCGGCACTTGGTCCCGGTTCTCGATGCTGGTCACGTAGGCGCGGATGTGATGCTGCTCGAGCACCTTGGTGGCAAATTCCGGGTCGTTCCGCTCCGCCGCAATCGCGTCGGCGACCGTGTCGAAGTGAGCGGGGTCCAGGGGATCGATCTCCTTGGGGACGCCCCGATAGAGACGGAACATGTAGCGCAGCCACTCCGCATATTCGCAATACCGGCTGTCGCGGAGTTGCTCGAGAAGGAAACGGCCGGCAGCGCGCCGCTCCTTCTCCGTGTTCGCCCCGACCAACCGGAGCGCGTCATCGAGCCGGTTTCCGGCCCCTTCGACGATTTGGGCGAACCACGAATAGAAGAGCCCGTGAGTGGCATCGGTCATCGTGCGGCGGACCAGGCGCCGGTGGCGGAGGCCCTCCTGGACCACGCCGCGCGGCGGTTGATTGACCGCCGCCTGGGTGCCGGCCAGGTTGCCTGCAGCCAGTTCCTCGGTGAAACCGGTAAGATCATCCTGAACGTGGGTATGGGCGTCAATGGCCGGCGTAGCCAGGGCCAATTCCTGGAGCCGGGCGCGAATTTCGTCAATGTGCATAGCCAGGATATGTTTCGGGGCAAGGCTGGGACCCGTCAAGAAATAACCTTTCGAGTAATTGAGCCACCGATTGCGCAGATTCCACAGAAAAGAATCCCCATCTGTGCAATCTGTGCAATCTGTGGCTCAAAAATCAGGGTCGAGGTCCTTGCTTGCGGCCTTGCCACGCTCCACGCTCCACGCTCGACACGCTCTACGCCTTGGCCGCCGCCTTGCCTTGGGCGCCGCAAAGTGTGATCCACCGTCCCACAACTTTGGCGATGGCGGGTTTGATAGCGCCCAGGCAGGTGGGGAGCCAGCCGTTCTTCCCGTTGGCGTGCTCTTGGGCATAGCCGTCGCGGAAGGCCTTGCAGAGTTCGCTGGCGATGTTCACCTTGGCCATGCCCAGCGAGACGGCCTTCTGGATATACTGGGGTTGCGTGCCGGAACCCCCGTGCAGCACCAGCGGCACTCGGACGGCCCGGCGGATGGTTTCCAGCCGCTCGAAATCGAAGACCGGCAGGCGGGTGTAAATGCCGTGGGCGTTGCCGATGGAAACGGCCAGCGCATCTACGCCGGTCATCTCGGCATAGCGGGCGGCTTCGGCCGGATCCGTGAGCGTGGAGGCCTTGCCGCCTTCGACGGACTCGCTGTCCACGCGGCCAACCGAACCGATCTCCCCTTCGACGGTAACTCCCTTGGGATGGGCTTTGGCGACCACCGCCTTGAGGGCGGCGACATTCTCGGCAAACGGGCGCGTCGAGTAATCGAGCATGACCGAGGTGTAGCCCGCCTCCAGGCACTGCTGCACCAATTCCAGGGAGTCGCCATGGTCCAGGTGCAGCGCGGCGGGGCCAGGGTACTTTTGGGCGACCGCCTGGCAAATTCGCGCCAGCGTCTCCGGAGCATTGAGCGGGAACTCGCCCGGCCCGCTCATGAGAATCACGGGCGCCTGCAAATCCGTCGCGACCCGGAGGATGACCTCGGCCACCTCGGCATTCCAGGCGCAAAAGGCCGGCACGGCGTACTTCCCACGCCATGCAGGCTGCAACAATTCGTCCATCGGCACAAAGTTCATTTCATTAGTCCGCCAAACAAGGTTCAGTTCCGGCTCGTCCCCATCAGCCCTGGCCTCAGTGGCATAGATGAATCGCCACCAGAAGGCAAGCCGAGACTTCCGGCAGTTCTCCCCGGAGCTTGTCAAGCGCGCCATCACAGGACATTATCCCCATGAAATCATTGATTCGTATGAGAATTGCGCGAACCATCCGGCAGACTCTCCTCCAACTTGCCCTTGCCGCTTCCCTGCTGGGAACGCTGCCCGGCGCCGGCCTTCGTTCGGTGGCGGGCGAACCGCCGCGTGTCGCCGCCGTCTTGCAGCCCTTTGTGGATAGCCGAACCCTGGCGGGCGCAGTCACCTTGGTCGCCTCCAAGGACAAGGTCCTGAGCCTCCAAGCCGTGGGCTACGCGGACCTGGCCGCCAACAAGCCGATGCGGACCGATGCCCTGTTCTGGATTGCTTCCGAGTCCAAACCCATGACCGCGACGGCCCTGATGATGTTGGTGGACCAGGGGAAGGTGGGCCTTGCCGACCCGGTTGAGAAGTACCTGCCCGAATTCAGGGGCCAGATGGTGGCCGTGGAACGGGACTCGGAGCACGTTTTGCTCAGGAATGCGACCCGGCCTATTACTGTAAGGGACATCCTTTCGCACACCAGCGGGCTTCCTTTCACCTCGCCAGTCGAGCCCAGGATTGATCGGCGCCCACTGAGCGAAGCCGTCCTCAGTTATGCCCTGGGCCCTTTGAACTCTCAGCCGGGGACCCGATACCAGTACAGCAACGCCGGCATCAACACCGCCGGCCGCATTATCGAAGTGGTGAGTGGCATTCCCTATGAAGTCTTCATGGAGCAACGGCTTTTCAGGCCGCTGGGCATGAAGGACACGACCCTCTGGCCGAGCAAATCTCAGCTTAAGCGCCTGGCCAAGTCCTACAAACCCGACGCATCCAAGACAGAACTCCAAGAGACTGACATCGGCCAGCTTACCTGCCCGCTGGACGACCGCAGGCGCGGCCCTTCTCCGGCCGGGGGATATTTCTCGACGGCGCGGGACATGGCCCGCTTTGGCCAAATGCTTCTCAACGGGGGCCTGCTCGACGGCAGGCGCTACGTTTCCGCGCAGGCCATCCGGGAGATGACGCGCAAACAAACCCCCGACGCCATCAAAGACAGCTACGGTTTGGGCTGGTCCGTGGGTGCCGGCTCTTTTGGCCATGGCGGCGCCTACTCCACCAACCTGACCATTGACCCCCAACGCCAACTCGTCACCGTGTTCATGGTGCAACAGGCCGGTTATGGCGGCCCCGATGGCCCCAGGATTCTCCCCGCCTTCATGAAGGCTGCCCAGGCCCTTCAGGGCCGGTGACAAAGTCTCCGCAATGGGCTCCATTCCCTGACCGTAGGAGACGACGCAAGTCTCTAATCAATGGCCTCTGCAGGCAGTAGGCCTTCGCTGTGCCCAAGAACCAATCAGAGACTCCTTACGTCCTCTCCTGCAACGGCTCGTGGAGAACTTCGTCACTGGCCCTGATACACCCGCACGTAATCGACATACATGTCGGCCAGGCCGTTATACCGGGACAAATCAACGGGCCAGCCGCCGCCGGTGGCCAGGTTGACCAAAAAGAAAATGGGGCGTTGCTTGGAGAGCGGAAGGGTCGCGTGCCGGCTCACCTCGATATTGTCGCAACTCACCACCAGGCATTGGTCGGACTGGGTGTGGCTTGCCAAAACGGATTGGCTTCGGGCAGGGTCGGGAACTTGTACCCGACCGAGTGGCCGTCGCCGAACAGCATGTTGACCAGACTCTTGCCCCGGTAGTTGTGCCAGGCGCTGTCTGGGGAGGACCAACCCCGATTGTAGTGCCAGATCCAGTCTCCGAGGATGATCTTGTTGGCTGGGCCCAGGGCAATTTCCGAGCCCTTTATCGAGGCGCCATTGTAAGCCGTAACCGCATCGCCGGCATCGCCGAACACTCGCTTGGTGCGCGCGAAGTCGATCGCCCATTCCATCAAGTAGCTGGTCCCGTACTGGGCCCAGCAGTTGGTGCAGATGAAACCGACGAACTCCGGGCCGCCCACGTCACCCCGGTCGGCCGGGCAGTCGAAGATCCGGGGGTTGCCTTCATAGCGCCAGAGCGGCCGGTTAGTCGCCATGGTCCACTCATCGTAGCGGCCGTCCTGCCCGCCCAATGCATTCCAGTCCAGGCACCGAGGCATCGTGTCCGCAAAGTCCATCATATAGCACGCCAGCGCGACGCCGATCTGGTGCGTGTTGCTCAAACATTGGGTCTGTTTGGCCTTGGCCTTGGCCCGGGCCAAGGATGGCAGCAGCAGGGCGGCAAGGATGGCGATGATCGCGATGACCACCAGCAACTCGACCAGGGTGAAGGCAGATCGAGACCAACGGAGGTTATTGCACCTGGACACGGTAGAACATGGCGGCCCCGGTGGGGGGAGACACGGTATAGCTCGGAGCCGCGGCCCCTGGCACAGCCTTCCAGGGGCCGGCCAGAGAGCTGGACTCGAGCAGCGTCCCGTTCGGCCACGAGAGCTGCACGGCGCGGGCCGCGCGCGTGACGGTGACGGTGACCCCCGACGACGGAGCGACGGTGTCGAAGCTGCGCCCGGCGGACGAGGCGGCGCTCCAGATGTCGCAGATTTCCGCCGGCGAGAGGACTCGAGCCCAAACACCGAGGTCATCGATGTCGGCCGAGCCGGGTTCTTTATAAGCCCCGGTCGGATCCTGGCCGATGCAGACGTTGGTGCCGGAATCGAAGTTGCCCAGGCCGGCCATGGCCGTGGATTGAACCAGGACTTCATCAAGGTAGGTCAGGCCCCTGTTTGCCACGCGGTCGAAGGTGAAGGCCAAGTGATGCCAGGCGCCGTCGTTGATGGAGTTGTTGGCGCCATTGACGTCAATGTCGTTGGTGCCGTCATCGAGGCACCATTGCCAGCCGCCCAAATTATACGACGGGCTGAATGTGAACCCAAAGCTGTTATCCGAACCAACGGCGCTGCCGAAGAACGGCAGGTCGCCGGCGAGATAGTTCGCCGGCAAACGGATCCAGAATGCGACGGAGAAGCTGGAACCACTGGCGCCGAAGTTCAGGTTGGTGGGTGTGCCCAGACTGACATAGTTGGCGTTGGTGACCGTGCCGCCGGAGGCGCCGGTATCGGTCATCGTGCTGTAATGCAGCGCCTTGCCGACCTTGCCGGTCACGAAGGTCGGAGAGCCCTCGAGCGTGCCGTTGTTGCCGTGGCCGGAGGAATCAGAAGCATCCCCATCGAACTTGAGATGAAGCCCGAGACCGTTCGTCACGTTGGCGTAGCCGACGGCGGGAAGGACCGTCAGCGTGACGTTCGTTGATGATACGCCCGCGGCGTTGGTGGCCCAGAGGGTATAAGTGCCCGTGTCACCGAGCGCCACATTGGTCAACGCGAGCGTGGAGTTGGTCGCGCTGGCCACGGGGCCGGCGCCATTATGCCACTGCAGTGTAATCGGGAGGGTGCCCCCGACGAAGGTGGAAAAGGTAACGCTGCGGCCAGAGCTGACCGTCTGGGAAACGAGCGGCTCGAGGAACAACGGGAGAGTATTGTGCCCATAGCGGCCCTGGTAGTGGGCCTGAATCCGCGCGGTGCTAAGCTCCCTGGTGTAAATTGCCACCTCGTCAACCTGTCCATTGAAGAAACCATCGGGAGCCTTGGTCGAGGATTCGCCCAGCGCGCCGATGAGCAGCGGGCCCGCCCCGTTGAGGTCCCAAGGCACATAGGCGGTCCCGTCAGTGTAGCCGTTGACATAGAGGACCACGCCGCCGTTCTGGTCGTAAACAACCACCAGGTGCGTCCAGCCCAAGTTAATTGCGCCGGCGGTACTGGCATTGGTGTTGGCCGTGTAGAAGGTCTGGCCGCCCGAGTCGTAGTAGAGAGTCCACCCGGAGGGATTGTAATTGAAGGGTATCGGCGAAAAGAACCAGCCCTTGTCGCCGAATTGGGAGGAAACCGCCACGCCCGATTGGGAGCTCACACTGGTATTGACCCAGCATTCGAGCGTCCCCGAGGCGCCGTTGAGCGCCGCCGAGTAGGGCGCCACGCCGTAGCTTGTCGCAGTGCCGTCGAAGGAAACCGCAGTATCCGGGTCGTTCACCAGTGCGCCGGCAACCCCCAGCGTCACCGGGCTGCCCGAAACGTTCGTGTAATAGCCGTCGTGCCGGCCCAGGCTGTCCCACATGTTCGCCGAACCCGGAGCCTCATCCAGGCGATACCAGGCCTCGGGCTTGTCGGCTGTGACCGCCGCCTCGTAGCTGCCCGCTGCCGGAGTGGGTATGGTAATCGTGGCGGGGCCGAAGGGGGCCGTCCCGGCGCGGTTGCTCACAATGCCGGTGTATATGCCGGCTGCGGCGGCAGTAATGTTGGTGAATTGGTAAGTGGAACTGGTGGCGCCGGGTAGATTGGTGCCGGCGTGCTGCCATTGGTAGGACAGGGCGCCCCCGGAGGCCGTAACACTCAGGCTAAGGTTGCCGCCCGGATAAAGCGTGCGCGACACCGGCCCCTGCAAGACGGAAGGCGCGCTGACCGGCGCCACGCTGATGGCCGCCACGCCGCTGGTGGCAGCGCCGTAGCTGTTGCGCACGACCACACTGTAATTGCCCGTATTAGTCGTGCCGAACGCCTCCGTCAGCGTCCCGTTGGTCGCACCCTGGATCAGAGCAGTCCCGTAATACCATTTATAACTGAGCGGCGGAGTGCCCCCCGCATCCACGCTCAGCGTAACCGTGTCCCCGGCAAAGACCGTGCCCGCCGGGGCGGCCGGGCTCTGAAAGATCTGCGGCCCCAGACCGCCGACGGCGGCCGCGTACTGGCTATAAACCTCACCCTCGCCCAAAGCCCGGTTGAAGATCGCCACCTGGGCGATGGAGCCGTTGAAATTCGTCTCTCCGGAGTCGTCGCCGATCAGAGTCGTGCCCGCGAAATCCTGAATCGCATGGCTGACGTAGTTAGTCGCTTGACTCCAGTCGGTAGCGTTGGTGCTGTCCACGATGTAAAGATCGGCCTCCGTCGGTTGCACGACCAGGGCGACAAAGTTCCAAACCGAATCCGACAGGCTGAGATTGCTGCCCCACGAGTAGGTCGCTTGGTCGTTGTTCCAATTGTAGCTCACGCCCAACCCGGCGACAACGTCCATCGTCAGGCCGGCGGCCGTGGCGACGGCGGTCCCGGCGCCCGAGCGGTTGACCACCAAACCGGCCTGCGAGTTCTGACTGCCGTTGGGCAGGACCCAGGCCGTGATCGTAACCGTGTTGGTGTCCAGGTTCAGAGGGGGCAGGATCACAGAGCCGCTAGCCCCGTTAAAGCCCACCGCCGTGTTCGCCGAAGCGAACCCCGGAAAAACCGGCGCCGCAGGGCCGGGCTGGCCGGGCATGGCATTATAGACGTAGCTGCCGTCGCCGGCAGCGCCCAGCGAGCCTAGACAGGCCGCCGGCGCGCCCGGCTCGCCCAGGCGCCAGTAGCCCACCGGGCTGCTGGACAGAACGTGCGCGGGATAGGCCGCCCCATTGGTCCTGCCAATGGCGTAGTGTTCCGCGATCGTGTCGCCATCCAGCGCCGCATTGTAGAAGGCCACCTCTTGAATCCAGCCATCGAAGGTCCGGTTAGGGATCGTGGTGGCGCCAATGCGGAAAGGTTGCGTGGTGTTGGGCGCGAACTGGGTGCTTTCCACGGCTGCGAAGGCAACCTGCGCGCCGTTCACGTACAGTGCAGCGCTTGACCCGCTGTACGTGGCGACGACATGGGACCAGACGCCGGGCGTAGCCGTGCCGCCGGAGATATCGCTCAGGTATTTCTGACCGGTGGCGACCACGTTGGTGTAAACGTTGGTTCCCCCACCAAGTTTGAAATTCCATTGGCTGCCTGCCCCGTCATAATAAACGAGGTAGCCGTTGCGGTAGTCGTTGCCACTCGGACTCCCATCCAGCGAGCAGACCGGCGAGAACAGATCCGGGGCCTGCGAAGCCGGCCTGGCCCAAACCTCGACCGAGAACGGGCCGTTCGGATTGAGGGCAGGATTATTGGCGACATCGACATGCGAGCCCAGGTAAGTCACATTCCAACCGGGATTGTTAAACCGGCACGAGGTGGCGGCGCTCCCGAACAGGGCGCCAGGTTGGCCCCGGATGACGTCCAGCACGTAACTGCCCTGGCCCGTCGCGCCCAATGTGCCGAGGTCCGCTGCATTAATGGGCGGGACCGGAGGCGCAACAGTTTCATCCAACCGCCAGTACCCCGCCGGGTTCTGAGCCAGGACGGCGGTTTGGTAATTGTCCGCGTGGGCCGGCAGCGTGGCCGCAAGGGCCAGGAGCGCCGCTCCCGCAAGAGATTCGCAGGTATGCAAGTTCTTCGGTTTCATGGAGGTCAGTTTCATCGAGTACGGTTGTTGCTGCTATAAGGTATTGCCGGCCAGTGGATCACAGGGTTTGGCCGAAACCCTCGCTAGGGTGCTGCCAAGCCCGCCTTGGGCCGGGTCGAGTGGTCTTGCATCCAGGCGATATCCGGGTCGTTGGGAACCTGAAACGAGGCGTTCTGCCAGTAGGCATCCTGGTAATGCATCGGCGGCATCCAGCCCAGCCATTTCTTGAGCTCCGAATGCCCGTCGACGAAAGAAAAGCCGCAAGCCAGGTTGTGATAGATCCCGGGGAGGTCCTCATAATAGCCGTAGAGGCTTGGATTGGTCAGGTAACCAGCCATCAACGTCGCGTAATTGCCCCAGTTGACGCAGTCCTCCCGCTCGTCCAGAAAAACAAAGGTCTTGGCCGGGCCGGGCGAAAGACCGCCGGAGATGTCGGCCAGCCGTCCGTAAAACCTGGTAGAAACAAACTCGGCCGCTGGAGGGTTGCCACCGCCCCCGAGCATGGTGCTGTCCGTGACGCTCGGCGCGAAGCCCCCCACGTAGAGGTTCATCGCCATTGTGCGAACTCGCGGCAGGTTCTTGCCGTTGACCGTCACGTACGAGCGGTCGGCCGGACACTTATAGACCCCCGCGTTCCGTATGTACGGCCAAAGCGGACGCACCTGGGTGTCGATGCTGATATCCCAGTTGAACCGGTTGCCGTTGTCGAAATCCATCTGGGAAAGAGTCCAGGCGTAGGCGTTCTTCCAGTTGCTCTGGATAGCCCCCAGACCAGCCGCATCACCGCTGGCGTACACGAGCACATCCCGGCTGTCCTCCGCATACATGTGCCAGCCCAAGGCCAACTGCCGGTGGTTGGACATGCACTGAATCCCCTGGGCCTTTGCCTTCGCCTTGGCCAGGGCCGGCAGAAGCATCGCCGCCAGGATCGCGATAATCGCAATCACGACGAGCAACTCAATCAATGTAAACCCATCACCCGAGTCCCACAGAGCTTCTGGGTGACATTTCCGGTCTCTACGCATAACTGTTTGATGGTCGAATTTTCTTCCCACTCGCGGCAGGCGGACTCAAAAGCTCGACCACCCTCCGACCGCGCCGCAAGCCGCAACAATCTTCGCCTGCGCATCTCTCCCAACTCGCAACTTTTATATTCACGGGACCACAATTGGTTAATATCTACTCCATTAAGGAAGTTTTTCAAGCCAAAAAGTCACTGTCGCCTTGCCAAAACCCGCCCCGCGATTATATCAAGGGTGATGTCCGACGCTTACCATTACCTGCTCGAGGCGACGATTGGGCACCTGGAACAACTCAAAAGCCGGGGCGTCCGTTTTGTCTCCGTGTCACCCCGGACCCTGGCCGGGCTGGGCCAGGACCGGCCGGTTGGGCCTGCCGGGGCGGCGTTCATGCCCCCTGCGCGCGCGCCGGGCCCCGGGGTCGGACCGCCTCCCTCCAGGCCCGCGCCGCCAACCCCGACACTCGACACTCGCCCCTCGACCCTCGACCCGCCCGAGCACCCGCTCGCCCTTGACTTGCCGCAGCCCTCGACCCTCGACACTCGCCTCCCGCCCCCCAGCCCGGAAGCCAAGGCCGCCGCTTTCGCCGAATTGCGCTCACAGGTCATGCCCTGCGTCAAATGCGCGCGCCTGGCCGCCGCGCGCAAAAACGTGGTCTTCGGTGTTGGCGATATCAACGCCAAGCTCATGTTCGTCGGCGAAGCCCCGGGCTCCGACGAAGATGACCAAGGCCAGCCCTTTGTCGGCAAGGCCGGCCAGTTGCTGACCCGAATCATCCAAACCATGGGGCTCACCCGCGATTCGGTCTATATCGCCAACATCCTCAAATGCCGGCCTGACACCCCCGGCCAGGCCTCCGGCAACCGCAAACCGACCCCCCAGGAGATGCAGACCTGCATCCCCTATCTCCATCGCCAGATCGATCTCATCGGCCCCAGCGTGATCGTTACGCTGGGAGCCACTGCCCTCGAGGGCCTGCTCGGCAAGACCGCCCAAGGCATCACCCGCCTGCGCGGCCACTGGCAGACCTTTCGCGGCATCCCACTCATGCCCACCTACCACCCCGCCTACCTCCTGCGCAACCAGTCCCCCGCCGAAAAACGCAAAGTCTGGGAAGACATGCTCGAAGTCATGGCCAAACTCCCCATGCCCGTCACCGAGAAACAACGCAACTACTTCCGGTAGGGGCAGGGGCGAGTGTCGAGCGGCAAGTGTCGAGCGGCGAGGTGCCGCGGTTCCACCCCCCCCGACACTCGACACTCGACACTCGACACTCGACACTCGCCCCTGCCTAGAAGGTATCACCGGCGCGCGCGCAGAAGTTTTCCGCCTCCGGGCAGCAGGCGCAGGCCGGCGCGGCGGCCGGATGCGGGCGACCATTGGCCGGCAGCGGCGTCGAACACCTCCAGCTCGGCGGGGCCGCCGATACTCAGGACGGCTTCGGCCCCGTAGTCCAGGTTGACCACCACGACATGCGTTGGCATGGAGAGGTTCCCGGGCTTGGGCGCCGGGCCGAAGTATCCCAGCAACAGGCCCTTGACGGCTTGGGGCGGCTTGTAGTCCATGGCTGGCACAGGCGGGTCCGGCGTAAAAGGGGCGTCTTTTGGCAAAGCCACGGCGCCTGGCGGCAGCATGCCCGCATGATAGACCCCGAGCGACTGCAAGGGCTGCAATTGCGCGGCGGCGGCGGCGAACTCGCGGTTGAGGGTTTTGAGCGCGGGGTAAAGCGGGGTGGGCGTGCCGTCGGCGTTGGCGATGCCCCCGGTGCAGCCGGGGGAGCAATAGACGAAATAGGAGAGGCCCTGCGCGCCATAAGCGAGGGTCGTATAGACCAGGAAACGCATCTCGTCAGGTTTGGGCGCGCGCATGGAGGGGTCCCAGGTGCAGGCCTGAACGATGTTCAGGAACGGCAGCCCGGCGTCCTGGGCGGCGTGGCGAATCAGGCCCAGGTTGAGGAAGTATTGGGCGGAATCGCCGCTGGTAGTGAACTGGTAGTGGTCGTAGCTGATGAGGGCGGGTTTGACGAGGTCGATGAATTGGCGCAGATGCCCCTGGTAGGCCGTGACCGCATCGCCCTGGTTGCCGAGTTGGTCGTTGCTGGCGTAGGTGGGAAATAAATTGATGTAGGCCAGGTGGGCGGGGTCGCGCTCGCGCAGCCGGGCCACCAACTTGCCCAGAGCGGGAAAATTGGTGGCGTTGGGCTCATCCGTGATGAAATAGGCATACAGAGCCGGATGCCGGCGCACGCGCGCGACGAGGGCGTCGAGTTTCTCCAGTTGGACCGGGTTTTCGAGTGAACCGGGGGCCAGGAGCGGGTCCTGAAGCTGGGCGCGCAGGCCGTGCCGGTGGACGAGGTCGAGGTCTTTCTCACCGCACCAGACGAGGTTCCAGCCGCCCTCGGCCATCTGGCTGGCGGCGGCATCCGTCATGGGCGGCCCGGCCCAATAGGTCACAATCGGTTGGCCCACCTTCCAGACAGAGGCGGGCGAAGTATCGGCTGCCCGAGAAGAGGGGCCGATTACGATGAGCAGCCCGATGCCAGCAGTTACAAGGTTAGCGCGAGGGTGAAAGTTCATGAGCGGGACAGATGTTTCATGCGGTCCAGGTTTTACGGGCGATGATGGGGGAGAGCCAAGCGGCGGAGATAATCCAGGAAATGGCGGGCGGAGGCATCGAGGTTTTTTTCATCCCCGCCGCCGCGCAAGGGGGAGCACATTTCATAGTTGATCCAGCCGTCGAACCCGCCCTCCTGGAGGCCGCGCAGGAAAGCGGGGTAGTCAATGAAGCCCTCACCCATGGGGACGGCGCGGACAAGGTCGGGCTGGAGCGGGCGGTAATTGACGCAATCCGGGGCGTAGGCGTAACGAGGCAGACGCAGGTAATCGGCGCAGGTGGTGGCGACGGTGAAGGGCGCTGCCTTTTTTGCAGCCTGATAAAGGTCTTCCCCGCGCAGGGCGGGGGACCAGGCGTCGAACATCAATTTCACATTGGGCCGGGCAACATCGCGCAGGAACTCGAGCATGGCATCGGTGTGCAAGGCGAGGTCATGATGGTTTTGGATGCCTAAAGTTACGCCAAAGGGCCGGGCGACGTCGGCGCACCAGCGGAGGGCTTCAACGCAGCGGTTCCAGAGAGCGGCGGGGGAGTGTCCTTCCGATTCATAGCCGGTAAAGACGCGGACCAGGCCGCAGTCCAGGCCGGCAGCCAGCCTTGCCAATTCCTCGACATACTTGACCTGAAGTTCCAGGAGCGGCACCTCGGGGCATTCAAGGCCGGTCGTGAAACTGGTATAGCCAGCGACGCAGGCAGTCTCGAGCCCGGCCTCCCTCAATCGGGCGCGCAATTCCAGGCGACGGGCCGCATCGAGGTCAAGGATGGAGGCGTGAGGCCGTTTGCCCATGAGCATGACCCCTTGGTAGCCCAGCGCCTTGGCGCGGTCGATGAACGAGGCCAAATCCAGACGAGATTGACCCCATAAGCCGGCATAACTCACCGAGAAAAGGGCGGTTTTCATGACAGCGACAAAAACCACGGTGTGGCGCTCAGACCGCCCCAGCCGGAGGGGTTGTGGTTGGCGAGGAAGATTCTCTTGAGCGTTTGGTCGTAGGGCACTAAAGCGGTCCACAGCACGCCAGGGGAGTTTCTCCAGCGCGAATCAGGCTGGCCCCCGTCAATGCGCTGGAACCGAGCGCCTTCCACCTGCTGGTTCCACATGAAATCGC
>Ga0187873_1001188_pt1 | contig 22626 bp, 20 predicted proteins | sample June2016WEW_16_1_2_FD_133012 | JGI IMG/M metagenome (GOLD analysis project Ga0187873, IMG submission 133012) | Peatland microbial communities from SPRUCE experiment site at the Marcell Experimental Forest, Minnesota, USA - June2016WEW_16_100 | ecosystem: Environmental > Terrestrial > Soil >...
CTGAGACATCCACGCAGTACGAGCCAAAAAAAAGGCCTCCAGCGTTGTAGAGGATGTTATTTTCGAATGTCGGCTGGTCTGCCTCGCTGGGCGGGTCGAACCAGGAGCAGTTGACAGCCGGATAGGGGGTTGAGCCGCTGATAATATTGTTGACGATCACGACGCCGGGACCACTGTATCCATAGGAATAGGGTCCGGGGTAGATCTGAGCGATGAGGGTGCAGTTCGACCCGCTATAAGTGACATTGGTTGCGACGTTATCCACGATGGTGTTGTTGGCGATGAGGACGACCGGATTGCTGGCCGACAAGCCTCCATCCTGGGGAGCAAGTGCGCCACCGCAACTGGAGCTATTGCCATAGATCAGATTCTGAACGATGACGGTACCTTCACTGTTGGCCGATATGAAGGCGCTCCCAGGGTTTGGAGAGGCATTGTTGCGGATGACATTCTGCATGATGAGCACATTTTGCGCGGCCCATAGAAAAATTCCCGATCCGGTGAGGTTATTTTGAATGAGGTTGCCGATGATGGTAGACCCCAGACCATTTAAAGAATTGGGCGTCCCTCCCAGATGAATTCCGCTGCCAAAGGTGCAATAGCTTTCATTCGGGCCGAGTTGCACATTACTTTGCAGGACTCCCGAGACCTCGTTATTGAGGATCGTTGCGACTCCGAATTGCACGTCGATATTGTGGCAGTAGTTGGCGGTGATGGTATTGCCCTGAATGGTAGGCGATGCGCCGTTGACGTAGACGCCCCCGTCGCTGGTCCCGGTGAAGATGGTGTCGCCACCGCCGCGAATGGTGAACCCGGAGATAACGCTGGCGCTTGTTTCCGAGTGGTTGAAGATGACGGTGGCTAGCCCGGGCTTGTTGCCTCCGTTGATGATGGTGCTGGCCGCTCCGCCGGCGCTGGTGACGGTGATGGCTTTGCCATTGAAGTTGATGTTTTCGTTGTAGGTGCCAGGAGCAACGAGGACAGTGTCGCCACTATTGGCGGCGTCGATGCCGGACTGGATGGTGGTGTAGGTCTGGCCGGGACCGACGTTTATCGTCGTCTGCGCCATGGTTGCAGTAGCAAGCAGCGAAAGTGTGCCGACGAGAGCGGCGCGCAGTGTGTGGAGCAGTTTCGAAAGCATTTTGGGCCTTGGTTGCTATGCCAAGAGAATATATCACGGCGTCTTGGATTGAAGTGTGAGACCGTACAGAGAAATGCCCCATGGTCCAGGATTGAGGTCGCGCCTGAATGGTCGCCAATCCGGAAGTTATTTTTCGGTTAACAGATATGGTGAACACAGCCCTCAATGCGCCGGTAAGGGAGTCCGTGCCTCCATTGCGCTACGCCAAGATCGCTCAATGATCAGCCCAGCATGTAGGATCGGTACTGGAAAACGCCGATTGCGACGCTGATCTTCAATGATGCCAAGGCCTTGCGGATTTCAGTCGCCATGCCCATTCAGAACCTGTACGCTGCTCGTCAGTCCATAGGCCGCATCCAGTTTGCCATCATGATTGAAATCCGCAAACACCGGGAAGGAGGGCTTCATGCCCGACAAATTGGTTGGTATGCTTGTGCTGACCGTGGTAAACGCGCCGTCGCCATTGGACAGCGCGGAGTAGATGTGGCTGGAGTCAGTTGTCAGTACATCGTCGCGGCTGTCCTTATTGATGTCAAGGACGGCCATGACGTCATATGCTGGCAATCCCACACCGGAGCTGGGAACCAGTTGAGGGCTGGAAAAGGCGCCGTCGCCGTTTCCAAAGAGAATGTAGGCGTTGTAAACATAAATGGATGGAGAGCCAATGGCCAGGATGTCCAGCTTGCCGTCGCGATTGGCATCCAGCACCTAATTGATGGTCTTGCCTTCTGATGCTGCTCGAATGACCGCCTGGAAGGCCGGTTTCGGCTGACCGCCACGATCAAAAAGCAACGGGTAGCTGGTGCGCTCCTTCACCGGCCAGTCGTTCAGCCAGGAATCTCCGTCCGTCACGCACCAGAACGTCACACGGGTGATGACATCGCGGTGCTTCAGATAGACCGCGAATAAATCGGCATATCGTTTGGCAAGTTCCTGCTGCACGGATTCCGGCAATCCGTTGACGTACGGGTTCAGTTTTGGGTCCTGTTGAACGTTCAGGGAGACCTCGGCGCTTTGCTGCTGTGTAGCGTGGGGCAGCACGTTAATATCCAGCTCCGAAATCACCACCTTGACCCCCAGCTTTGCAAAGGCGGAGATGGTCGTGTCCTCATCCTCAATCGAGGGCCATGTGAGACCGTTATGTCCTTGCAGCCCGACTGATGTGATAGGGATTCCCTGGCTCTTCAGCCTGGCGATGAGCGCGAGCGCCCCCTTGCGCTTGGGCTCATTCTCCAGCGCGAAGTCGTTGTAGGTCAGTTGCGCCTGAGGATCGGCTTCGTGCGCGTACTGAAAGGCTTTCGCAATATAGTCCTCGCCAATGATCTTCAGCCACGGAGACTGGCGCAGAGTGCCGTCTTCGTTCAGCGCTTCGTTGACCACGTCCCAACTCTGAATGCGGCCTTTGTAGCGGCCGACAACCGTGTGGATGTGTTCACGCAAGCGCTTCAACAAGGTTTTGCGGCCGACGAATTCTCCTTTGTCATTGCGAAAGACCCAATCTGGAACCTGGTGATGCCACACCAGGTTATGGCCTACGATAAACATGTGGCGCTTCTCTCCGAAGGCCACGTACTGATCGGGAATATCGAAGGCGTAGACGCCCGGCTGAGGGTGGATGTTCTCCCACTTGAGAGCGTTTTCCGGAGAGATGGAGTTGAATTGCGCCTCGATAATCGCGTCCCCGCGGCTATCCTGGCCTGTTATCTGGGCGCTGTTGATTGCCGCGCCAATCACGAAGTCACCCTTGTAGGCCTCTTTCAGAGAGGTGGGTGCCTGGGCGGTGGCCGCCAAAACTGCCATAACTCCCACCACCACTGCTAATCGCGCCTTTGTCCGCGTTTTCCTTAACATGGTTCTTCCTTTTCTGAAACTTTGCCGAATCGATAGCAAGTCTACGATGCCGTGCGTGGAGCAAACGTCTTGCGCCGTTCGGCCAGTTCGTTCGCGATCTTCAGGTTCATTTCTCGCGAGATGGGATAAAAGAACAGACAGGCGGCCGTAGCGAAGAAAGTTAGGCCAGCATAGATACTCGCCGTCAGGAGGATTCCGCTCTGTGCGTGTGCCGTCTGCAAATCAGCTTTGGAAACGAAACCATACAGATCGAAGAGCCAGGCGGCAACGGCGCCACCGAGGGCGAGACCTGCCCAGAGAGCGAACACGACGCCGGCCGTGACCGTGCCGCTGGCGCGGCGGCCCGTCTTCCATTCGCCGTAATCGGCTACATCGCCCATCATGGACCACAGGATGGGTCCCGACAAACCAAACGAGAACTGGCGAAGGACTTCCATTCCAATGATGGTGAACGTGGCGTGTGGTGAAATGAAGAGCAAAGCCATACAGAAGATCGCTGACAAGATCATGCTTACGATGAAGAGCAAGCGTTTGCCGACGCGCTTCGACACGGCCGTGGAGCAGGCAACGCCCGCGATCAGCGAGGCCAGCCCGAATCCGTTGAACCACGAGAAGAGGTTTGCATTGCTGGCCACATAGCGGAAATAGGGCAGCATCACGTTTCCGCGGATCACGATTGCCATGAAATAGAACAGCGTGGCCAGGAAGAGTACGATCCATGAGAGGTTCCCAAAGAGGTCGGAAAGGTCCTGGCGGAGCGAGGTCTTCTGCTGCGGGTCGGGTTGGACTCGCTCCTTGGTAGATAGGAAGGCGATGATGAAGAAGATCACGCTGAGGGCCGAAAGCAGGCCCATGGTGAGCTGGTAGCCGCGCGCGTCGTTGCCGCGCCCCAGCCAGGCAACCATCAACACCGCGAGGCTCTGCACAATGAAGCCCGCTATATTGGCAAAGATCTGGCGGTAGGACGCGATGCTGTTCCGCTCGTCGGGGTCCGAGGTCATGACCGCAGTGAGCGTGGCATATGGCACATTGTTCATCGTGTAGATCACGCGGAGCAGGGTATAGGAAACCCACGCATAAATGATCTTGGCGGCCGGGCTCAAGCTCGGTGTGGTGAAGGTGAGAACGCCTATGATGCCGAAGGGCAGCGCCGTCCACAGCAGCCAAGGCCGGAACTTGCCCCATTTTGTGCTGGTTCGATCGGCAATCACGCCCATGACCGGGTTGAGGCAAGCCACACCCAGGCCGACGACCAGAAAGAGCATTCCTGCCTGCGCCGCCGTGAGGCCAAAGGTGTGGGTGTAGAAGTCCAACTGCAGGGCCAGCATGGCCTGGAAGATGAAATTGGCTGCCAGGTCGCCCAGAGCATAGCCCGACTTCTCTGCGAAGGAAAGTTTCTCGATCATTGCTGCCTCGTCATTCGCCGGCGTTCCCGGCCGCGTTTACTTTGTCACCTGTAAAATCAGTTTCTGCAGATCGGCATCTCGCGAAGAATTGCCGACCATAATCTCAAAATCTCCGGGTTCCACCACATACTTCATATTCACGTCGTAGAACGCAAGCAGCGCCGGAGTAATGTCGAGCGTGACCGTTGTGCGTTCGCCGGGCTTGAGCCACACTTTCTTAAAGCCTTTGAGCTCCTTGACCGGCCGCGTCACCGAGCTGACCAGGTCGCGAATGTAAAGCTGCACAACTTCCGCTCCCGCGCGTTTGCCCGTGTTGGTTACATCCACAAGAATCTGCGTCGATTCCTTCGTCCGAATCTTTTTTTTCTTCAGCCTCGGATTCGAGAGGTCGAAGCTCGTATAGCTCAGCCCAAAACCGAAGGCATATAGCGGCGAGACATCATCGAACAGATAGCCGCGCCGCGCCGACGGTTTGTAGTTGTAGAACACCGGCAGGTGGCCCACCGAGCGAGGCACCGAAATCGGTAACTTGCCGCTCGGGTTGGTTTCGCCGAACAACACGTCGGCAACTGCGCGTCCGGTCTCCTGGCCAAGATACCAGCATTCGTAAATCACCGGCACATTCTGGGCGACGTAGTTGATGGAGAGCGGCCTGCCGTTGAACAAAAAGACAATGACCGGCTTGCCCAGCGCGAGCATCGCTTTCACCAGCTCTTCCTGGCGTCCGATCAGGTCCAGGCTGGTGCGATCGCCCATGTGGTTCAGCCCCCACGCCTCGCGCGAGGTCTGCTCGTTTCCGCCGATCGCCAGCACGATGACATCGGCCTGCCGCGCTACGCTCACCGCTTCGGCAATCTGTTTGCGGTCCTCTGCCGGATCGCTCGGCACCACCTCATCCTGGTTCCAGTTGCCGCCGATGGTGATCTTGCAACCCTCGCTATAGAGGACCTTCACCTTCTTCCCGGCCTTCTCCTTGATGCCGTCCAGCACCGTGACATTGTGCTTTGGCACGCCGCTGTATCCGCCCAATAGGCCGCGATTCGCATTAGGTCCGATCACCGCGATGGTGTTGATTTTGCTCAGATCGAGTGGCGCAATGTTGTTTTCGTTCTTGAGCAGGGTAATCGCCTCATGCGCCGCCTTCAGCGCCAGGCCGCGATGCTCATCGCAGCCGACTACGCGCTCCGCCTCTGCAGGATCGACATATGGATCGTCGAACAATCCCATCTCGAATTTCCAGAAGAGCATCGGCGCAACCAGATCGTCGAGCTGCGACTCCTTCAGTACGCCCTTCTTCACCAGCTCCACCAGATGCAGGTAGCAATCCGGGTCGGGCAACTCGATATTAACGCCCGCATTTACGGCCAGCGCGCACGATTCCTTCTTGTCTTTGGCGACGTTATGGCCGTGCGTGTCTGGCCGGTAACCCAGTTCCCAGATGGCGAAATAATCGGAGACCACAAACCCCTTGAAGCCCCACTCCTTGCGCAGCAGGTCCCGCAGCAGCCACTTGTTGGCGTGCGAGGGCACACCATCGATCTCGTTGTAGGAGGCCATCAGCGTCACGGCCCCCGCTTCGCGCAGCGCTTCTCTGAAGGTGTAAAGGAAGGTTTCGCGCAGGACCCGCATGGAGACGTTTGACGGAGCGCAGTTCATGCCCGATTCCGGCTGCCCATGTCCCACAAAGTGCTTCAGCGTCGCCAGCAGATGGCGCTTATCTTTGAAGGTTGCATCTCCCTGGAAGCCGCGCACTGCCGCGATACCCATTCGTGAAACCAGGTAAGGATCTTCGCCGTAGGTCTCCTCCACGCGGCCCCAGCGAGGCTCGCGCGCCACATCCACCACCGGGGTAAGCGCCTGATGCGCGCCGCGCAGGCGCGCTTCCATTGCCGTCATCGTGAACAGCGACTCCACCAGCGTGGGATTGAAGGTTGCACCCAGGGCAATGGGCTGCGGAAAACTGGTTCCACCCGGAGCCGCGTGGCCATGCAGGCACTCCTCGTGAAAGATCACCGGAATGCCCAGGCGGCTGTTCTCGAGGAAGAACATCTGGATGGCATTGGTCAGCTCGGCCATGCCGCGAGCATTCTTGCCGCCGCCGGCATCGCTCGGCCGGCCGACCTGCCCCAGTCCACGGCCATCGCGAAAGGCCTGTTTTGCCTTCTGGAGATCGAAATTGCCGTCCACATTCACCAGCGTCTCGGCCTTCTTTTGCCAGATGCACAGCATCTGAGCGGCCTTTTCCTCCAGTGTCATCCGCGCGAGCAGGTCCTTGACACGCCTGGCGGAGGGCTGTTTGGCGTCTTTATAAAGGGGAGTAGCTTTGCGGGCCTTTACGGCGACTGCGGACTTCTGCTTTTTCATGCGATCCATCCCTTACGGTTCCTGCTCGCGACGATGCACGGTGATTGACTGAAAAGAAATAGCTTAGCCCGGGATGCAGGTTCCCAATAGTGACCAACAAAACCCGGTAAACCGCGGAAATTCCCCGGCTCCCGCATTAGCGGCAGCGAACCAGCGGCGGAGGAATTGTTGTTGAGCCAAACTAAATCGACAGACATACTCGAATAAGGCAGGTAAACACCGATCGACCGGCCAGGAAAAATTGCGGACCGTCGATGCGAGGAGCCCACCTGACCAGGATCTCCATCTTGCCTTTCGGCTACGGACCAATATACTCCAAACCGCCCTCATTCGCGATCTTTTTTACATTTGTTCAAAGGCTAAACGGTCTGTCCCTCGCCAAAATGCCGATCGGCTGGCAATCAAACAGACGAGTATCTTCTACAGTTTTGGCTGTTTGGGCGTAACACTAGATCATTTCTTTCGACTGGAAATATTAATGTGGATAGTCCGGCATCCAGGATTTAGCGAAGACAGATGATAGGCGCGCGAATTCTCTACGAAACATCGCGTTATCTATATGTTCACGTTTTTCAATAAGTTATTTGCTTTCAAGCGATTATTAATCCAACTCCCGCCGCCTCCACCATTAACATGTTTTTTATCAATAGAATGTAGTTTATTTTGCATTCGGATTTGTGCGGCCTATCTTGCTCCTCTCCATTCAACACACTCTACAGCCCGCTTAAGTGAAAAAATATTCTTGCCCGCCGTCAATAGGGTGCGTATACTTGTCAGGTTCCACGGTAGTTGCTTGAAGGCAACTGTTTTCAGTAGTTTCCACTCAGCGAATGAAGAAGGAGGTTGTATGGGAAAAATCAACATAGGCCGCGTGATCCTCGGGGGTCTCATCGCCGGGATCGTTGCAGATGTTCTGGGTTTCCTGGTAGATGGCGTGTTACTGGGGGCTATGTGGAATGACCGGATGCAGAAACTCAACCATTCCGCTTTGTCGTCAACGCAATTGATTGCGCTCAACCTGCTCGGCCTGGCCTGCGGTATTGCACTGATCTGGATCTATGCTGCCATCCGGCCTCGCTTTGGCGCTGGAGTGAAGACCGCGGTCTACGCCGGCCTGGCCGTTTGGGTTGTTGGCGTGCTGATTCCGAACCTCAGCTTCATGTGCGCGATGGGTCTTTTTGGGCGTCGCCTAGCGGCGTACACAACCCTCGGCAGCCTTGTCGAGATCGTTGTTGCCGCGATTGCCGGCGCTGCTCTTTACACGGAATAAGCCTGCTGGCTCGGTTAAACCAACCTCAATCCAGACAGATTTACCCCACTGCGTGCAGGCTCAGGATCAGATGAGCCTGCACGCATTCTTCATTGCGCGGCCGTGACTGCCATTCCACTGGTTGTTAATGATCACGGGAGAGTAAGGGGCAGGCGGTTTACTCACTCGGCGGTGTTTCTTTACTTTTATTGCATCCCTTGGGCCTGGTCTGCGTCTCTTATTTGTCGGCAACCGTGCAGGATGAGCTATTTTGACCGCTTATCCGTCCAGGCGAAAAGTTACCTTTGTTTTACACTCCGCGTTTTCACTCCTTATACTGGGGGATGCGCGCCGATGTTCATGGAAGAACGGCATCAGGGTTGCAGTTTGCCCCGTATCGGGGAATTTGATAGGCTCAGGCCATCTTCAAGCTGAGCGAAAGGAGAGTTTTCATCATGGCAGAGGAAAACAAGATTAATGGTCTGGCGTGGTTTTTGGCCGGATTGGGCGTCGGCGCGCTGGTGGGGATTCTATACGCCCCCAAAAGCGGCCGAGAGACCCGGGAAGACCTGATTTCGGGCGCCCGAGAGGGAACCGAGTACCTGCGCGCTCGCACCCGGCAAGTTGCCGAGCAAATGGGCAACCTGGTGGATCAGGGCAAAGAGCAGGTAGGTGAATACGTGGAGCGCGGCCGCGAGGCTGTGGATCGCGGACGAGCGCAGTGGGAAGAGTTTGTGGAGCGCGGCAAGAACCTGGTTACCGAACAGACTGGCCGGGTGACCGCGGCCGTTGAAGCCGGACGCCAGGCCTACAAGAATCCCCCCGTTTCCGGCGAACCCAAGGAACTCTGAACAGGCGTTTCCCCCATGCTCTCTACCGGCCCGGCCTGATTGCGCCTTGGAAAGCATAAATCCATCCGTACGGAGCCCTGCGCGCGCCGCAGGTTGCGGTTCAAGCGCAGGCTCCGGAGACAACGCTTCGGCCTGGTTTGGGGAGAGCAGAAGAGAAGATAACAGAACCAGAGCCCGTAGATTCACTAAGCGAGACCACTTCAATGCCAATGCCTAAACTGGACGATCAAACCATCCTGCTCGCCTTAGCTGCTGTAACCGGGCTGGCTGTGTTTTTGCAGGTCTTCATCCTGCTGGGAATCTTCGTTGCCATACGTAAGGCCGCCAACTCCATCCAGAAAGAGATCGGGAGTCTGCGCGCCTCCATCATGCCCGTCATCTACGACACCCAGGAACTCCTTGTCAGTTCGCGGGAGACCCTTGTCAATGCGCAGGAATTTGTCGCAAATGCGCAAGGCTTCCTGACCCGTGTTTCGCCCAAGGTTGAAGCGGCGGCTGGTGACGTGGCGGAAATTGCGCGCGGACTGCGAGCGCAAACCGCCCAGATGCAATCCTCGGTGATGGAGATTCTGGAAAAAGTGCGCAAGCAAAGCACTCGCGTGGATAGCATGGTCACCGGAGTTCTGGACACCGCGGACCGCGCCGGAGGCTTTGTGAACGATGTCGTGAGCCGGCCGGTGCGGCAGGTCTCAAGCATCCTGGCGGCGGTCAAGGCGATCGTCGAGTCGCTGCGCGGGTCAAGAGCGCAATCGCGCTAACCGAGCATGGTCAACCCAAGCGACCTGCTCGATGAATAGAGCGGTCTGCTTTGACGAACGGTTCTGGCGGAATAGTCCGCTGGATGCGGCACTGCTCTACACGATCCATCCACCGCCAGCCACCTCATCGCCGTCATAAAAGACCGCCGACTGGCCCGGCGTGACGGCGCGTTGCGGCTCGTCGAAGGTAGCGATAACCTCATCGGCCCCAGACGGTTCGATCGTTGCCCAGGCAGGCTCATGACGGTGGCGAATCTTCACGCGCACACGCATGGAGCTGGTCAACTCCGGAATGGAAATCCAATTCAGGCCGCGAGCTCGCAAGCTGCGGGTGGCCAGTTCCTCGTCCGCGCCCACGGTGACGCGATGCGTGACCGGGTCGATATTCAGCACATAGAGCGGCGAGGGCGAGCTGACGCCCAGCCCCTTGCGCTGGCCCACGGTGAAGTTGAAGATGCCCTCGTGGCGGCCCAGCACCTCGCCATTCGATGCCACCAGCTCACCAGTTGTTTCCGGCAGCCGCTGGCCCTGCTCCTCAAGATACGCCGTAAGGAACTGCTTGTAGTCGTCGCCGGGGATGAAGCAGATCTCCTGCGAGTCGGGCTTTTCGGCCAGCGCCAGGCCGTGTTGCCGCGCTGCCTCGCGCACCTCTGTCTTGGTCATCCGGCCCAGCGGAAAGAGTGTGTGCGCCAACTGTTCCTGCGTCAGGCCGAAGAGAAAATACGTCTGGTCCTTTTCTGAATCCCTGGCCCGCTTGAGAATCCAGCGCCCCCGTCCGGAATCTCGTCTGCCGTCATACTCGTTGATCGCATAGTGCCCGGTGGCGATGCGATCTGCGCCGATGCTCTGCGCGGTCTTCAAAAGCTGATCGAACTTGAGGTGGTTGTTGCACAGCGAGCAGGGAATCGGCGTCCGCCCGGCGAGATACTCGGCGACGAAGGGCAGGACAACATCGTCTTCGAAACGCTCCTGCTGGTTGACGACGTAGTAAGGAATCTTCAGGTGTTCAGCCACGCGGCGGGCATCGTACACATCATCCAAAGAGCAGCAGCGGCCAGCCTTGGGCGTATCGGGAATGCCGTGCCGTCCGGCCAGCCGCGTTTGGTCCCAGAGCTGAAGCGTCAACCCGACAACGGGGTTGCCTGAGTGAGCGAGCATCGCCGCCACCGTCGAGGAGTCCACCCCTCCGGACATGGCAACGGCAATAGTGGTGCGTTCAGTCATGGAGTTCACAGTCTCACAGTTTCACAACTCTACCATGAAAGGCGAAGAAACGTAGAAATCGACCCCCGGGGGGAGGGTATGCTTTTTGGGGGTATAAATCTAACAGATGTCCATCATATTAAACGGGTTCCATCTCGATTTCTCTTTGCAATTGGCCATAGTTTGACCTCTTTCCCGCTCGGACCACCCATTGAGACTGTGCGCTAATAGAAGGAAATTATCTGCAAACGGGTGCAAATTCTTTTGTTTAGGGGAAAAGGTCCTTGCTGGCGAGCCGCGTCTGACCCCACAACTGCCTCATCTCCGTTAAAGCACATTGCTCTTGCCAAGATTGCAGCTTTCACACTTGGTTTGGAGGTTCTCTTCAACGGTTTCACCACCAAGACTCCAAGCTGTTATGTGGTCAACGTGTAGTTCAAGACCTGGCGTCGTGGCTGGACTTCTTCCACATGAACAACATCTGAAGTTGTCGCGTTTCAAAATGAAGAATCGTAATCGCAAAGAAGGATCACGGCTTGTTCGATGCCCACTGGCCGCCTCTATTGTGGTCGAAGGAGTTCTATCTTGTGAGTTTGCGTATTCAACAAACTGTTCAAGCGCCTTTGTCCACGAACCAAAGCGGCGATTATACGGCCTCTCGGAAATCGTGGATGGTAGATAGGCCGTCTCCCTGCGCTTTGGTTGTCGTCCGTAGTGTTCCCACAATACCATCAAGTTTTCAAACAGATGCTCGTCAGAAATATTGACTTCATTCACAATTTCTAGCCCAGCTTCTTTAAGCGCGTTGTTCCATGAGCCAAAGCGATTCTCAAATGTTGTTGCCGAATACTTTCCATACTTCCGATATAGTCTGGCAGAAATGCTCTTTGTTCCAGCAGCCTCGGCGGCACGTTGAAGATCGGCTAACAGTTCAACGCTGGACACAGGCGCATTTGGTGACCGGCTCAACTGGAATTTCGCATTGCTCATGCTCACCCCAATCAAAATCTGATTGATTATATCCAATAGGTGGGTTTTCCAAACTCACGCTACATTCCCTCAGGGGCTAAAGCCCAACACCTTTTTGTTGCGCTTACGGCATGACTGAAGTCGTGCCCTGACACTTCTTGCTCCACTATTTGCAATTTTCCGCAAGCTTTAAAGCCGTGCCCATTCAAAGCTACGACTCAGTCCACAGTAGTTCTTATCCCGCCGTCCCCGCCGCTACCGGCGAAATCGCCCGCAAATGTTCGACGGCCTCGGGAACCACCTTCAGCACATAGTCCACATCGGCCTCGGTTGCTGTCTTGAGCAGACTGAAGCGCAGGCTGGCGCGGGCGCGGGTCTTGTCCAGGCCCATGGCCATCAGCACGTGGCTCGGTTCCGTTGCGCCGGAGTGGCAGGCCGAGCCGCCGGAGACAGCCACGCCTTTCAGGTCCATGGAGATCACCAGCGCCTCGCCTTCCACCTGATCGAACCAGATGTTGGTGGTGTTGGCCGCGCGGGGAGCAGAACCTCCATTCACACCCGTGCCGGAGATCTGCAAAACGCCAGCTTCCAGCCGGTCGCGCAGTTTTGCCAGGCGATCGATGGTTCCGTCTTCCAGCGAGTGCATGGCAAGCTCCGCGGCCTTGGCCAGGCCAACGATACCGGGGACGTTTTCGGTTCCGGCGCGTTGGCGGCGCTCATGGCTGCCGCCCACTAATAGCGGTTCAATCGGAGTTCCGCGGCGCACGAACATTGCGCCGACGCCTTTTGGGCCGTGCATTTTGTGCGCGCTGATGGAGCAGAGATGGCAGCCAAAGCGGCGGGTATCGATTTTAATTTTTCCTGCGCCCTGCACCGCGTCGATGTGAAAGAAGACGCCGGTATCGGCGGCGATCTTGCCGATTTCTTCCACGGGCTGAAGCACGCCGGTCTCGTTATTGGCCAGCATCACGCTGATCAGCCGCGTCTCAGGCCGGATGGCGCGCAGAATATCCGCCGGACTGATCAACCCGCAGGACTGAGGCGCGACAAAGGTCGTGGCAACGCCGAGTTGGGGGCCGCGCTGCGCCACGCGGTCTGCCGCCCTGAGAACTGCGGAATGCTCAATCGAAGTCGTAATAAAGTGGTCGCCAGGATGCAGCAGGCCGAAGATGGCGGTATTGTCTCCTTCGGTGCCGCCGGAGTTGAAGACTACCTCGGCATCGTGGCAGTTGAAAAACTCGGCCATGGTCGCGCGCGCGCGTTCCAGCGCGGCGTGCGCCCGCTGGCCGTCGAGGTGAATCGAGGAGGCGTTGCCGAAGCATTCCATCCAATACGGGCGCATGGCCTCCATCACCTCCGGCAACAGGGGTGTGGTGGCATTGGCGTCCATATAAACTCGCTTCATCGATACATCTCCTTTTATCGATTGTACTGGAAGAGGTATTTCGCGCGACGATTGGCGGCAAAAGGAAATTGGCCGGCTGAGGCAGTCAAGAACCGGGATGAATAGAACCTCTGTCATCAGCTCAAGTGGCGATGCGATCCGTATAGTGTTGCTTAATCCAATCGAGGTAAGCGCCGGTGCGCACGCCTTCAACCCAATCCGGATGGTCGAGGTACCAGCGAACCGTTTTGCGCAACCCGCTTTCAAAGGTTTCGGCAGGGCGCCACCCGAGTTCGTGCGCAATCTTCGAGGCGTCCATGGCGTAGCGCCGGTCATGGCCAGGACGGTCCTCGACGAAGGTGACAAGATTTTTACGCGGGCCGAGGCCGGCGTTGGGACTCATCTCGTCCACAAGATCGCAGATTGTATTCACCACATCGAGATTCCTGCGCTCGCTGTTTCCGCCGATGTTATAAGTTTCGCCCACGCGGCCTTTTTCGAGAACAGTCCGGATAGCCGCGCAGTGGTCCTCCACAAAGAGCCAGTCGCGCACGTTGCCGCCGTCGCCATAGACGGGCAACGGCTTACCCTCCAGCGCATTCAGGGTCATGAGTGGAATCAGCTTCTCGGGAAATTGAAAGGGTCCGTAGTTATTGGAGCAATTCGTCGTGAGAACGGGCAGTCCCCAGGTGCGATGATAGGCCCGCGCCAGGTGGTCTGAAGCGGCCTTCGACGCGGCATAAGGGCTGTTGGGGGCATAAGCCGCGGTTTCAACGAAGGGCGGATCATCAGCCGCAAGCGAGCCGTACACCTCGTCGGTGGAGACGTGCAGAAACCGGAAGGCAGTCTTGTCCGCCTCCGCGAGTTTCGACCAATAGAGCAATGCCTGCTCGAGCAGAACGAAAGTTCCCAGCACGTTGGTGCGAATGAACGGCTCGGGTGAAGCGATGGAACGGTCCACGTGACTTTCCGCCGCAAAATGAACAATGGCCCTGGGCTGATGCGCCTGCAACAGCGCGGCCACGCGCTCCACGTTGCAAATGTCGCCAGCAGCCAGCAGGTAGCGCCCATCCCCTTGAAGGGAGGATAAGTTGGCGGGATTTCCCGCATAAGTCAGCAGATCGAGGTTGATTACGGACGAACCTGTCTCTTTTATCCAATTCAGGATAAAATTCGAGCCGATAAAGCCGGTCCCGCCCGTGACCAGTATCGTATCTTTCACTACCGCTCCCTTACTTCTCGCTGTCCAGCACCTTCATCTGGGCGGCATCGTAGCGGGTTCCCGCCACGGCCTCCGCAGGAATCGCCGCCTGCTCCTTCAGTGTATCGATCAGTTGCCGCTTACGCGCCAGAAAAGCGCGGAAGTCGCCTGTATCGAGCAGGTTGACGCCCACGTCGATGGCCGCCAGGCTCTCCGCGCCGTCCGCTTCCTTCCATCCTGCATCGTAGGACGCGAGCCTCCATCCGGCAAGGGTTAAGCCGTTCGCTGCTTTCAGTCGCTTTCGCCACTTTTCTGTTTCCCTCGCGCCCCCATCTCTGTCATACTTGAATGTGCCCACCTGGTACGGTCCATCCCAACATTCCCCTCAAGAGGTTGCACCCATGTCGGCAAAATATGTCTTTGTGACGGGCGGAGTTGTGTCCAGTTTAGGCAAGGGTCTGGCGGCGGCCTCCATCGGCTGTTTGCTGGAAAGCCGCGGCCTGCGCGTCAACATGATGAAGTTTGACCCTTATCTCAACGTCGATCCGGGCACCATGTCGCCCTTCCAGCACGGCGAGGTCTTTGTCACCGATGACGGAGCCGAAACCGACCTCGACCTGGGCCACTACGAGCGTTTCACCCATGCTCCGCTCTCCCGCGACAACAACCACACAACGGGGCGCATCTACGAGCAGATCATTATGAAGGAGCGGCGCGGCGATTATCTGGGCTCTACGGTTCAGGTCATTCCCCACGTGACCAACGAAATCAAAAACGCCATGCGCAAAGTCAGCTCCAATGGCGCGGACGTCACCATTGTCGAGATCGGCGGCACGGTGGGCGACATCGAGTCGCTGCCCTTTCTTGAGTCCATCCGCCAGATGCGCCAGGAGTTGGGCCGCGAGAATACGGTCTTTGTCCACCTGACGCTGGTGCCGTTTATCGCCGCTGCCCAGGAGCTGAAGACCAAGCCCACGCAGCACTCCGTCAAAGAGCTGCTCTCCATTGGGATTCAAGCGGACATTCTGCTCTGCCGCTCGGAGCGCCCGCTGGGCATTGAGATGAAGCAGAAGATTGCCGCCTTCTGCAACGTCGAGGAGCGAGCCGTCATCGGAGCTGTCGATGTGCCCTCCATCTACGAGTTGCCGCTCTGCCTTGCTCAGGAAGGCGTAGATGCGCTCATTCTCAATTACCTGCGCAAGGAAGCGCCCCCAGCCGACCTGACAAAGTGGAAGGAACTGGTCGACCGCTGCTACCACCCCAAAGATGAAGTTCACATCGGGATCGTCGGAAAATATGTCAGGTATGAAGACAGTTACAAGTCGCTCAAGGAGGCTTTGACCCACGGAGACGTCTCGCAGAACCTTAAGCTCCGTGTTACATGGGTTGATGGCGAGAACCTGGAGTCGAAAACTCCCCCAGGCCCGAGTGAAGACCGGAGTTATGAATCGAAGTTAGCCGGATTTGACGGCATTCTGGTTCCCGGAGGCTTCGGCAAGCGCGGCATCGAGGGCATGTTGAACGCCATCCGCTATGCCCGCGAAAAGCAGGTGCCTTACTTCGGCATCTGTCTCGGCATGCAGACCGCCTGCGTCGAGTATGCCCGCAACGTTTGCGGTCTCAAGGATGCCAATTCCACCGAGTTCGATCCCGCCACTCCGCACCGCATCATCTACAAGCTCCGCGAATTGCTAGGCGTTGAAGAGATGGGCGGGACCATGCGGCTGGGCGCATGGACCTGCGTCTTGCAAGAGGGTTCGCTCGCCGCTCGCGCTTACGGCATAACCGAGATCAGCGAGCGCCACCGCCATCGCTACGAGTTCAACCGCGAGTACGAAGCGCGGCTGACCGAAGCCGGCCTGCGCATCAGCGGCGCCACTCCCGACTCCACTTATGTCGAGATCGTCGAGATTCCCGGCCATCCGTTCTTTTTAGGTTGCCAATTCCACCCGGAATTCAAATCCCGGCCGCTGGAGCCGCATCCGCTCTTCCGCGAGTTTGTGGCGGCAAGTTACAAGAACCGGCAGAGGCGATTGGCATCCGAGAATAAGTAACTCTCCTCGTTAACCGACGCTCTGTCATTCTGAGCAGCCCGACTTGCCGTTGCATGTTACGCCAGGAATGAACTGCGTCACCATTCACCCCGGAGGGGTGGTGGATAATAGCCCCGGGTGGAGCGCAGCGCAACCCGGGGAATGCCTGCGAAACACAACATCTCAAACCCGTTCATCAGGAGCAACCGGACACTGGTCATAACAAAGCGGAAGGGAGTCGAAGGACCTGCGGTTGTTCCGCACGATGGTTTTTCTGGTTTATTAATTCCATGTATACTTGGTACCGCCAAAGTGTTTGGACTTGAAAATCAGGAGGAGTTTATGAACCTAGAAGCTGATACCATTGCTGCTCTTACTAAGAGCTACAAACAGAAGGCTGCCGCGGGTGAAGATCAGTTTCTTAATCGGATTAAATGCAATGTAGAAGGAAAAATCGATCTTCCGACACCAGAACAGTTCTGGTTCGAACTTGTGGCGGCGCTGCTTTCCTCCCAGCAACGCTCGGGGGAGAATACTCCATTGGATCGGTTTTATAAATTGAAACCATTTCCTCTGTTTCTGCAAACTTATGACGAATTGAATGACGTTCAGGTTAACGAAATTCTGAAACCATTTCGCTTTCACGGGAGAATCACAAGCCAGTTGAGGAAAAACCATAATTTGCTTTTTGGAAAAGGAATGGGCTGGCAGGAGATTGAGTCAGGATTGAAAAAACTTCTTGTGCAGAGGAACAGTGCGCCCTCGATTGATCACAAGGAGATTGAACGTAATGTCTCACAGTTGCTAGCATATCGCTTAAAGGGTGTTGGACCGAAGCAGTCCAGAAACCTGCTTCAAGCACTCGGCTTGACACGATTTGAGATTCCACTCGATAGCCGTGTCGTTGGATGGTTACGCGAGAATCTAGGATGGCTGATTTGTGTCGAGGGGCTAAGCGATAAAGATAATTATGAAGAACTTCTCGACCGGGTTCAAAGTTCGTGTGAATCGGCTGGCGTATTGCCGACGGTTTTTGATGCGGCGGCATTCTTGAAGGGGTATACCGTGAAGGCCAACAAGAATTCGACCACAAGTATTGGATACGTGAACCGAAATGGACAAGTGGTCGTTCGCAATACCGGCTTGCCTGGAACCGATCACGGTCAGTCTGTCTATCAAATTGGCTGTTCGATCTGCGGTAACGTCTACGGTGCCAATGGCAGCGACATTCACTTGCGGAAATGTCCAAAACATCAAGGTGGAGCAACAGGGCTGCCTTACGAGTGACCTATCCCAGCAGCACCGCCCCCTTCACCTTCCCCGCCAGCACCCGGTCAAAGGTGACCAGCGTCAACTCCGCCGCCTCGGCGAATGCAGCCAGATATGCATCGGCCCACAACTTTGGGGCAACCATTGCTTGCGACGTGCGTCTGCGGAGTTCAGCTTCCATCGTGGAAGGTTCCGGGAGCAAAACAGCCTGCCCTGTGTCGATCCAGTCGTCATAGACCTGCCAGCAATCGCGCAGGCTCAACGCGTCTTGGCCCATCACCGTGTCTGTGCTAAGCAGCCGGAAGAGTCCCAGTTGTGTGTGGCGGCAGAACGCGAGGACAGTAAACGGGTCGAGTGCGTTGTACCATCGCGCCGCCTCTTCGTGATGCCGGTGCTGGTCGAATATCAACGCAATCCACACGTTGATATCAGGGAAAACCGATGAGGTCATAGATCTTCTCGTTGTCGAGATCCAGCGTTCCCGGCTTGGTGGACCGAAGAATCGGCAACTTCATGCGCCGGGGAGGGGATTGCGCCATCCGCTTCTGGGCTGCGGTTTGCAGCGCATCCAGCACGATCTGCCTGACCGTAGTGTTTTCTTCGACCGCCATCCGCTTGATGTTCTTGTAGGTCTCATCCGGAATGTCGATGGTGGTCCGCATAGGAAGACTATAGCATATTTATGCCTTTATGTAGCATAATTATGGCGAAAAGTTTGATATTGCACTATTTCTTGTGCAATTACTACGCAACAGTCTTCCAAAATCCGCCCAATACGGCAAAATGCCTCTCCGCACGGAGAGGTATCTCGACAAAAAAACCATGGAGCCGAAGATCGGACTTGAACCGATGACCTGCTGATTACGAATCAGCTGCTCTACCAACTGAGCTACTTCGGCCTTCCTGTTGAGATTGTACCGTTGCGTTCGCCTCCGGTAAAGTTCCGCGCGGAAACTCTCTGTCAGCCGCGCAGAAATCTCCCCGCAAGGCTTACACCGCGGCTGGCGCTTTCAATTCGATCTGGATCTTGGGCGGCTGGAGCAGCGTGTTGTGAATCAGGCAGTGATGAACAGCCTGCTCCACGCCCGCGCGGTCGGCCTCGCTCAGCGCCAACGGAATCTTGACCTCAATCCGGAAAAAGTCCAGCCTCGCCGGCGGCCCGGCCTTGGCTGCCGTCACGCGCACCTCGGTTCCCTCGCGCGGCAACCCCTTCTTTTTGAGGTAGGCCAAGGCGTAGAAGGCCGCGCACGTGCCCAGAGAAGCAAGGAGGAGTTCCGGCGGAGTCATGCCTTCATCGCTACCGCCGTTTTCAGGCGGCTGATCGCACACCAGAGAATGCTGCCGCGCCGCGACCTCCATCTTTACATCTTTCAAAAACCTTACGTTGACTTCCATCGTCATTTCCTTTCAACACTCATCGAATTTTATATCAAACCGGCTGCGGCCTTCCGGCGTCAGGCTCAGGCACGCATTACAATCATACCCGTGAGCCACTCCTTCGAAATCGGCCCGGTCCATTTGGGCGAGGGCCAGCTTTTCTTGATTGCCGGTCCCTGCGTCATCGAGTCCGAGGCCCACACGCGCCGCATGGCCGAGGCTGTTCAACGCATCGCGGCGGACCTCGGCATTCCATACATCTTCAAGGCCAGCTACGACAAGGCCAACCGCACCAGCGTGAAGAGCTTTCGCGGTCCCGGCCTGGCCGAGGGCACGCGCATCCTCGCCCGCCTGGCCAAGGATACCGGACTGTCGGTGCTGACCGACGTGCATGAACCGTCCCACTGCGCGGTGGCCGCCGAGGCCGTGGATGTTTTGCAGATTCCCGCCTTCCTCTGCCGCCAAACCGACCTGCTGGTGGCCGCGGGCAAGACCGGCCGCGCCGTCAACATCAAGAAAGGTCAGTTCGTCGCCCCGTGGGACATGATCTATCCCCTCGAAAAGCTCCGCTCTACGGGCAATGAGCGCGTCTTTCTCACCGAGCGCGGCTCCAGCTTCGGCTACAACACGCTGGTGGTCGATTTCCGCTCGCTGGCGGTAATGCGCAATCTTGCGCCGGTGGTCTTTGACGCCACACATTCCGTGCAGCAGCCCTCGGCGGCAGGTGGGGTGAGCGGCGGCCAGCCGGAGTTCATTCCTCTCTTGTCGCGCGCCGCGGTGGCCGCGGGGATTGATGGATTGTTTCTTGAAGTCCACGACGATCCGCCCACCGCCAAATCCGACGGCGCCAATGCTTTGGATTTGAAGCTGCTCAAGCCGCTGCTGGAAAAGCTGCTGGCGATACACAACGCGGCGGGGGAATGACGATGGGTTCGAGGCTTCCCACTCTTGCGCCAGAAAGAAGGCGCAAGGACGGGAAATGGAGCGGGTCAGCGAGTGTGAATTCCAGGTCTCATAAGCGAACTTGGCCCCCGGCATCGTTGCGGGGATTGTAGTCTCTGCCCTACGCCTTAACGCACCATTCGCCATATCTCTCGAAGGAGGAAGACCGTGGAAGTACCCGCAGCCGTAAGAGTTTTGATCGGCATAACGGTCGCTTTTCGCTATGTCGTATCGGCGTGCAAGTCCGTATTGGAGGTGTGGCTACACTACGCACCAATCATAGAAAATGTCCTGACCGCATTTGCGATATACAAAGGACTAAGTTTTCTGAAAAGATACGACCAGTTCAAAAGTGAGACTGAGTCGATGGTGAAAAGCGGGTTCTCCTGCCGCGTTTGCCACAATGACATATACAACAATGATGACGACGATGACGCCGAGTGGGTCCATTTGGCGAAACCGGATATATGTAAAACATGCAAGAGATTAGGTTGGTTTCGGTGGCTTAGGTATCCGACCAGATACGTTAGCAGGATTCGCTATATATGGTTTTTACTGAGGGGTGGGAAGCGGCGTGAGGACTGACCATCTGGTAGTCAACGATATAATTCCCAAAATAAAAGGGGGCGCAGTAGCGCAGCTAAATCCGCGCCCTTTCAAAACAGTCGGGAGCGCACGGCTTCGATTGGGACTACAATCCATGGTGCGAGCAGTGACGTTTAGGCGTATGGAACGAGTATAAGAGCGGACGTCTCTTCCAGGAGGCGTTAGACCGCGCGCATCTCCAGCGTCTTTCCCAGCGCCTTGAGTGCGACGGCGATGCCATCGATCTTCGTCGTGTGGTGAACATCAATCAGCCGGGTTACCTCCTGCGGCGTCACCTTCAATCGCCGCGCCAACTCCGCCGGACGAATCTTTTGAGAAACCATCTCGTTCACAAGCAGCACCTTCGCGGATAGGCTGGCGGGCAACTCAATCAAGTATTGGCCGCGCTTGGGTTTGGATGGCGCGGGAATCGGCCGCTCATCTTCCAGATACCAATCCAGAGCGGATTCAAGAACATCCGCAGCATGCACCATGGCGTCTTCCACGTCTTCGCCCTGTGAGATCGCCTCGGGAATATCGGGGAAGGTGATCACAAACCCCCCTTCTTCAGCCGGTTCAAAGTTTGCAGGATATTGCAACATCATTTCTCCTATTTCAGCCCCAGTTGTTTTTTGATTACTTCCACAGTTCCCACCTTCATGTCCTTGTGGTGCATCGGCAGGTATGAGATTTTTCCGTTCAACTCCACCCTGAGATGCGAGCCTTTGCCGGGGCTGAAGGTTGCCCCTTGCGCCGCCAGCCATCGCTTGAATTCGCTGCTCTTCACGAACCAACCCCAATTGGGATTTCAAGCTGCCCTACAAATCAAGTATAAGCAATTTTGTTTATATTTTCAACAGACCACAGCAAGGGAGGCGCATATCTATGTTGTGCAGTCTTATGGTTTCAGCAAGACAAACAGCCACCGCGCTGCCGTTCTTGACTTCCAGCAACTCTCTCCTTAAAGTTGAGTTCACAATAGCTTACGCATGAACCAGAACTATAATTTCAGGACGAGATTTGATGCGCAAGCCTGATACGAAGATGTGTAGGCGACTGAAGGGGATTAATATGCGGAGAATCGCGGATTGGCTCAGAAAGAACAAACTTGGCATCATTCTTTTCCCGTTGCTGGGATCTGCCGTCTGCGTTCTGGCCGAAAAACTTGCCGCGATGATCAGCAGCAATGCGTTCTGCGAGATTGCCGCAGGCCTCCGCACGCCCCCCATGCTAACCTTCTGGGAGAAGGTCTCCATTTTTCGGCCGGATCTGTTTTACGGCTTCGTCCTTTTCCCGCTGGCCTTTTGCGTGCTGACCTTGCGGATATCGCCGCGCAGGAGAATCTTCATCTCTATCGTTGCCGCGTTCCTGGTCGAGGCATTCGTCACCATCGAACTCATTGCGTTAACGACGACCAATGCGTTCGCCTCTCTGAGAGTGCTTTGGTTTGATGCAATGTGGATTATCAGGAGTCGTGAAACCGCATTTGCTTCCCACCCCGGCATCACGATTCTGTTGATGGCGGCGGGCCTGGTTATTGCCGGACTTCTGGCGGCTATCACGCTGATTGCCTACAAAAGGAACACGCGCTGGTTGAATCATGCTGTTCTGGCGGCATTCGGTCTGGGACTCGCTGCCACAGCCATCGCCTGCGTCCCCAGGGTTCCGGCCATGCCGTGGTCGCAGTCTCTCCTGCAAAGGGCGGCCTATTCTGCATTCTTTGAAAACGAAGCGTACTCGGGACTCCCTCTTCACAATACGCAGGAGCTGATGCAAACATACCGCCAAGCCTCGCACGTTCCCGCGCCGCATCCAACGGCCTTTACCGGAAGAGCGAAAAATTACAACATTATTTTGTTTGTGATGGAGTCCATATCAGCACAGGTCTTTGATCCGGCCCGCGATTCTCTAAGCGACATGCCGAACGTCCGGCGTCTCCGGGATCAGTCCTTTCTGATGCGTCAGCATTTCACCAGTTACCCTCTTACGGATAATGCGGCCTTCTCCATCTTCACCTCGCTTTATGTGAACCGGCAGTGCGGC
>Ga0187873_1001199_pt1 | contig 22437 bp, 21 predicted proteins | sample June2016WEW_16_1_2_FD_133012 | JGI IMG/M metagenome (GOLD analysis project Ga0187873, IMG submission 133012) | Peatland microbial communities from SPRUCE experiment site at the Marcell Experimental Forest, Minnesota, USA - June2016WEW_16_100 | ecosystem: Environmental > Terrestrial > Soil >...
AACCCCTCACACTGTCATCCTGAGTCCCGGTTCTTTCGGGACGAAGGATCTGCATTTGTCTTTGTTACTGAAAACCCATGCAGATCCTTCGCTGCTGCTCAGGATGACAGTTTGGGTGATGGGTCCTCCTCATTGAGTTTCTGCCCATCATGGGCAGCCGATAGGCTGTCAACGCTCAGGATGACAGCGAAGGGCTCAGTGTGACAGCATCGGAGCGTTTTTCCGCAGCCTGCGTAGCCCCAAATCCCGGGGGAATCTCGCGTCCCCGGGATCCCCGGTTACTTCCGCCCGGCCTCCCGGACACTTTCCTCCAAGTGCTCGGCCACGAGCGTAGCCGTATCGCCGACCGCTTGATCCAGGGTGGGAGGGTTGAAAGGCCGGTAAACCGTATCTTGCCAGACCGAAGCACCGCTGCGGTCCGAAATGAACACCTCCGAATGCACCCGCTTCAGGCGACGCAACTCCAGGCAGGACCCGCGCACCGTGCCGTCGGCCTCCTTGGCCTTGGTGACAATCCGGAAGCGGCCTGATTTGGCGATCGCTTCCACCAGCCGATCGCTCAAGGCATTGTCGATGCGCTCGATGTAGAGGGAGTGAATCCGCATCAATTTGCGGAAGTCGTTGGTCGTCGCGGTCCGCGGGCCCGAGCCCAGGGTGGGCGCCGGCGCGGGACCGAGCGTGGGACGCTGCTCAGGTGGAGGTTGCTCGTGGGGAGCCGGTTCGTCCGCCGGTGGCTGCTCCGCCTTCTGGCCCGCCTCGGCCCATACCAAGGTACCGACCAGCAGACAAATCGCCATGCACCAACCTGCTCTTCTTATGGCGACCTCCCCGACCATTGATCCCCTGGATTGAGCGTGCGCCACCGGGGTGGCCACTACTGGCCGTAAGCCCTTTGCCTTTCCGTGAGAGCCCTTTGACTGTCCTTCAGGTCCTGCCTCTCGTCACGCTGCTTCTCGCGCATCTCACGCCGTTCGCGTTGCATCTGATGCTTTGCCTGAAGGCGCGCCGCCTTGGAAATCGGCTGGTGCTTGAAAGACTGCCGACGATTCTTCTCCTGGACCTTCAAGTTCTTCCGCTCCAATTTCTGGCGGATTTTCAGTTGCTTAAGCTGCTCGCTCCGATTGCTATTCTGGGCGCGGACCGGGCGGGCCAAACTGAACCCCAGACAAAGCGTAGCGACCATCAAGATCAGAAGGTTACGCATTCTACCTCCCCAGGCGCGCAAATAACTGCCCAACGCGAGCATCTCTCACCGCAGGCTTGCGGCTCGGAGCATCCCCTCTCCATGTGCATCTTATCGAGATTGTGTACAGAGTACAACCCTTTCGGTAGTGGTGGGTGGCGCAGACATCGTGGTTTGATGTCTGCGGCGGTCCGGCAGACATGGTCGAACTTCCGGGTCTGCTGCCGGCAAGATACCTCCCTCCTCGCCATGGATACCATACCCTGAGCCTCAAAACGCAGCCATCCCAAAACGATGTCTGCGCCACCCACGAAGCACCACCCCGCGTCAAGCCGAACTCACGCCGGGCGGGAAGCGGGCCGGAAAAAGACGTAGAGCATCCAAGCCACCGTCGCGATGCCGCCGACCAGCAGAAGCGCAAAGAGGGTGAACACCACCCATTGGCCCCGAACGGCCTCGCTTCCGGGGTCGAAGTAAGGCTCGAGGTAAGCCACCCGGACCAAGTGCCGCATCACCCCCATCAGGCTTATAGTCCCCACAATCGCGGCGGTCGAGACGGCGAGGCTGCGGCGTGCCGCCGCCAGAGCCACGATCGCCAGCAGAACCGCTGCAACCAGCAATCCCGTGGCCAGTTGGCCCTGACCCAGGAATTGCCCGCGCACCTGCGGGGGCAGGCTGAACAGGAACCAGATACCCACCAGGAGCTCGCCCCCGATCCCTGCTTGGAACCAGCGCAAGCCGTAGCGATGCGCCCAGGCAGCGAACTCCGGTGCATCCTTCCGCCACAAGCGGGAAAGCAGGGCGGTGCCCAGGCCCGCCATGGCCAGCGCTGCCAGCACGAAGTGCAAGAAACGCGCCAGCCCGGAGTTGGTCAGCGGGCCGAAAATGCGCCCGACTTCGCCATGCAGGAACTGCTTGTAGAAATCCTCCGGGTGCAGCATGGCCGTCATATTCCTGGAAAAAATAAGCGCCACGTGCAGGAAGATGATGGCCGTGGCGAGCATCACCCAAGCCGCTCGCCTGCCCAACTCTTCCTGCTGCAGGTTGAACCAGTAAACGCCGTAATAACCGAGCAGCACCAGCAAGACGACGGCCAGCCAAAACCAGGCCATCAGCACCGAAGAAGTGTAGAAGAGCCGGCCATACACAAGCTGCAGGAAAAGCAGCGGCGCCACGCCCAGGGTAATCGCAAAAGCCACCACAGGAGGCATGGCCTGCGCCCCGCGGCGGGCAAACTCACGGTGCTTCGAATCGTTGCGCCCGCGAAAGGCCGAAATCGCCAGCATCACAACACCCCCCAGCAGAAAATTCATGGCCAGCAGGTGAAGGATGAAGGTGAATACCAGGAGAAACTGCAGCAGCCCTGCGGGCGCGGGCTGCGGGACACAAACCGGGGCGGGAATCACAGGGATCATGGCCTGGGCGCTCCTTGAGGGGATAACGGCGGCGTCTGCGCTTTCTCCCCGGGCGACATCTCCAGGTTCGGCGGAGGCGGGCTCAGGCTTGCCAGCCACGCGCCCAGGGCCTTGCGCTCCTCCTCGGTCCCTGCGAAAGGCGGCATGAACCCCTTGAGCTGGTTGAGGTGGGACAGTTGGTAATCGATCATGGCCCGGCCCCAGCCTTTCACCGCAAAACGCATGCTGTTGTAACCGTTCACGGTGTGGCAGCTTGCGCATTCCACTCGGAAAACTTCCTCCCCGGCCGTCTCGAGCGCCTGGGGGTCAACCTCGTGCACGCGCACCCAAAGCGCGGACTTCAGAATACCCTGCTGGCTGACCCGCGCGATGTCGTCCGGACGCAGGTTGTTCGCGTACATGTAACCGTAAATGATGTAGGGTTTGCGGACGGCCTCCCGCACCCACTCCGTGACCCCGGTGCTGGAAAGCGCCATGACCGCGATCACGAAGGCGAAAGTCAAGCTGAAGTGGCGAGGATTCCGGTAAGGGCCGAAGTAGGTGAACAGCACCACCAGCGCTGAGAAGAAAAGTGAGAGGCCCGCGAAGATGGTCACCGCCGGCGCGCTGCCCATGAAAATTTCCCGCGCCATGGGCGGCAGCGTGGAGATATACCAGAGCCCTCCCACCGGGATGGCCAGCGCTCCCGCCAGCAGCCACTTGGCGGCGTACCGAATCACCTCCGTGCGCAAGCCCACGTCACGGACGGCCGATGCGGTCACCAGCGCATAGACGCCCGCCAGAGCAACGGAAACCGCGGTGCGTACCAGGCAGGAGGGCAGCATTCCCGGATTAAAGAACGCCGACGCGAAACTCTGCGTCTCCAGCCAGCGCCCCGGCGTCAACATGAAGGTCAGGATGCCGTTGATGACGAACAAGCTCGCCCACGCCGAGCCAAAGTAGATCCAGCCGACCCGCAGATGCGTCTGCGCGTCCAGGCGGTCCCAGCCGTAGTAGTAAATGAACGCCGCCGCAATTTCGACAAAAAAGAAAACCCACTCGATCGCCCAGCCCCACACGAAAACGTGAATGAGCGTGGCGGTGGCTTGCGGATTGACCAGCCCGATGCTCCACCAGATGCCCACTCCACTCACCGCGCCGAAGACCAGCACCACCAGCACAAAGAACTTGGAGTGCGAGCGCGTGTATTCGAGCAGCGCCGGGTTGTTGTCGCGATAGGCCTTGCGCTCCGTTACCGGCAGGAAGAGGCCGCCGCCTACCGCAAAGTGCGAGACAAAAACGTGCAGGATGGCGATGATCCCGATGATCAGCCCGCCACCCAGCAGGGGAGGTTCCCAAACAGGGTAGTTCATAGTCGCCTTGTGACCAGATCGGACGTGCCCCCACCGAACGCGCTCATGTTAGACCGGCAAGCGGAATTTTTCAACCGCTATGCTGGCCGATATGCTGGCAGGGTGCTGGCAGACTTCCGCCTTCGACCGTCAGAGTTTTGCAGGGAGTAGCGCGGACCTGTTCTGTAGGTCCGCGGCACTTGGGCGCGGTCGGCGAGAAAAGCTGAGGTTCTGTGCCCCGGAGGCAGCCACCCTCAATTCGTCTTGGGAATTGACCGCGGGTTCGTCATCGAAGGAAAAGCCCACGGTCACGAGAGCCCTGACCGTGGCTACCCGCTGGCGAGCCTAATGGCATCGTTCAATTTGCGTGGAGTTCTTCGAGGTGCTGTCGCCGAACCTTAATCTTGCTTTCGTCTTTTCGGACGGCTGCCAAGTCATAGGCAAGCTGCATACGCAACCACGTTTCCGCTGTGCTGCCGAAAGCCTTGGCGAGCCGGATAGCCATCTCCGGGCTGATTGCGGCCTTGCCGTTCACCACGTTGTTGAGGGCCTGCCGGGTGACGCCAAGAATCTCTGCGCCATCCGTCACGGACAGGCCCAAGGGTTCAAGGCAAGCGGTTCGTATGCTTCCTCCGGGATGAGGCGGGTTTTTCATGGGCATGGTGTCCTTCCTTTCGTCCCCTAGTGGTGATCAATCAGTTCAACATCAAACGCATCAGCGCCTTGAAAACATAAAATGACGCGCCAGTTGGCCCGAACCGTCACTGACCAGAAGCCGTTCCAATCACCTTTGAGCGAATGCAGACGATAACCCGGAAGGTTAAGCGCCTGCGGCGCGTCGGCCTCATCGAGGCGGGCAAGAATGTCCTCAACCGTGTCCAGTACATCGGGCCGTATCCCGCTCCGGTCGTCGCGTTCGTAGAGCCGTTTCAGGCCCCGGTGTTTGAAGCTCCTAATCATGAGGGTACACCGTAAAGTGAAACTTGTCACTTGTCAAGTGTGGATTCGTACGGGGACATCAAGCGGGCTGCGCCGGGATCGGGGGGGCAGCAAGCCGAGCGCGGACCTGTCTTGTAGGTCCGCGGTCCTTGGGTGCAATCGGTGAGAAGAGCGCAGAGTTAGGCGCAGCAGCGCATTACTCTGCGGTTCTTTGTTGGAGTTCGTCACCATCGCTGTGCCGCAAGACCATTTCAATTGATAGTATTGCACACATGTGAAGCTGACCCCAGCTTAAGAGCCGCAGAGTTTGAACTGCACAAACTCTGCGCTTCAGCCCGGCACCGCCCCAGAATGCCGACCCTTCGCGCTCCTCAGGGCAGGCTCTGAAGGTCGGCGCTACGCATCCCGGGCCGCGAGCGAGCAGTACCCGCACGCTGCCTGGGGGTCAGAATCATGCTGTCAATAGGGTCGCAGCACCGTAACCGCGGGCATGGGATAGTGCTTGACGTTGCGGGTGATGAGTGTGGCGCCGAGTTCGACGGCGGTCGAGGCAATCAAGGCATCTCCAAGTTCAGTCCCGTGACTTCGCCGATAGGCTCTCAGCATATTTCCAGCGGCGAGGGCAATTTCTTCTGATAGGGGAATTTTTCTGAGAGCCGACAAGAGCGCGCCGGTAGCTGACTCCTCACCCTGCCTCATGCCAGCCCATAATTCGGTCACCGACACGACTGAAATGACGGGTGGCTCGGCTGCCGCTTCGTATCGGCCCAGGAAAGCGCGAGCCTCCCCACGACCGCGCAGGAAGTCGATGAGAATGTCGGTGTCCAGGAGATGAACGGCCACGAGATTGTCAGCCCGAGAGGCTCTTGAGACGTTTTCCGCGACGTAAGGCGCGAACCATCGCCAAGCTTGACTTTTTCCGTCCCTTCCACGACCCAAACGCCTCGTCCAGCGCGGCGCGAAAGTCCGCGGGGGTGGGGCGGTGGACGTATCGCTCCTCGATCGCGGTCCGGATCAAGGCGCTGGCCGTCTTCTTCTCCAGCCTGGACCACGCTCGCAGATGACGCCGTTGCTCTGCGGTAAGGAAGATTTGAGTTCGTACCATGTTTCCCATGATCTAATAATATACACCGCCTGTACATCTATTCAAGGAGGATTCTGATTCTGGTATCACCTCTCCCCCGCCGCGTGATGCCCTGCCGCGCCTGCGGCCTTGAGGCTAGGGAATTTTGCAGGTCAAACTCCCGTCCTCTCTCAGGAGGGGACTAAGGGGTGGTGGCGACGACCACCCCTCCGCGCCTCCCTTGCTTGACCACCCCCTGCCCCCTCCTGAACCAGGAGGGGAATGATTCGGACAATTAGGCACTTGCCTGGAAAATACTGCCTACCCGTAGGCAACGTATATAATAACGTCATTGACAAGTCAGCGCGTACAGTGCTAGCCTGAAGCAGTAAGTGCTGTGGGCCGAACAGGGCTTGGCCCCGATGGTCAATTTGGAAAGAACGCGCTTTCGGGGCTCGGCCTGAGGCGCATCCTGATCAGTTGATCACCCTGGAATTGCAACACCCTGATGGCTCCCAACAACGAAAACGCGATGTTCCTGCAAAGAATGAAAGATCCCCGCCTGCGCCCATTGTGGCGGCTCACCCACACGCTGATCAAGGTCCGAAACGGGGCGCTGACCCAAAAAGATGTTAAAAATGAAGATCGAACCGACTATGTGTATGAAAACAAATGCGAGAGTGACAATATGTCATGCTATCGTGCAGACTTATTGGCCGACAATTCACGGATTGCACGGTAATTCGGGGCGAAACCAGCGTAGCGCGAACCTGTTTTGCAGGTCTGCGGCCCTTGGGCACGGCCAGTGAGAAGAGCCGCAGACCTTGAAAAACAGGTCTACTTTCTACAGCGAACTGACCCACTACCGGTGGCGGATCCACGCATGACGGTCAGAATTTTGGAGGGGCAGCCGGCGCCCTGCTCCGGGGCTCAGGCGACGCAAGCGCAAGCCAACCCGACTTGGGGTTTCTCCATCCAACCGGAAAGCCAACATCTGTTTGGAAAAGGCTCTGGGCATGGTGCGAGTAGACCGACTCTGTTCCTTGGCTGTGGCTAAACCTATGAAAGTGACCCTGGCTGTATTCCTGGCATTCGTGTTCTGCCCAGGCTGGGGGCAGGCCAAGGATCCCTCCCATTTCGCGAATTTCACGGGCCAGTGGGTTCTGGATTTCGGACAGATGAAGAACCCGCCGGCCGGCCTCGAAGACTACGCCCTGGTTGTGAATCAAGATGGGCACGAGCTCAAAGTGGTGACAGTCATAAAAGGTGATCTGCAGCCCACTCCGGGCGCGGTTAATCCCGGCGGCACGATGGTTCGCTCACCGGGCGGCGCTTATGGCGGGAGAGGTGGCATGGGCATGTCGGGGCGCATGGGCGGGGGCATGCCGCGCGGCGGAGCGACGGTGCCCAGCGGAGTGGGTGGAGCGCCTCGCGACCTGGAAAATACACGGGGCAATCTTGCCGCCTACCAGGTCTACCCCCAACAAGTGGTCTACAAGCTGGACGGAAGTGAATCCACCGCACAGTTTGGCGACCTGGGTCATACGGCCGCGACCTCCAAAGCCGAGTGGACCACGGACCGCGAGGTATTGAAGCTCTCCCTGGCAGGAGATGACGACACGGGTCAGGGGGGAGGCAAAATTAGAGTGAAGGATCAGTGGCAAGTCTCCGGAGACGGAAAATTCCTGATCGTCGACCGAAGGATCAAGTCTCGGGACGGTACGGGGACCGCGCACCTCGTGTTCGCGAGAAAACCCCCGACTGTGACGAACGGGCCGGCAGGTCTCCAGGACTGAAACCCGCATTCCTCCGGGACCAAGTCCCGGCCACAAGGAACAAATTCCATGAGGATCGCACGTACGGTGAAACAGGCCAATCAACCTCAAGGCAGCGTCACAGAATGCCAGCCCTGGGGTTGGAAAAGATCCGGTTTTGTGCTCGCCGTGATCTTGCTGCTCCTGCCGAATCAACGGCTGGGAAGTCAACAACCGGCGGGCAGCCAGCAGCCACCGGCGATTGCCGTCGACGTCAAGGTGGTTAACGTGCTCGCCTGCGTGCGCGAGAAGCACGGAGCAATCGTCCGCGGCTTGACCAAAAGCGATTTCACCCTGGAAGAAGATGGCCGCCCGCAAGAGATTCGTTACTTCAGCCACGAGACCGATCTCCCCCTGACCTTGGGGCTGCTGGTCGATACCAGCATGAGCCAGCGGCGCGTTCTCGGCCAGGAGCGCAGCGCCAGCTCAACATTTCTCGATCAGGTGCTGCGGGTGGACAAGGACCAAGCCTTCGTAATTCACTTTGACCGCGAAGTGGAACTCCTGCAGGACTTCACTTCGTCCCGGCAGAAGTTGCAGGCAGCGCTGGACCTGCTGCAAACGCCGCAGCGTAAAGAGGAGGAGAGCGGTAGTTCACCGGATTCCTACCCGGGTTCGGGCCGGGGGGGTGGCGGACGCAATGGGGCGGGACGTGGCGGAGCGGGCACGCTGCTCTATGATGCCGTCTATCTGGCGTCCAAGAACCTGATGAGCAAGCAGCAGGGACGCAAGGCGCTCATCGTCCTTTCCGATGGCGTGGACCACGGCAGCAAGGAAACTCTGGCCAGTGCCATCGAGGCCGCCCAGCGCGCCGACACGCTGGTCTATTCCATCCTGTTCGCCGATGAGCAGGGGCGCGGCGGCGGAAGCTACGGGCATTCCGGCATGGGTGGCATGGGTGGCATGGGCGGCATGGGTGGGATGGGCGGTAGGGGGGGCATGGGCCGGCACGGCGGGGGCTCAAGGTATCCCCAAGAAACACGGCCGGACGGCAAGAAAATCCTCGAACGGCTTGCCAAGGAAACGGGCGGCCGCCTCTTTGAAGTCTCCTCCAAGCACTCGATTGAAGAAACCTACGACCGCATCCAGGAAGAACTCCGCAATCAATACAGCCTGGGCTACACGCCTGACCGGCCCAATGCTGAACCGGGCTATCACAAGATAACCCTCACCACCACGAAAAAAGACCTGATCGTGCAGGCGAGAGACGGATATTACGCCGACCGGTAGGAAGGGTGGAGACCCAGGCTTGTCCGAATTACGCCCGATCCGGCGGGTGGCAAGATGCGGCGTCCCGCTCGGCCAGGACGCGAATCTCCACTCCCATCATGATGAACCCTGCGCCGGATTCTATTTCAGCGCGCGCTCGATGGCCGCTGCGGCGACGGGCGCCATCAATTCATAGCCACGCGCGTTGGGATGCAGGCCGTCTTCCGAGTAGCCTTCACGCAACATCCCTTTCTCGTCCACGAGCGCCGTGTAATAGTCCGCGATCTCGGCGTGAATATCCGGAGCGTAGCTTTGCAGCCAGTGGTTGAGCTTCAGAATATCTGCCGGTGGCCGCTGCTCGGTTTGCTTTGACTTGGTGTAGTCGCTCACCGGCAAGAGCAGGCTGAGAATAACCTTGATGCCATGACCTTCGGCGAGCTCGCACAGGGCGCGGAAGTTGTCGCTGATCATCTCCAGAGTTTCGGGGCCCGTATTGCCGGAAATATCGTTGGTGCCGGCCAGGATGATGATGGCCGCGGGGTGGAGGCGGATAACGTCGGGATACATGCGCACCAGCATCTGGGGGGTAGTCTGCCCGCTGATGCCGCGGTTCACATAGGGCTTACCCGGGAAATACTTGGCCAGGTCCCAACCATCGGTAATCGAATCCCCCAGGAAGACCACGCGGCCCTTCGTGGCAGGCATCTTCTCCAGACGCAGATTGTCCTCATGGTTGCGGCCCAGTTGGTTCCAGTCCTGGAGCTCGTCGGCAAGGTGAGCCGCGGCCCACCGCAGGCAACATTGCGCCTGCGGGGGATGGAAATCCGGAACCAGTTGCCCTCTCACTGGAAACGACAGACACAGGCTAAGGCAGAGCCCAAGTGGGACTTTCGTCGCATTGTTCATCGTTCCCTCCTTGCGTGGTGTTATACCCGAGCCGGGGGTAAGCGTCAAAGAGATAACCCCTTGCCAGAAGCCACTGCAGCGCCCCGTTTGCTCGGCGCGGTGAATCGACCTGAAGTCCCCTCCGCCGGGACGAGGGTGCATGTTTGGCCCTTTCGGATAACTGCCCCTGACCAGTGTACAATGACCAGCGATAGGGGACCACGGAGAATCAGCCGGGCGTCCGCCGCCCTGGGCGTATTCTCCTTTGCAATGCCATGAGAGTGCCAGGCGGCCGGCGCGGATTCAAACCAACGGGGGAATGCCATGTTACAGGGATATGGAATTGGGAAACTCCTAGGATTGTTTCTGGGGGTCTTGGGGGTCTTGGGGGTCCTGGCGCTCGTGCCACTGTCGGCGCCGGGTGCTGACCAAGAGCCGTCAGCGAAGAAGCCTCCGACGCTCCAGGAGGCCGAGGCCTTCATCAAGAACGCCGAGGCCAAGCTGCTGGAGCTTAACGTCCTCTCCAGCCGCGCCGACTGGGTGAAGTCCACCTACATCACAGACGACACGGAAATCCTGGCCGCCCACGCCGACGAACGCTCCATCGCCGCGCAGGTCGAACTGGCGAAGCAAGCCACGCGCTTCGATCATCTCCAACTGCCCGCCGACCTGGCGCGCAAGATGATGCTCCTGAAGGTTTCGCTCGTGCTCGCCACGCCCGCGGACCCCAAAGCGAGCGCGGAGCTCACCGCCATCACTTCCCGCCTGGAAGGCACCTACGGGAAGGGCAAGTGGTGCCCGCCCGGCAAGGACAAGTGCCTGGACGTTGAAGATCTGGGCCGCCTGATGGCGACCAGCCACGACCCCGGCGAGTTGCGAGACGCCTGGGTGGGTTGGCACCTGATTGCGCGGCCCATGCGCCAGGACTTTGCGCGCTACGTCGAGCTCTCGAACCAGGGCGCGCGCGAACTGGGCTTCCCAGACACCGGCGCTTTGTGGCGCTCCAAGTACGACATGCCTCCCGATGAGTTCGCGAAGGAACTGGACCGGCTATGGGAGCAAGTGCGCCCGCTCTACTTGCAGCTCCACGCCTACGTGCGTTGGAAGCTGCGCGAGAAATACGGCGACCAGGTGGTACCCGCGAACGGCCCCATCCCCGCCGACCTGCTGGGAAACATGTGGGCGCAAACCTGGGAGAACACCTATCCTCTGCTCGCGCCGCCGAACGCTGACCCAGGCTTCGACCTGACGCAAATCCTGAAAAGCCGCAACACCGACGCCCTGGGAATGGTTCGCTACGGCGAGCACTTCTTCACCTCCCTGGGCTTTCGGCCGCTGCCCCAAACGTTTTGGGAGCGATCGATGTTTGTGAAGCCGCGCGACCGCGACGTGGTTTGCCACGCCAGTGCCTGGGACGTGGATTTCGAGCAAGACCTGCGCGTGAAGATGTGCATCGACATCACTGCCGAGTATTTCTCCACGATTCATCACGAACTCGGCCACAATTTCTACCAGCGCGCTTACGCGCATCAGCCTTACTTGTTCCGCGATAGCGCCAACGACGGCTTCCACGAAGCTATCGGCGACACTATCGCTCTCTCCATCACACCGCAGTACCTCGTGAAACTCGGGCTGCTCGACAAAGCACCCGATCCCTCAAAGGATATCGGCTTGCTGCTGCAGCGGGCGCTCGAGAAGATCGCCTTCCTGCCCTTCGGGCTGCTCATCGATCAGTGGCGCTGGAAAGTATTTTCCGGCGAGATCACCCCGCAGCAGTACAACCAGGCTTGGTGGGATTTGCGCTTGAAATACCAGGGCGTAGCCCCGCCCGCCCCACGCAGCGAGGAGGACTTTGACCCCGGCGCCAAGTACCACGTGCCGGCGAATGTTCCCTACACGCGTTATTTCCTGGCTGACATTCTGCAGTTCCAGTTTCATCGCGCCCTGGCGAAAACCGCCGGCTGCGCCGAACCGCTCAACCGCTGCTCGATCTATGACAATCCGGAGGCCGGCGCGCACCTGGCGAAGATGCTCGAAATGGGCGAGAGCCGGCCGTGGCCCGACGCGCTCGAAGCCATGACTGGCCAGCGGCAAATGGATGCGACGGCGATTCGTGATTACTTCGCGCCGCTGGAAAAATGGCTGGAAGAGCAGAACCAGGGGAAACCGGTGGGATGGTAGAGAGCAGTAGGCAGTGAGCAGTGGGCGGAAGCGGGTAGCGCAGCGCGGCAAGCGAGGGGAGCCTTGATTTGAGTTTACAGCCCTCGCCCCCTTGGGGGAGAGGGTGGCCCGCCGCCGGCGTTTTCACCAGCCGGGGCGGAACGGGTGAGGGGGTCCCCCACGAGCAAATTGACAGGCAGGTAGCGCAGCGCGGCGGAACCACAAGAGAAACTCAAAACGCAAAGCGCAAAACGCAAAGATCAAAGCCGGGTGTGCCGTGCGGGTGGAGCCGCGCTGCGCTACCCGCTTTACCAGGCACGAGAATCCTACAGGCCCAGGAGTGGGGCGAGGCGGGCGAGGACTTCCGAAAGAACCTCCTCAGGCACGCGGCCGGCCGCTTCGGCTCGGCGTTCCTTCCAGTCAAGACTCTTGATGTGGTCGGCCAACACAACGCCTGCGACCGGCAGGCCGGGCGGCAGCGGGACTTCGAAAGGATAACCTTTGACCTAGCTCGTCACGGGACAGACGAGGGCGAGGCCGGTCTTGGCATTGTAGGCCGCGGGCGATAAGACCAGCGCGGGCCGACGCCCGGACTGCTCTCTGCCCCGCTGCGGGTCAAAGGTGAGCCAGATGAGGTCGCCGGCATCAGGCACGTGGGCGCGCATCACCAGATTTCTTTCCCGACCGGCCCGCCCCAGTCAGTTTCATCATGCCGGTTCCTAGGCGTGATACTGGAAATGAGTTCGTCCAGGCGATACTTGCGGCGCGCGGGTCGCATGACGACCGCGCCGTCCTTCCCCACGCTCAGGCTGAGCGGGTCACCTTCCCGCAGGCGGGCGACTTGGGCGATGTGCCTGGGAATTCTGACCGCCAAGCTGTTGCCCCACTTCGCAAGCTGACTTCTGTGGGCGACTCTCATATGTATCTACAAAGAATATACACTGGTTACGGCAGTTTGTCGAGGCCCGCCGCGTGTCAATATGCCAGGACCGCACGGATCCCCGCCGGAACCGTACAGAACAGCAGGTGGCAGGAAACAGGCGAGAAGCCGGATGCAACCGAAACCCCGCTCAGCACAGCCCGGAATGGGCGTTCCAGGAAAGAAGGGCGGTTCGCGACCGTCTCCAGGCAAGCCGCGAACCGCCGCCTGCTCAGGGTTTCATGACGGCCGGATACACCTTCCGCACTGCCGCGATGATGTCGTTCACATCCTGGTCCGTGTACTTGGGATCCATGGGGATACCCGCATACCGGTTATAGACGTCGAGGGTGCGCGGGCAAGCTGCGGCGCCGTATTCGATGGTTTTGCCACGTCCCACGGTAAACGACGGCCAACCCGGCTGCAGAGTTTCTTTCTTTTCGATGTGCTTCGCAATCGGCAGGATGGCAGACCCCTCCATGGGCTCCGCGGGGACATTCTCCGCGCGCATGGCCCGCATGAACTCGTCGCGCTGCGCTTTGCCACTGGTACGGATGTAGACCCAATTGCCGAGTCCCCCGTCGGGATCGTTTTTCTTGCGGAACGTGATGCCCGGAAGGTCCGCGATGCCGTTCGTAACGCGCGTGGATTTGTCACGGAAGTCCGCGAGGATGCCGTCGAGCTTGCGCAGTTGCGCGCGCATCACGCCGCCGGTGAATTCATTCATGCGATATTGGGGGCTGGAGAAGTTCTTTACGCGCGGCGGCTGACCCAGGACATGGGCGTGCCCGTCCCGCAGAACTCCGCAGTCATGGAAACGCGTCCCGCGCTCGAAGCGGTAGGAATCGCTGGTCACGAAGGCGCCGCCATCGCCGGAGGAGATGGTTTTGTTGATCTGGAAACTGTAAATCCCGCAATCGCCCATGGAGCCTACGGGACGCCCTTGGTAGGTCACGCCCATACTCTGGGCGCAATCCTCCAGCACCTTGAGGTTGTGCTTCCGGGCGAGGGCGAGAATGGGGTCCATATCCGCAGCCGCACCCAGGATGTGCACGGCCATGATGACTTTGGTCTGCGGAGTGATGTGGCGCTCAATGTCGGTAGGATCGATATCCATGGAATCGTCCACCTCCGCAAAAACCGGCAGGGCGCCCGCGGCGATGATCGCGTCATAACAGGCATACCAGGTCCAGGCCGGAAGTATGACTTCGTCGCCCGGGCCGACCTCCAGCGCCGCCATGGCGGTCATGAGCGCCGTGGTGCCCGAAGTCACTGCGATGGCGTACTTGGTGTGCTGGTGCGCGGAGAATTCTTTCTCGAAGTTGATGCACTTGTCTGGCGCCTTGCCCTTCGCGTCAATTCCCCACCAGCGGAACGGGCTGCGGTTGTTGATAACATCCAAGACTTCCTGCTTCTCCTCCTCACCATAGTACTGTGGGCCGGAGAGCTTGGCTTCCAGCATGGTGGAGCGAACCGGCGCCCCACCGTTCATAGCCAGCGCCGCCGCGGTTGGAACAGGAGCGGTTCGGGCAGCCGTGGGCGCTGCTCCGGCCACCAGGGCCGACCCGGCCAACCCCGTCGCAGCAGCCAGGAACTGCCGCCGGTCGACGCGATCTCGACGAGTATCAATCTTGCCTTGCTCTGTTGGATTCATCGGCATGAATACCTCCCGGTATGGTTTTCGTAAGATGAAAGCGACTTTGCAGTGCGCGAGCGGAACTATACCACTTCGCAGGATAGAGGGAAACCCCTGCCGCCACCCCCTGCGAGGGCTGCGGAGGTCAGACGAGATCGCTTGCGGAAGAATGCTGAAAACCGAACGAGGGCACCCGGCGGGGAGACAGGGGTGGTTCCGCGATTCCCCCAAAACCAGTCGCGAACCTCCCCCGCCGGTCTTGGCGTGTGCCGTGGCGCGCGAGGCGTCTGCCTGCCCGGGCGCAGCGCCGTTCCGGCCGCGCTCCTGCTGCGCAACTCAGGCTTTGGTCAGGAAGATGGGCAGGCCCAGCTTGTTCGCATAGTTGGGCCGGTAACGCGCGGTGTTGTACATGCTTTCGACGTCCACCGTGCGCGGGCCCAGTTTAGGATCCGGGATGGGCACGATGGCATAACATCCCTGGTTGATGGCCGTCATCCTGCCGTGCTCGCCCTTCTCGATGCAATCCATGGCCATGCTGGCGAAAGTGGAAGCCACCAACTTATCGACGAAGTCCGGGCTGCCGCTGCGCAGTTCGTAGGTGAGGTCGCTGACGACGGTCTCCTGGCCGGTGGCCTTCTTGATCTCATCGCTCAAGTCCTCGCCCACGTTGGCCTTCTTGCGGTGGCCGAAGGCGTCGGCCTCCCCGTACTCGCGTATCTCGTAGCCTTCCCACTGGGCGCCTTCGGAAAGGACGACCAGCGAGTAATTGCTGGGATTGGCCTTCTTGTCCTGCACCAGCAGTTCGATCATGTGCGGCAGGTCGAACTTGTACTCCGGAATGGCGCAGCGCAGGGAGCTGACATAAGCGGTGTAGAGCGACGTGTAACCGGCGTCGCGACCGAAGACGCGGAAGATGCCGATGCGCTCGTGCGAACCCACCGTGGTCCGCTGCCGGTCGATGGCGTCCATGGCGCGCGTGATGGCGGTGGAGAACCCAATGCAGTACTCGGTGTTGCGCACGTCGTTGTCCATGGTCTTGGGAATGGAAATGACCTTTACGCCTTCCTTGTCCAGTCGCGCCGCGTAGCTGAGGGTGTCATCTCCGCCAATGGCCACCAGGTAGTCGAGGCCCAGCTTGCCGACGTTCTTCAGCACCTGCGCGGTGACGTCATAGACGACCGAGGTCACGCCCTTCTTGGTGGTTTCCGACTTGGGGAAATCGGCGCCTGCACAGACCGGCGGCAGTTTCTTCATCTTGGCCGGGTTGGTGCGCGAAGTGTGCAGGTACGTGCCGCCCGTCCGGTCGATGGTGCGGGTGTTGATGCGGCTGAGGGGAAGAATGTAACGCGACCGGCTGCCCATGTCGTCCAAATCGACGTGCGTCAGCCCTTCCCATCCGCGGCGAATGCCGACGACCTCAGCACCCATGTCGCTGGCTCGATAAACCACCGTCTTGATGACGGCATTTAACCCGGGTACGTCGCCACCACCCGTAAGGATTCCGATACGCTTTGCAGCCATGAAAACTCCTTTAGATAGGCAGTTTCAGATCTCTCCCAGGTCCGGCATTCCCCGCCCCCTGGGAAGATATGAGTTTACACTGCGCCGCCGTGTTTGGGAATGCACCGGAGCAGTTAGCGGGGATTGGTATTACCACCTGGCGGGTTAAGTGCAGCCGCGAGCCTCCGAGACACCCCCATGGCTGCTTGCCTCAATGGGGGCGGGCAGACTCGCCCATCCAGGAACGTATCGGGGTCAGTTGCCGCCGCAGTGACTCCCGTCAGGGCGGATACGATGTACCAAGGCAATTCCCTTGGCAACACCGACTTGACCAGGGCACAGTCCGGGGTTAAACTCTCCCTCGAGTGCGCCTGTAGCTCAGATGGATAGAGCGGTTGCCTCCGGAGCAACAGGTCGCAGGTTCGAATCCTGCCAGGCGTACCATTTACTTCCAATGAGTTAGCGCCAACGACCTATCTCCGAAAAGTGCAAACTCGTACACTCACTTACGCCACAACGCATCTACCACCTCGGATGCCGCCTTGCGCTTCTCCGAGGTGACAGCCTGAGTGTAGATGTTCATCGTGGTTTCGCTGCTGGCATGGCGCAGGAGTTCCTTCTGGACGGCCGGTCTTGTACCCAGCCCGTGCAATAACGTGGAGTAGCTGTGCCTGAAGGTGTGCCAACCGATATTGCCAATTCCCGCTTTCACCGCCGCTGGCTTGATGTAGTCGGCGAGCATGATGTCCGGCCAGCGGGGTTTTCCGGTCGCCCCGGCGAAAACGAAGTCCGAATCTGCCGAGTAGACCGATTGTGCTTTGTGGTTCAGAAGTATCGCGGCCAGGTCCGGATCAAGAGGCAGGGTGCTTTCCGATGCTTCGGTTTTAGTCGGATGCACCTGGCCCTCTACGAAGCTGCGCTGTATCTTCACAGTTAGGCTTTCAATGTCGATATCTCCCCATTGCATGCCGAGCAGTTCACAAATCCGGAGACCCAAACATGCGATGGTTGTCACCATTCTCTTGTAAGGTTCGCGTAGTTTCCCCAAAAGAGCCTTAATTTCAGCCGGCGTGAGTATACGCGGCGTCTTCAACCGCTTTCTGGATTGCCGCACAAGGTCAATCGGGTTACGTTCTACTATCTCCCAGCGAAGCGCGGCCTGATAGAGTGTGTGCATCAAGTTTCGAACGTGAGACTTGATTTGCCGAGAGCGTGGCATGGTTTCAAGCCATTCCTCTATGGCCGTAGTTTTGACATTCTGAATGTACTCTGCCCCCCATTTCGGCCTGATGTGGTTCTTAAAGAGACTGCCATAGACGCGCTGCGTTGGTTTTCGGCAATGCTTTGGCGCATACTCTTGCATAAACCTGTCTATCAACGCTCCCACCGTGAAAGAGTGGAATTCTTGTTGCGGGTTTTGAGCGTTGATCTTCATACGAAGGTATCCAACGGCCCTTTCCGCGTCCGCTTGTGTCGGGTACTTCTCAACAGTTCCGATTAGCACTGATTTCGGTTTGCCGTTTTCCATCCAGCGGAATTGCCAAACCTTCGGCCCTTTCTTCCGCCTTCGAAGAGTCAAATTTTCATATTGGTATCGTGCCTGCATGGTTCCTCCATTCAAAATGAAGTTGCCGTGCGGCACGGTTGGCTGCCTGATTGTAGCCTTGAGTTGATCCAGGCGTCCAGCGTTGTTGCGCGATACCGCCAGAACTTACCAACCTTTAGCGCTGGCATTTCGCCGCGCTTCGCCATCCGTTCAAGCACTTTCAGATGAATCTTCAGAGCCTGTGATGCTTCCTTGCTGGTAAGAAGTGTCTCAATTCCACTTGGCATGCAGTTCAGAACCTCTCGGGCAGCTACAATTCAATGTCCGTGCCCCATGAAGTGGTTTATCAGGGAACTGTCCCCCATTATCGCCTTCAGCCTAACGACGGCTGCGAGCAAACGGCTGGAACGCTTCGAGCACAGGCATATACTCGCGTTTTGATTCACGACTTGGCTCCCGTGCCTGCGCGCCGAGAAGAAAGAGTTCCTTAGGATGGGTTTTCGCCATGCGATCTTACGGGAGGATACGCCTCGGCCTGGCTGGGCGGCGTGGTATAGAGAATGAGCTTGCCGCCGAAAAGCCAGAAGATACCAACTCCAGGTTCGGGTTTTGCTCGTGCGATCATTTCATTGGGTCTGGGTCGCCGCTCCTCATTCCTGTCCCTACCCACAACATACCTGGCAGATTTGGATTTTCACAAGGTTTTTGGGTCAGGCCGCCCCCAAAGCGCCGAGGCCCGCCCACGCGCGTCAGTTGCGGAAGACGCGCCTGACACTCCCGCGGCAGCAGATGCACAAGGCGGTGGATCACCATCAGGATCTCCTCGGGCGAAGACTCTTCTCGCCTCCCCCGCCAGAAAATCCACACGCAGCAGTTCCAGGCAGTACCCCCGCGAGCGCTCCGTCCCCACCATCCGCGAGGCCACATAGAGGGCCCTTGACGCTGCTGAATCCAGAGGAAAGTCTCTCGGTTAAGGGAGCGAATCTGTTGCACCCTGCCCGCTACTGCAACCCTTTGGTTTCAGTAACTTGGCTCGCCCTTTCACCCTCTTGACCGTCACTTGGTGTTGCGCCTATCCCGTTTGAAAACCAGTCGGGTAGCGAGCCATCTTGAACAAGGGCTTCTCGTTCCTCCTTCGACATACGCTCAAGTAATTCCTTGGGGTTCGTACCCTGCACAGGCTCTGTCCCCTGCCCCGCACTGTTGATTTTGTCGTAGGCCTTCATGGCTGAAACTATCACCGAACCATTCATGGGAGTAAAGTCCGCTCTCTCGATTATCCGTTCGTAAGCCATCCTGATATTCCTTTGGCGTTTACCGAAAAGGCCGAAGGCGTGAGCGTGCCGATACTGCGCATCACGACTGATGTGGTATTGCTTGCCAATAAGTTCGGTACTGCCCCAGCCAATAAAAGCCTCCTCAATTGCCTGGCGCCAGGGACTGGAACAGATAGTGCATTGGGACTGATGCCGCCCGAGATTGACGCCTCCGATCAAGGTGAATCGGTTCGGAAAGGATATGACCCCACATTTCCATTTTGAGCTGTACCTCCGAATCTTCGGATCGTCGCCGTCATCAATATTGATGCGGGTGTGAACGCGATGAAGACGCTCCGGAGGTCAGTACCCAATAGGTGGGATACAGAATCAGCCCTTTCATCTCTCCTGCAAGACCTCTCTCAAGGTCGATTTCCAAGGTTCCCGGGTCACTTCGGACGGCGGCCTGATCCTGGTGCGCGAACTCGACGAGCGACTCGGGTTCGGAGGATTGATCGGACAACACCTGACGGACTCCCGGCGTGGAAAGAATGCGCCGTTTCCCTTCGCCGACCTGCGGCAAGCGTCTATAGTCGCCTGGCTGGTTACGAAGACCTCAACGACGCGGAGAGGCTCTCGCAAGACCCGCCCTTCCGGCTGATCGGTTCCGAAAAGATCTGCGATCGAGGTGCGGCTCTAACTTCCCGGTTGCAGACCTTTGAGACCGAGGTGCTGGCCGAGGAGGAGAACTGCGCGGGACTGGGACGACTCAACCGGGCACTGATCGGCAAAGCAGAAACGATGGATTCATGTTACCGGACGGTTCTGGACATGGATTCGACGGAGGTCCCCGTGTACGGGGAGCAAGAACAGAGTGCTTACAACGGGTACTTCGAGTCCACCTGTTTCCATCCCCTGTTGCTGTTCAATCGCGAGGGTGCAAGTCTGGCTTCCCCGATCTACGCCTTCGGGAACTTGCATCTCGGGAAACCAAATCAACAGCCAGCCATGCGAACGGCGGAGCGAACCTCATAGGGACTCCGGCAGTCTTCAGCCCTAAGTGCCAGGCGGGTCTGGCCCCGGAAACCCGGGTTGGCATTTCACCTGATCAACTCAAACTTCGAATGATCTCGGCCAGTTTCGCCGCCCGTTTCGGATCGATCGGACTGCCGGCAGTCTTGCTCAGTTGACGCACCTTGTCGCGAGCCATTTGATAAGTATCCTTGCGACCCGCCGCCTCCCACGTGGCGCGGGAAGACCGTACCGAAACACGGGGCGCGAGGAACTCATCGCCGCGCAGCCGGCTGATGGTGTGCTCCGTCAGCATGTAGTCACCGCGCGGGCCGACTTGCTTGATCAGATCGGTCGCCAGGGTTTCGGGGGTCACGAGTACGCCGGCGGCAATCCGCTTCGAGATTGCCGAAATTTCCTCGTCCATGATCAACTGTTCGTGGCTGCACGTCATACCCGTGGCAAACATGCCGCAATTAACAATCAGGTCATTTCCTGCACCCACAGAACAGAACATGCTGAAAGTCTTTTCCCAGGAATTCTGCTCGTCGTGGGCGTGGTTGTCGGAGTTGGGCGCGGTTGTATGACACGGCACGCGGTAGAAACGGGCCAGTTGAGCCCCCGCGATACGGCAGATGGTGGTTTCCGTTGAACCGACCAAGGCGGTGGCACCGCGCATATCCGTTACGGTCCAGGAATTGGCGTACAGGACCTTGGTCCCGGGTTTGAACATCTGGATCATCGCCAGGCCGGAAATGCACTCCGCGTTGTTTACGGTCAGCAAGCCGGCCAGCGTATAGGGCGCGGAGAGTCCCGCATTCGGTTCGGGAAGAATGGCCAAGGGGACGGCAGTCTGGACCGTGTCCAGGATGGCCTCAAGTACTCCCTCTTCCCAGAACAGGGGACTGGTGGGCGACAACTGGGTGATGCCGTACACCTGGCTCCGGAAATCTCCTGCGAAAGCCGCCTCGGCCAGGTTAATGATCGCGCGGTTGATCCGGGCGTTGTCAGTGGAGAAGAATATCGGCTTGCGGCTGTTTTCGATGACCGCACGCACGCCGTAAGGGAGGGTATTCCTCGGTTCGGGCACGTCCTGGGGCATGACCGGGATGCCGATCATGTCAATACATTCAAGCTTGTCGCAGAGGCGAGAGAAGAGCTCTACGTCCGCTACGGTCGAGTAACGGGTCTCCCCAGTATCGGAGTCCACCCAAAACACAGCGTTATGCCCGGCCGCAATTTTCGATTTGCCGTCACCTAGGATGAAAGCGAATTCCCCCTCGCGATCGTATACTTCGAACTGCGCAGGAGCATGACTCAGTGCCTCTGCAATGGAAGCTCTGGGGAAACGCACAATCTGCTTTTCAGCATCAACCGGAAGCCCCTTGGCCCGGAGGAGGGAGAGCGCTTGTGGGCTTCCAATTTTGACCCCGCAATGTTCGAGTATGTCCAGGGTTGCCTCATGAATCTGGAGAATTTCAGAATCGGAAAGAACCTTCAAGGGGGATAAGTTCATTGGCCTGTCCTCCGACGGAGTTAGCACGGTTTCAGCTTAATTGGCCGTTCGTTTAAGAACTTCCTAGGCTCATCATTTTGGTGAGCGTCGGCGGCAAAGGACCTGCAAGTCGCAGGTTTGCCCCAATAGCAGATCGGTTCGCTTTGCCCAGGATGGACTCTTTTGGGAGCTATCCCTGGGGGTGCTTCCCGAGGGGCGCAGGGAAGACATCCTTGGAGCGTTCTTCGAAAAAACGCAAGAGCCAAAGGCACGCTCCGGTATAATGTGCCCTCGGTCGCAGAGCGCCTGAATCATAGCAGAGCCATGGTTCGCCGACTCAAATTTCGCACGCAAATAGTGCATGGATCCTGAAGTTCGTATTCTAAGGGTCAGTCTTCTTGACTCGCCTACGGGCTTTCGGTCACCCTGAAACAAAGGCTGGTGGCCTTAGCGCCAGGCCTCACACCCCGCGCGGTGCTGGAAAAACTCGGCACGATTCAAATGCTCGATGTCTGCTTGCCCACCACCGACGGCCGCTGGCTGATCATGCCCCGCTATACGCAACCGGAGCCCGAGCAAAAGCTCTTGCTCCACCAACTCCACTGGTCCCTGCCGCTGCAACCCCCGCCACGAATCAAGGCGCCCGAGCAGACGCCAGCGGCCTCCGTCGAGTTGAAAATGTAGACCTTCGATATCGATTTGCTGAAAACAAACCACTTGCGACCTCTGTACCCCCTCAACTGCGAAAGTTCGGTTAAGAGCCGTATCGGGTCAAGCAAGGGAGACAGGCTAACCCTTCGAGAGATACTCCAGCGATTGCTTGAGGGAAGTTTCATCGTCCAGGGACGGGGAATACTCGAGTCCGAAGGCGCCGGAGTAGCCGAGGCGTTCGAGCTGCCGCAAGACGAACGGGTAGTTGGTTTCGCCGTTAAAGACCTCGTGCCGGCCCGGAACTCCGGCGGCGTGGAAGTGGCCGATCACATCGATATTCCTATCGATGTGCTTGACCAAGTCGCCTTCCATGACCCGCATGTGGTAAGTATCAAAGAGCAGGCGCAGGCGCGGGGAGCCGATG
>Ga0187873_1001201_pt1 | contig 22407 bp, 19 predicted proteins | sample June2016WEW_16_1_2_FD_133012 | JGI IMG/M metagenome (GOLD analysis project Ga0187873, IMG submission 133012) | Peatland microbial communities from SPRUCE experiment site at the Marcell Experimental Forest, Minnesota, USA - June2016WEW_16_100 | ecosystem: Environmental > Terrestrial > Soil >...
CCCAAGCCACCCCTTCACCTCGACCTTCGACCTTCGACCTTCGGACTTCCCCACTCCCCTGCCCCCTCAACGTCCACAGTTATTACTCATTCCTGGATTCCACGCTCTCGATTGAGGCCATAGTGGCTTTGGCCAAACGGCAGGGCCTGCCGGCCATTGCGCTGACCGACCGGAACAACCTGCACGGGGCGGTGGAGTTTGCCCAGGCAGCCGCCGAGGCGGGAATCAAACCGATTATCGGCGCCGAACTCGCCTGGCAGGGCCGGCGGCTCTGCCTCTACGTCGAGAACCAAAGCGGCTATCATAATCTGTGCCGCATGATAAGCCTGACGCCAACGCCGGAGGGAACGGCTCCTGCCATTTTCAATGGCCCCGAGGATACCGCCGGGCTCCTGGCCGTAAGCCCCTTTGCCGAGTTGGCCCCATTCTTCCCCGGCCGATTCTACTTGGAAGCCGCCGATGCCGAGGCCCTCGACGGGCGGGCCGGTCTCCTGCCCTGTGTGGCCTCGTTGCCCATCCATTACGAGCGGCCTGCCGACCGCTGGAAGTACGACGTAGTACAAAGCATCCGCACTCTGACCCTGCTCCGGCAGCCGCATCCGCAAAAGCGCCTGGGAGGCGAATATCATTTCCGGTCCGCCGCGGAGCTGCAGCAGCTTTTTGCCGCCCGGCCGGAGTGCCTCGAGCATAGCCGCGAGATTGCCGACCGCTGCGCCTTCGCCTTCCGGCTGGGCCAACCGCAATTCCCCAGCTACGCCCCCGCGGACGGCTCCGCGCCGGCCGCCTTTCTGCGCCGGCTGGTGCTGGAAGGGCTGCAGCGGCGTTACCCCAAAGAGCACGCCCGGCTCAAACCGCAACTCGAGGAGGAGTTGGCCATCATCACCGAAGTCGGTTACGAGGAATATTTCCTGGCGATGTGGGATATCCTGGAGGAATGCCGCCGCCGCCGCATCCCCTGGCTCACACGCGGCAGCGCCGCCGACTCGCTGGCCTGCTATTGTCTGGGCATCAGCGAGGTCTGCCCCATCCGCTTCGATCTCTACTTCCGGCGTTTTCTCAACAAAGAGCGCTTGGCCCTGCACAAGCTGCCGGACATCGATGTTGATTTTCCACACGACCGCAAAGACGACGTGATCGATTTGATTTTCGAAAAATACGGTTCGGCGCACGCGGCGGTCGTGGGCGGCTTTTCCACGTTCCAATCGCGCAGCGCCTTTGCCGAAGCGGCCAAAGTGCTGGGCGTCTCGGAATTCCAGGTCCGCCGCATTACCGAGCGGCTGCCGCATTTCTCGCGCGCCTCCGAATTGGCCGAAGCGGCCGCCGGCGCGCTCGAATGCCGCGATTTGCCGCTGGACCAGGAGCCCTACGCCACCGCGCTCCAGATGGCGCGATTCCTCGACGGCTTTCCCCGGTATCCCAAGATGCACCCCTGCGGATTGGTGCTGTCGCGCCAGCCAATGCTCGAGCTCACCCCCTGTTTCGTCTCTGCCAAAGGCTATCCCACCACGCACTTTGACATGGACTCCGTCGAGGCGGTGGGCCTGGTCAAGATGGACATCCTCGCCCAGGGCGGCCTGGCCGTCATGCGCGATGTGCTATCCGCAGTCCACAGTCCACAGTCCGCAGTCCACAGTCCACAGTCCGCAGTCCACAGTCCACAGTCCACAGTCCACAGTCCACAGTCGGAGGGCCGAAGGTCAAAGGTCGAAGGTCGAATTGAGGGGAGGGTTTCGGAGCAACAGGGGCAGAGGAGAACTTTGAACTTCGGGCCGTGGACTGTGGACTGTGGACTGTGGACTGTGGACTTCGACCTTCGGACTTCGCCCTGCGGGCCAGTCGCGCCCGCGCCGTGGGACGACCCGCAGGTCTGGGAGATGATTGCCGGGGGCAACGCCCGCGCCGTGCATCACATCGAAAGTCCGGCCATGATCTCCCTCTGCAAAATGTGCGATGTGCGCGACATTGACACGCTCATCGCCATCGTCTCTGTGATTCGCCCCGGCGCGGCCAACGAGAGCAAGAAGCTGGAATTTGCGCGCCGTTACCTGGGCCTGAGCCCGGTGCGCTATCCGCATCCTTGCCTGGAGCCGTGCCTGCGCAGCACCTACGGCCTGGTGGTCTATGAAGAGCACATTCTCCAGATCTGCGAGGCCTTCGCCGGCCTGCCGCCCGGGCGGGCCGACCTCCTCCGGCGCGCCCTGGGCAAAGAGAAGAGCGGCCTTATCGCGCAGCTCCAGGCCGAATTCGCGGAGTGCGCGCGCCGCCGTGGCCGAACCGAGGCCGAAATTGCCGAAGTCTGGGGCCTGGTCGCCGGTTTTCGGGGGTATGCCTTTTGCAAGGCGCACAGCACCGCTTACGGCGTGGAGGCCTATCAATCTGCCTGGCTCAAGCGGTATTACCCGGCCCAGTTCATGGCCGCCGTGCTCAGCAACGGCAAAGGCTTTTATCATCCGCTGGTCTATGTGCTGGAATGTCATCGCTTGGGCATTTCCCTGCTGCCGCCGTGGGTCAATGAGCCCGGACCGCAATTCACCGTGCGGGAGCGCAAAATTCGCGTGCCGCTCCTGCGCGTCAAAGGACTGACCCAACGCACCGCCCAAGCCATCCTGCGCGAGCGCGACCAGGGCGAGTTTTCTTCGCTGCCCGATTTCTTCCTCCGCGTCCGACCGCTGGCGGAAGAAATGGAGGCGCTCGTCCGGGTGGGGGCCTTCGATGCCTTCGGCCAGACCCGCACCACCCAATACTGGCAATTCAGGTCACTCGGTGCGAGCCGCCAGGCCGCGGGGCCGGCCTCCCTTCAGGGCTCGAGCTGGCTTTTTGCGCCAGGCAACCTCGACCATTTGCCTTCCGTCCCGCTGGCGGAACCCGGCCGCCTGCAGCGGCTGCGCTGGGAGGAAGAGCTGTTGGGCTTCCCGGCCAGCGGCCATCCGCTGGAACTGTTCCCCGACATTGCCTGGGAGACCTATTGCCCCGTCCGCCGGCTCGGCGAGCACCTGGGCGAGCCGGTGGTCACCTGCGGCCTGGTCATCGAGCAGCGCCTCTTCCATCAAACCACCGGCGAACCCATGAAGTTCCTGACCTTGGCCGACTGGACCGGCGTGGTCGAGACCGAACTCTTCGCCCGCGCTTACCGAGCCTGCGGCCTGGCCACGATCCGCTATCGGGTCCTGGAAATCTCCGCCACAGTGGAGCCGTTCGAGAGCGGACGCGGCTATACGCTGCGCGTGTTGCGGGCGGGCAAACCGAGGAAGAAGTCCCAATCTGCGTAGCGTCGCAAATATTTCGCTATTTCGGGGTCGCTACGTTAGATTCATTGGCAGCATGAAGATTACCGAAGTCCTGGTGGCAGAACATGCCATCTTCCTGGGTGTGTTCGCGCAGATCGAACGCGCCCTGCCCGGTTGTGCCACCCTCCCGGAGGTCAGGGTGTTGGCGGGCATTGTCGAAGGATTGCTGCGCCCGCACGCCGAGACGGAATCCAACCTCGCATACGCCGCCCTGGACCAGGCCCTGGCCGAGCGGGGCTCGCTGGACCGCCTTTACCAGGACCACCATGAAATCGACGCCGGCTTGAAGAATGTGAGCCGGGCGCGCACCTGCGCCGAGGCGCGGCAACTGCTCGAGGCCTCTCTGCGCGCAACGCGCGAGCATTTCCGCTATGAAGAGCGCAATGTTTTCCCTTTGCTCGAACAATGGCTGCAAGGTGAATCGCTGGCCGAGTTGGGCCGGGTCTGGCTCCAGCAGCGGACCGAAGGGGTCAAGAGCCTGGAGACAGTCGAGCGCGACCTCAGGGAGGAGGACGGAAGTCCGAAGATCGAAGGTCGAAAAAAGTCCGAAGTCCGGGGTCCCTAACCCGGGAGAGAGATCCGAAATCCGAAGGCCGAAATCCGAAGGAAATCCGAAATCCGAAGTCCGCATCCGGTCCCTCATTCGGCGCGGTAGTTCCCTGCAACGGAAACGCCTCTGACCTCAGTATTGAGCGCAGAGCCAATGCCCGAAAGCTCTGGATCTCGGCCTTCGGATTTCGGATTTCTTCTGGGTTAGGACTTCTGTCCTCGGGCGTCTGCTTTGCGCTTGCGCCGGCGTGGCTAAACCGCTTTTCTATCACGCCATCAGGCACAACTTATGAAACAGCTCAATGTCGGACTCATCGGTTGCGGCTTCATGGGCCGCACGCACTCCAACGCGTACCGCAAGGTCAATAACTTCTTCGACCTGGAATATCAACCCGTCCTCAAGGCGGTGTGCGACATCGACGAGGCCCGGGGCAAGGCCTTCGCGGCAAAATGGGGGTATGAATCGCGCGAAACGGATTGGCGCAAGCTCATCGCGCGCAAAGATATTGACCTGGTGGACATCCCGGCCCCGAACGACCTGCACAAGGACATCGCCATCGCGGCGGCCAAGGCCGGCAAGATGATCCTGTGCGAAAAACCGCTGGCGCGGACCGGGCCGGAGGCCTTGAAGATGGTCGAGGCGGTTGAAAAGGCCGGCGTGCCCAACCTGGTTTCTTTCAATTACCGCCGCATCCCCGCCGTTACGCTCGCCAAGCAACTCATCGATGAGGGCCGGCTCGGCCGCATCTTCCACTACCGCGCCAAGTTCCTGCAAGATTGGACGATGTCCAAAGACCTGCCCCAGGGCGGTCCGGCCCTCTGGCGCCTGGATGTCAAAGTGGCCGGCAGCGGCGTCACCGGCGATCTGCTGGCGCATTGCATCGACACCGCCCTCTGGCTCAATGGCAGCATCGAGAAGGTCAACGCGATGACCGAGACGTTCATCAAGGAGCGCAAGCACAACGTCACGGGCAAGGTCGAGAAAGTGGGCATCGATGACGCCTGCGCGTTTCTGGCCAGGTTCAAGAACGGCTCCCTGGCCACGTTCGAATCCACCCGCTACGCCCGGGGTCACAAGGCGCTCTATACGTTTGAAATCAACGGCCAGCACGCCTCCATTTTCTGGGACCTCCACGACCTGCACCGCCTCCAATACTTCGATCACCGGGACGAGGGCCGCGTCCGCGGCTGGCGCAATATCCATGTCACCGACAGCGACCATCCCTACATGGGCAACTGGTGGGTGCCTGGCCTGCAAATCGGCTATGAGCACAGTTTTGTCCACCAGATCGCCGATTTCCTCGATGGCCTCGCCAAAGGCAAACCCGCCAGACCCACCTTCCGCGACGGGCTGGAAACTCAATATGTCTGTGATGCCGTCCTCAAGTCCGCCAAGACCGGCCGCTGGGAGAAGGTCAAAGACGCGAAATTGGCGCCGTCGTGATCTGCTCCGAGACCAACCAGTGCTTCAACTTCGCCGAGTCCAGCCGGCGAACCTCCGTGCCACCACCGACGTAGTCAGTGACCAGGACCGAGTCCGCCTCTTTTGTGAGCGCAGAGACCAGCACATCCGAATGCGTCGTCACAACGACCTGCGTCTGGCCCGACGCCTCGACCAGCAACTCAGCAATGATCGCCAGCGCGTCCGGATGCAGCCCCAGCTCGGGTTCCTCGATGCAGAGCAGCGGAACCGCCTCCGGGTTCAGCAAGACCGCCAGCAACGCCAGAAACCGAATTGTGCCATCCGATAGTCGTGTCGCCGGCACCGGCGTCTTAAGCCCGTCCTCCCATAGGTAGATTTGCACCGCCCCTCCCTGTATCTTGGTGGTGAGCCGCTTGAAGCGTGGCAGGAACCGTTGCATGTAATCCAGGAAACGTGGCCAAGAATCCCGATGCTCCAGGTCGTTCAGCACCAAGCCCAGGTTCACAATGGTCGGCAGCAGAGTGTCGCTTGGAAGGTTCGCAGGCTGCGGCTGCCGCAGTCCGGCTGAGCGTCCAAACCCCCACTCACGAAAAATCTGTATCCGCCCGAACTCCCCGGCAACCCGCGTAAGTTCCGGATAAAGGTCAGGGTCCTTCCGTTGCGACAAAACGGACTGTTGGGGATTCAGACTCTCTCTTTGCAGCTTTCGTTGAACATATTCGCGCAAGGCCTCCTCATCCTTAACAACTTGCCGGACGTTCATGACGGGGTGCCCGTGCTGGTATCGATAGTAGAAGAAGACGTCATCTTCGCCTGGCCGCCGCGGCGTCGTTTCCTCCAGCACTTCGTCCACCACCTCCACCCGGTTGTTAGCCTCGGTGAATGCGAGGCGATAGCGGAGCTCCGGGGCACTCGTCGTGGACCCCAACCGCGCGTTTAGCTCTGCCGGCTTCGGTGGGACTGCGCCTTTCCACAGCCATTGCATTCGGGCCGATCAGTACATTCAAAGGCGTTAGATCAACCTCCTCGCTATCCGGACCAAATGACAGGAAGTTCGTCAGCTTCAGAGTCTTCAGCAATTGTTTGCTCATTGACTGGTTGGAACTACGGCTTTGCGGACAGGTCCCGTATTTTGATGTTGCGGAAGAAGACCTCGCCGGTGTGGTCCTGGAGGAGGATGTGGCCTTTGATGCGGGTGCCGAAACCGGCGACGTTCCTGAACTTGCTTTGGGCGACGGCGGCTTTGACCGCATCGCTGCCGAGTTCGTATTCCAGGACCTTCGTTCCGTTGAGCCAGTGTTCGACGTGGTTGCCCTTGACGAGGATGCGTGAGAGGTTGATTTCGCCGGCCGGTTTGAGCGGCAGCGGAGTGGCCGGCTTGAGCACGTCATAGAACGAGGCGGTGACGTGCTTGTCGTTGCCCTCCCGGGCGTCGGGTTCGCGCTCATCATCGAGCATCTGGTACTCGTGGCCGAGGGCGGAGGAACGCGTTTCGGTGATGAAATACTTGACGCCGCTGTTGGCGGCCTCGCCTATCTTCCATTCCCACTGGAGGTCGAACTGCTCGAACTCGGGCTGGGAGATGATGTCCCCGCCGCCTTTGCCCAGGCAGTGCAGCCAGCCGTCCTGGACGGTCCAGCCTCTGGCCGGGAAGGTTTGTTTTTTGAAGCTGCGCCAGCCGGTCGCAGTTTGGCCGTCAAAGAGGAGCTTCCAGCCGGCGGCCTTTTCTTCATCGGAAAGCTGATTGGCCGCGGCGCCCGAAAGCAGACCGGCGGTGGCCAAGAGCAAGGCAAAGGCGGCACACCAACCCGGCAAAGAGCTTTTTTTCATGGCCCAATTTCAAGCCGGGCCATGGCTGGTTGGCAATTAAATAATGAACCCTGCAAACGCCCTCTTGACATTGCCGCGTTTGGTCCGAATGGTGGATTCATGTCGGATCTGCTCTGGTACGTGGCCCACGTGCGGCCGCGCCGGGAAAAGAAACTGGTCGAGTACTGTGAGCGCCACGGTTTTGCGGCGACGCTGCCGTGCTATGAATCGCCGCACAAGTACCGCGGGAAAGCGGTCGTGTTTCGCAAGCCGCTCTTTCCGGGCTATGTCTTTCTCGAATTGGAGCCGAGCCGGAAGGAGGCGGTCCGCCAGAACGATCATGTGGCGAATATGCTGGACGTCTTCGATCAAGAGACCTTTCGCCGGCAACTGTCCGACATCCTATTGGCTCTGGATACCCATCTGGGTGTGCGGCTGGCGCCCTCGATTGGCGAGGGCATGCGGGTGCGCATCAAGGCCGGTCCCTTGCAGGGCATCGAGGGGTGGGTGGAACAGCGCTACGGCATGACTACCGTGCTGCTGCGGCTGGATTTCATCAGCCAGGCGGCCGCCGTCAAGCTGGACGCGGACCTTCTGGAGCTGATCTAAACTCCGAGAACGGATCAGATGCCCAAGTTCGCCAGCGTGTTGCTGATCGCATTGACGATCTGAACGAGCCGGGGATGGGACCCCTCGAAACCGGCGACGGAAGAACCGAGCCCTTCGAGGGAGAGTTTGAGCAACTGCGGGTTTTGCTCCGAGCGCATGGCCTCGTGAGCGGAGACTGCGGTGAAGCCCGCGATGCTTTGGGCCTGGTCGCTATTGGTCTGGGACAATTGGGCCACCTCCGACTTGAGGGTGGCCAGCAATTGCAGCAGTTCCTTGCGCCGCTCGTCCTTGACAGCCTCGGCGTTCTGAATCCTGGCTTCGATCTTGCCGATAGTATCCTCGATCATGGCAGATTCCGATTATCTCTCCAAGATACCTGCCCCCGGTCCTTCGGCAAGAAAAAGCATCGGGATTTGCTCCAGCCATGCAACATCTATTTGCGAAATTATGTTTCCTGTTGAATAGTAGGTCATTATGATTTCAGCGCCTGCCGCGACGACGCCGTCCGCTTTTCCGGTGGAAAAGGAGACGGGGGTGGGGAACTATTTTGTAGCCAATTATCCACCGTTTTCGTCCTGGGGCGCGGAGAATCTGCCGGAGGTGGCGGCGGCGTTGGGCCGGGCCCCGGCGCCGGGGACTCCGCTGGGGGTGTATCTGCACATTCCGTTTTGCCGGAAGCGGTGTCATTTCTGTTATTTTCGCGTCTATACGGACAAGGATTCGGGGGCGATCAAGGCCTACCTGGATTTGGCGGTTCGGGAGCTGGAGCTTTACGGCGGGCAGCCGTTCATCGGGGGGCGCAAGCCGCAATTCGTCTATTTTGGGGGCGGAACCCCGTCGTATCTGTCGGAATCCCAACTGGAGCAGCTGGCCGGGCGGATGCAGGGGATTCTGCCCTGGGACGAGGCGGAGGAGGTGACGTTCGAGTGCGAGCCGGGCACGCTTACGGACCACAAGCTCAAGACGATCCGGGAGATAGGCGTGACGCGGTTGAGCCTGGGAGTCGAGAATTTCAACGACCACATTCTCGAGATCAATGGCCGGGCGCACCGGTCGCGGGAGATTCGGAGGGCCTACAATTTTGCGCGGGAGCTGGGTTTTCCGCAGATCAACATCGACCTGATCGCCGGGATGGTGGAGGAGACCGAGGAGAACTGGCGCGATTGCGTGCGCCAGACCCTCGAACTGGCCCCGGACAGCGTGACCATTTATCAGATGGAAATCCCTTACAACACGACCATTTACCAGGAAATGAAGGCGCAAGGGAGGTTGGTTGCGCCGGTGGCCGAGTGGGGGACCAAACGGCGCTGGGTCAGCTATGCCTTTTCCGAGCTCGAGCAGGCCGGTTATACGGTGACCAGCGGTTATGCGGTGGTCAGGGACCCGAAGCGGACGCGGTTCGTTTATCGGGACAGCCTCTGGCAGGGAGCCGACCTGCTGGGCTTGGGAGTGGCTTCCTTTTCGCATGTGGGGGGGACGCATTTTCAAAACCAACACGATTTCGAGCCTTACCTGGCCAAGCTCCGCCAGGGGTTGCTGCCGCTCCATCGGGCGCTGACGCCGACCCCAGAGGAGCGGCTGATTCGGGAAATCGTTCTTCAATTCAAGCTCGGCCGAATCAGCCGGGCCTATTTCCAACGCAAGTTCGGCGTGGATATTCTGGCCAGGTTCGCCGAGCCCCTGGGCAAGCTGGCGGCTTGGGGCGTCCTAATCCAGGATGGCGACTGGTTGGAGCTGAGCCGGGAAGGACTGCTGGAGGTGGACCGGTTGGTCCGGGAATTCTTCCTGCCCAAGCACCGCGGCGCTCGGTATGCGTAATTAACCCAAGAATCCTAAATCATGCTCACTGCCACATCCCAAGCCTGCGAACCGACTACGCACCCGCCTCTGAAGGACCCAACGCGGCTGGAGGTCAAACAGGGACCCCGGTTCGCCCCGTCGGCTTTGTTGCAACGGTTTTACTCGCGCGCGGGCCTGGTTCCGCCACGCCTGCACGTAGTCAAAGGGGTTGAAGTCCCTGAGCCCTACAAGTCGCTCCTGGTTCATTCGAGGGACATGACCCCGACGCTGGAGGGTTTTCACCGCCAGCCGATCCACTTGGAGGCGCTCAGAAGCGAGCGCCAGGACGATGTGTATTGGCGCGAGGTCATCCTCAGAGGCGCGGATGACGCGAGGCCCGTGGCCTACGGCGTGATTCGGATTTGCCTTGCGCCGCTTTCTGCTGCGGCGGCCAAGAGCGTGCTGGAGGAAGGGCGGCCGCTGGGCAAGATCCTCCAGGCCGAGGCCATTGCGCATCTGAGCTGGCCCCAGGCCTTTTTCAGAGTGGAGGCCGATGCCCGCCTCACGAAGCTGCTGGGCCTGGGGCAAGCGGCCACTCTTTACGGACGCCGCAATGTGCTGGTGGACGGCTCGCGCCGTCTGCTGGCCGAAGTGATCGAAATCCTGCCGCCTTGACTATGAGGACCAGCGACCCGTTGGACACGGTCATCATTGGGGCGGGCCCGGCGGGTTCGGCCGCCGCCGCGCTGCTGGCGGAACAGGGGTTGCGAGTGCTCGTGCTGGAGCGTGAAAAGTTCCCGCGCTATCACATCGGCGAATCGCTGCTTCCTTTTACCTGTTTCCCGCTCAAGCGGCTTGGGCTGCTGGAGCGGATGCGCCAGAGCCAGTTCGTCAGGAAATACAGCGTGCAGTTTGTTTCGCCCTCGGGCAAGGCCTCGCAGCCGTTTTATTTTTCGACCCGATACGAGCCGGAGGTGGCGCAGACCTGGCAGGTATTGCGCTCGGAATTCGACCTGATGCTGATGGAGAACGCCCGGGCCAAAGGGGCCGCGGTCCTGGAAGAGACGACGGTCCGGGAACTGATTCAGGAGGATGGCCGGATCACGGGCGTGCGCGCGCAAGGCAAATCGGGCCAAGCCGTCGAGGCCCGGGCGCCGATGACCCTTGATTGTTCCGGGCGGGATGGTTTTGCCCCAACCCGCCTCGGTTGGCGGGTGCGGGAGCCAAGGCTGAACAAGGTGGCGGTGTGGACCTATTATCGCGGCGCCCGGCGCGACCCGGGGCTGGACGCCGGCGCGACCACGGTGGCTTACGTTCCTGAAAAGGGCTGGTTCTGGTACATCCCGCAGCATCGGGACATGATCAGCGTCGGGGTCGTGGCCGAGGGCAAGTATCTCACGCGCGGCGGGGTGCGCGAACCGAGGGAGATCTTCAACCGCGAGATCGAACAGAACGCCTGGATCAAGGAACACCTGGCCTGCGGCGCGCAGACGGGGAGCTATTATCTGACGAGCGAATTCTCGTGGCGTTCGCGTTACTGTGCCGCTGACGGTCTCCTGGTGGCGGGCGATGCCTTCGGATTCCTGGACCCGGTTTTTTCCTCCGGCGTCATGCTCGCCCTCAAGAGCGGCGGTTTGGCTGCCGACGCCATCAAGGCGGCCATTGACGCGCGGGACTTCTCCGCCGAGCGATTCGGCGAGTATGGCCGGACAATGCGCGAGGGCATCGAGAACATGCGCAAGCTGGTCTATGCCTTTTACGACGAGGCTTTCAGCTTTCGCCAGCTCACCAACAAGGACCCGGCCATGGCGGGCCTCATCACGGATTGCCTTTCCGGCGATGTCAACAAGGACTTCTCCCGGCTCTACGATGCCGTTGCGCAAACCACCGAGGTCCCCGAGCCGCTCCCCTACGGAATGCCGCTCTGCCGGCGGACGGCTGCCGAAGGGACACCTGAGGGCGGCCCGGTTACTCACCAGACCGCAGGGTAGAATGCAGTTGATGCCTCACGACTTCCAAATCACGCGGCGGGTGGAGTTCTGTGACACGGACATGGCCGGGATCATGCACTTCGCGAATTTTTTCCGCTTCATGGAGGCGGCGGAGACCGCGTTCCTGCGCTCGCTCGGTTTTTCGGTCGCCCTCTCGCGGGGCGGCCTGGAGCTTTGCCTGCCGCGGGTGCATGCGGAATGCGACTACCTGGCCCCGCTCCGGTTCGAAGACGAGGTGCTCATCCACCTCCTGGTCGAGAAGAAGGGCGCGCGGAGTTTGGCCTACCGGTTCCGCTTTTATCGGCTGGATGGGCCGTCCCGAGAGGAGGCCGCCCGGGGACGCATCACTCTGGCGTACGTCGTCCGCCAGCCCGGTGGGGGTTTCAAGGCCGCGCCGTTGCCCGCGGCCTTGGCGGAGAGGATCCAGCAGGCCCCTTCTCGATTGCTCTCCGCAACACAAAAGATAGTGCTATGAATGACATCGTCCGCGCGACCACCAGTCCGCAAAACCAGTCCTGGATTCTCTTCTCGCTCCTAACGGTCTGTTGTTGGGGCCTTTACGGCGCCTTTCTGCATTCCGGCCAGGTCAGCATGAACGACCCCGTCAACGGCCGCTACAAGGCCTTCCTGTGCGTTGGGGCGGCCTATTTCCTGACGGCAGTAGTGGCGCCTTTCGTTGCCCTGTTGCTCAAAGGGGCTTCCTGGAGTTTCACACCGGGCGGGGTCGCCTGGTCTGTGCTGGCGGGAATTGTCGGGGCCGTCGGCGCTTTCGGTGTGTTGCTGGCCTTCGGCGCCAAAGGGGCGCCGGCGGTGGTCATGTCGATCGTCTTCGCCGGGGCGCCCGTGTTGAATGCGCTCTACTCGCTGGCGTTGCACCCGCCCGCCGGCGGCTGGCAAAAGCTGCCTTGGCCATTTGTCGTGGGCCTGGTCCTGGCGGCCCTGGGCGGATGCCTGGTGACCCTTTACAAACCCGCCCCCGGCCCCCCGCCCCACAGGCCCGTCATTGCCGCCACGACCGTGCCTCTGGAGGGCGGTGCCGCGGGACAACCACTATGATGAGGGATGAAGGGCGAAGGGCGAGGTGCGAAGCATGGAGTATGAATTAATAGCGAGGCGGGGCCTCAGACCGTGGAATGCCTCACGCAAAGGGCGCAAAGGGCGCGAAGGACGAAGATGAATCTCCCTCTGCGTTCTTCGCGTCTCCGCGTTTTCTCTGCTGCCACGCCATTTCAACGGGCCCCGTTTTGGAACCGCTCTTCAATCGCCGCTCCCGGTCGCCGGGTGACGGGTAAATCGCAGAGACTTAACTGTGGCCGCGCAGTTGGCGGAAGGCGTATTCAAACGCAGAGACGCAAAGAACGCAGAGAAGAGGGCGTTCGCCGCCGCCGTAATAATCGCTCCCTCCAAGCAATTGCCTTCCCGCCGCCAGCAGGTCTCTCTCTTTGCGTCCTTCGCGTGCTTGGCGTGAGGCTTGAAGTCTCGACCGCAGGGTCACGCGCTGAAAGCGCGCCGGCATATCAGCCCAGGGTAACACCCTGGGAAAGCCGGCCCCTCACTACACTCCGGCGCCCTGAAAGGGCGCAGGCCACGGAAGCTACCCCCGCCCTTGCAGGGCGGGCTGTGCCATTGGAGGCCGGTTTCCCAGGGCGTTGCCCTGGGCTGATGTGCCCGCACCCCGTTGGCATGCACAATGCCCATAATTCGATTCGCGCGTGCTTTCAGCCCCCAACACCTTAACCTCGGTTCCCACCGAACCGTCTCCAGCCCTGCCGCCTTGCGGCCCGGCGGCACGGAGCACGTTACCTTCACGGGCCGAGATCGAGGGTTTGCAGCTCGAGAAGGTCCGTTCTCTGCTCGAGGCGGTCGTGCCCTCCAACCCTTTTTATGCTCGCAAGCTTGCGCCTTGCGCGTCCGGGCTGCCCGTCACGGGCCTGGAGGAGTTTTCTCGGCTTGTGCCCATCACGTCGCGGCATGAGATCGTTCGGGACCGGCTGGCCCACCCGCCTTATGGGACGAACCTGACGTTTCCACTGGTGGCCTACGTGCGCTGCCATCAGACCAGCGGCACCACCACCGCGCCGATACGCTGGCTGGATACGGCCGAGAGTTGGCAACACATCGTCGAGAACTGGCTGCAGATTCTGGCCGTTGCCGGCGTGACCCGCCGGGACCGGTTTTTCTTCGCGTTTTCTTTTGGGCCTTTTCTGGGGTTTTGGTCCGCGCTGGAGGCGGTGGTCCAGCTTGGCTGCTTCTGTTTCCCGGGCGGGGCGATGACCAGCCTTGCGCGTCTCCAAGCCATCCTCGACAACGACATCACCGTGCTCTGCTGCACCCCGACCTACGCCCAACATCTGGGCGAAGTCGCCCTCGACAAGGGGATAGACCTGAGCGCCAGCCGGCTGCGCCTGGTCATTGTCGCGGGCGAGGCCGGGGGCAGCATTCCGGCCACGCGCGCGCGCATCGAGCGGCCCTGGCCCAGCGCGGTCGTCTTCGATCACCACGGCATGACCGAGACCGGCCCGGTCACTTACCAATGCCCGGCCAGGCCGGGCGCGCTCCATGTCCTGGAATCGGCTTACCTGCCCGAGGTCATCGATCCCAAGACTGGCGCCCCCACGCCAGCGGGTCAAACCGGCGAACTGGTCCTGACCACGCTCGACCGCGTGGGTTCGCCGCTCCTGCGTTACCGCACCGGCGATCTCGTCAGGCCGCGCGCCGCCTCGGTCTGCGCCTGTGGCCGCCACGAACTCAGCCTGGAGGGCGGCATCCTGGGCCGGAGCGACGACATGGTCGTCATCCGTGGCGTGAACGTTTATCCCGGCCTGGTCGAGGAACTGGTCCGGGCTTGTCCGGAGGTAATCGAATACCGGGTCCAGGTCGATTGCCGCCAGGCCATGGCCGAGCTCTGCCTGGAAGTCGAGGCCGTGCCCAATTCTCCGGCCCTGGCCTCGCTCCAAAGCCGCCTTGAGCAATCCTTTCAGACGGTCCTCAACCTGCGTGTCCCGGTCGTGCTGGTTCCCCCCGGCTCGCTGCCGCGTTTTGAGATGAAGGCCCGGCGGTGGGTGAAAATAACCGCATGAGCGCAGTTTTGACATGCCACCGGTTTATTGAGGCTGGGCGGGTGGTTTTGTGCCATTAGCGAAGCTTGACACTTGTTGGTCGCGGTACACAGAGTGCTCCTGCAACCAACGCTTGCTGAAGACTTGAAAAGGGTGCTTTCTCTGACTCGAATATCGCCAAAGTTGCAGGTCTTCGAGCTTATTGTTCCACACGAATATTCTCCTCGGACGTAATCGTCACCGGGGTCGTGACGGTGCCATTGCGGGCAATCTTCCGGACACGTGGCAACCACCCTTTGTCACGAGCTTCAGTCGCATGAGTATATTCCAGGACGTAAACATCTCCGTCATGCGCCGCGACTCCGGTGGGCGACCATGGCCGCTCCGCTTTTAACGCTACTTCAACCTTGCCGGCCGGTGTTATTCTCACGACACAATGACAGGCTGTGCCGGCTGCAAAGATCGTCCCCTGGCTATCGACCGCCAAACCCCGCAGATAGGGAAGAGCGTTATTGGTATTGTTGTCGGGGTAATCCGCGTCGCAGCCCTCCAACCGTATTGGATCGACAACTGCGGAAAACGTTCCGTCCCCCTTGATTCTGAGCACGGCATTGGGGCAGGCAACGTAGAGATTTCCATCCGGACCAGCCGCTAACCCTGTGACGCCACGCTCCTTGGTTATTCTTTTCAGGCCGGGCGCGAAGACCGATATATCTCCGCTTGGCGAATTGCGTGTGACCTGCAGGCCGCCCGGCGTCAGCTTCTCATCATTGCTCACGTAATAGAGATTGCCATCTGGCAGCACGGCAATGGGGGAGCCGCCGTCCGCGAAGATAAGCGCCGGTTTGCCGCCCTCCGGTGAGATCCTCTCGAAATACTTGGGTTGAACGTGTGAAAAACTGCCTTCCGGGTCGAGGCACATCCAATGTCCGCCTCTGGAGCGGTGGATATAGCTCACCTTGCCTTGGGAGTCGACCTTGCAGACACCATGTCCGCTGTAAATGAAAAAGACCTGGCCCTGCTGGTCAACGACGATGCCGGACGCGGGGTGAGCAAAGGCACTGTATTCGGCTGAACTGAACAGGGCTAGCACAGCGACGACAACAGAGATTGGCTTTCTCATTCCCCGGATACGTAATCCAGGCATCGCAAAACCGCAAATCCAAAAACGACTGTGGAGGTGGAGGGGTCAGTGGAGGGGGGCGGAGGCTGCTTTTCGTCCGAATCTGTTCTTGGCGACGGTCCGCGATTGGTGTAGGTTTTCTGGCAGAAAAATCGTGCAATATGAGCGTCACCATTGAATTGGATCTGCCCAAAGGACTCATCCGGCAAGCGCGCCAAATGGGTTTGCTGGACAACCGTCGGGTGGCGGAACTGCTGGCCGACGAAGTCCGCCGCCGGAGCGCCGGGCAGGAATTGAAGAAGGTGCTGGACGAGGTTCGTTCCGTGCCGGGCGAACCGTTAACCATGGACGAGATTGGCGCCGAAATAAAGGCCGCCCGGGCGGAGCGGGGCGCGCGTGAGGCTCGTCGTTGATGTCAATGTGCTCGTGTCGGGTTCGCTGTGGAGGGGCAACCGTTCGCGATTGGTGGACGCGCCGCTTGACGGTTCAGCCACGCTCTGCGCCTCTGCCCTTGTCATGGCGGAATTCGAGGAAGTGATCCAACAAAGCGCGGATACCGCCCCCCCGCCCCGTGACATACTGCCAGGCCCCTGGATTTCCGCCAGCACCCCCGCCACTCACGTGTTGGCCTTCCTTCCGCGGTTTTGGGTGCGTGAGCCACATTCAGCATGGGATGGTCTTCGGGCGGTTTAAGCCGACTAAAGTCGGCGCTCCGGGCGGCCCCGGCCCCCGCACGAGAGGCGTGAGGCAAGATTCTTCGGATCGGCGGGCCGGTTCACCGCGGAGCGTTGTCCTGATAGTAGCCGGACGGCTTTAGCCCTTGTCTTTAGCCACCTGTGCGGGATTGAGGAGCGATGGCACCGAGCGCCAACGGCGCGGCCTCATACTAGCCTGGGGCCACGCCCCAGGGCAGGGACGCGCGAGGATTGCCAGGGCTGAAAGCCCGTTCCATCCAGCGACGACGCGCCATCTGCCACCCCATCGCCGACGACGCCAACACATGGGGCGGGCTTTCAGCCCTTTGGCACTTTCGCTGTCACGACCTGGGCCGTTGGCCCAGGCTGGTATGAGCCGCGCCGTTGGCGCTGTGGCCACGCGGCTGCCTTCACATTATCCCTACGCGATGAGCAGAGCCGGGCCGGTATCTGGCTCCGTAGACAAAGCGTCCTCCCAACACCTGCGCGAATCCTGTGGGGCGAAGAATTTGGTCTCACGGTCCCCCGGACGAGAGGCTGCAACCGCCGGCTGTGGCTGGCGGAGCGCCGACTTCAGTCGGCTTAGCGCGTCCGGAGGTCGACTCGGAGCGGCTCTACTCAAGACCCCTCCAGGTACAGGTCCGCGCTTAACGGGACGGGATGAGCACTTTCCATTTGCAAAATCATTAAACGTCATCGAATGTCTCTTAGGTGTCCCTCCGGGACAACGCTCGGAGGCATTCACTCTGTTTCCGGGGAACTTGGAATTGTCGAATTATAAACAACTGTTGCACAGCATGATGATAGAGCCGTTGACATCCCGACAGATCGGGATTAGAGTGCGTCGGCAGAGCGGAGCGTCCCGACGAGCCGGGATTTCGGCGACCCGGGACGTCCAGGAACGCCAGACACCGCCCGAGCCAAAGCGGGGTCGCGCTCCGCTTGGCCTGCACTTTGCACGGATCTTTTTGCGATCCATCGCCTCGCGCAACCTCCGGCCCCAACACAGGTCGGATTTATTGTCTGGGCGGGACCGGCCGACATTAGCCCGGCGCTCAGGCCAAAGGCCTGATTCATATCAGCCCAGGGCAACGCCCTGGGTTTCCTCAGTTCCTCAGCACAATGAATCGCGCTTTCAGCGCTCAGAATGGTCTTTGGCCGACAAACCCAGGGCGTTGCCCTGGGCTGGTATGAAGGACGCCGTTGGCGTCTCAAACAGGCCCGCAGCGCCTCCCGTGTGCCAAACCCGGCGTGGGACCCTAAGAGCCGCGAAAGATCCGTGCAAGGTGCGGCCGCTTGCCACCGCACTCCAAAGCGGGCTGCCTGCGAGTCAACGGACCTGGTCACTGGCCCTGAGCACGAGGACAGGACGAAAGCGGCAGGCCGGTTTCCGTTGGGCCGCTCTGGTTGGGGCGATGGCCTTGGGGGGTTTGCTCGAGCCAACTCTGTGGGCGGGCGGGGCGCCGATGCGGGGTTGGATGAGTTGGCGAGGCCCGGAGCAGACGGGCGTATCGCGGGAGACGGGCCTGCCGGAGAAGGTATCTGCCCAGGGGGCCTTGTGGGTGGCGGATTACCCGGGCCAATCTGCGCCGGTGCTGGCGGAGGGCCGGCTTTACGCGATGGGTTATGTGGGCCAGGGGCGCGATTTGCGGGAGGGAGTGACGTGCTTCGATGCCCAGAGCGGGCAGAAGCTTTGGGAGCAGCTCTACAATGATTATTTGAGCGACACGATATACCTGCGCTATGCCACGGCCAGCCCGGCCATCGATCCGGAGACCGGCAACGTGTACATGCAGGGCACGCAAGGCATCCTGGCGGGATTCACTCCCGAAGGGCGGCGGCTCTGGCAGCATTCGCTGATGGAGGAATATGGCCGGCTGACTTTTCCGAACAGCCGCACGGCCACGCCGGCCATCGATGGCGACCTGGTCATTACCCGAGGCATTACGTCCAATTGGGGGACGCACGGTCCCGCCGCCGACCGGTTTTACGCCTTCGACAAAAGGACAGGAGAACTGGTTTGGACGTCCAGTCCGGGCGGCCAGCCCAAGGACAATTCGTACTCTCACCCTCAGTTTGGGTGGTACCAGGGCAAGCGGGTATTCTATACGGCGCTGGGCGATGGGAGTGTGGCGTGCGTCAACGCGCGCACGGGCGAGCCTCTCTGGAGGACCACTCTGTTCCGTGCCGGCATCAACGCCGCCGTGGTCCTCCATGGCAACAACAAGGTCATCGCCGTTTATGGCACGCCTTACGATCCGGGCACGATGGTTGCGCTCAAGCTGCCGGAGGCCCTGCCCGCCAGTGATCCCGCCGCCGGGCCGGTTGTCTTGGAGCGCAAAGCGCTCGAGCTGTGGGCCTGCCCCTTGGTCGATAAAATCTTCTCTTCGGCCAGTTCCCCCATTCTCGCCGACGACACCATTTACCAGATAGCCGAGGGGGGCGATCTGTTCGCGGTTGATGCCAACAGCGGGGCGGTGAAGTGGAAACTGAAGCTCGGCATCGAGGAGCGCAACTCGTGCCCGCTTTTCGCCGACGGCAGACTCTACGTGCCGATGCTGGACGACCCGGAGAGCAAGGCGACCGGTGAAGCCGAGGCGGGGACTGCCGGGGCGTTTTACATCATCCAGCCCGGTGAGAAGGAAGGGCGCGTGCTTTGCCATGCCGTGCTGGAGGGCCGTTGTTTCGGCACGCCCGTGGCCTATAACGGCCGGCTCTATCTCCAGACCACACGCCACCTCTATTGCTGGGGCAAGCGCGGGGATAATCCGGGGTGCCCGGCCCCCACGGCAGAGCAAGGGTGGCCCGCCGCCGGCCCGCCGACCCAACTCCAGGTCATCCCCTCCGAGGTGCTGCTCCATCCCGGCGAGCGGGCGAGCTTCCGCGTGCGTTCGATCGACGCCAACGGGTTCACCGTCCGCGAATCCATCCCGCCAAGCGAGGTCAAATGGGCGAGCTATCTTCCGGCCACGGCAAAGGTCAAGGCGGCGCTCAAGGGCGCTTTCAACGAACAGGGCGAGTTGGTTGCCGCGCCGGATCCGAGCCCATCGGCTGGCGCCTTTGAGGCCGCCGTGGGTCCTCTCAAGGGCTACATCCGCGGCCGCGTGATGGCCAATCCTCCGTACAAGGAGGACTTCGAGTCGTTCACGCTTTCTGGAACCAACTCCCAGGGAACAGCCTTTGCCTATCCGCCGCTGCCCTGGATTGGGGCCAGATTCAAATTCGACGTGCGCGAGCATGACGGCAGCAGGGTCCTGGCAAAGACCACCGAGAATCGTTTCTTTCAGCGCGCCACGGTCTTCATCGGCAGGCCGGACATGAGCCGCTACACGATTCAGGCCGACGTGATGAGCGAAGGCAACCGGCGCAAGATGTCGGAGGTCGGGGTCATCGACCAGCACTACTTGATTGTCCTTAAAGGCAACGAACAGAAGCTCGAGGTGAACTCCAACCAGGAGCGTTTGCGTGTGGGCCAGGATTTCAAGTGGTCGCCCAACGCCTGGTATCGCCTCAAAGCGCGGGTGGACCGGAACGCGGACGGCTCGGTGTTGGTGCGGGCCAAGGCCTGGAAACGCGAGGAGCCCGAGCCGGGCGACTGGACGCTCGAAGTCCCCCACCGGACGGGCCATTCGGCGGGCTCGCCAGGGCTCTTCGGATTCTCGCCGCAGGACATGCGCGTTTACATCGATAATGTGGAAGTTACACCGGACTGATATGAAGATCATAGTTATCCCCCTGCTGGTTGCCCTGGCGGCGCACGCGCAGGACTGGCCCCAATGGGGCGGCACGCCGGAGCGCAATATGTACTCTCCGGCCAAGGGCCTGCCGGACCATTTCACCCGGGGAAAATCCGCCGAAGTCAAATTCAAACCCGGCACGGAGGAAATCGAGACCACGAACCTGGAGAACTTCAGATGGGTGGTCAAGATCGGCTCGCAGAGTTACGGCAATGTGACGGTGGCCCAGGGCCGGGTGTTCATCGGCACCAACAACGAGAGCCCGCGCGACCCGCGCCATCAAGGGGACCGCAGCATCTTGATGTGTTTCGACGAGAAGACCGGAGAGTTTCTGTGGCAACTGGTGGTGCCCAAGCTCGCCTCGGGCAAAGTCAACGATTGGGAGTCGCTCGGTCTGCTCTCCTCCCCGACGATCGAAGGCGACCGTATATATCTGGTCACCAGCCGTTGCGAGGTGCTTTGCCTGGACGTTCACGGCATGGCCAACGGCAACGACGGTCCGTTCAAGGACGAGGCCAAATACGTCGTCAAAGACGTCATTCTGGACAAGGGCAAGCCGACCGAGCGTCCGGCGCCGCCGATCGAGCCCGGGCCCAAGGATGCCGACATTCTCTGGCGCTATGACATGATCGACGAACTGGGTGTGTTCCCGCATAACGCCTCGGACGGGGCGCCGGTCATTGCAGGGGACCTCCTGTATGTCCAGACGTCCAACGGCCAGGATTGGACCCATTCCGACATTCCTTCACCCAATGCCCCCAGTCTCATTGCACTCAACAAGCACACGGGAGAGTTCGCGGGCGAAGACGACGCCAAGATTGGCCCGCGCATCTTCCACGGGCTGTGGAGTTCGCCCTCGACCGGCAACGTCAATGGCCGCCAGCTCATCTTTTACGGCGGCGGCGACGGCGTCTGTTACGCCTTCGACCCCGTCCCCGTCAAAGAAGGGGAGAGCAGTTACTTGAAAAAGGTCTGGTGGTATGACTGCAATCCCCCGGGGCGCAAGCAGTTCAAATATCCCGACGCCCAGGGCCCCAGCGAAATCGATGCGACGCCGGTCTTCTCGAGGAACCGGGTCTATACGGCCGTGGGCCAGGACCCGGAACACGGCGAGGGCGTGGGGATTCTCACTTGCATCGACGCCACAAAAACCGGGGACATCACCGGGAGCGGCAAGATTTGGTCTTACGACAAAATCTCGAGAAGTCTCTCGACGGTTTCGATCACGCCGGACGGTTTGCTCTTCGTGGCGGATTTCGCCGGCTACCTGCATTGTCTGGACGCAGAAACCGGCAAGGTCTGGTGGACCCACGATCTCAAGGCGCACATCTGGGGCTCGACCCTGGTTGCAGACGGCAAAGTCTATCTCGGGGACGAAGACGGTGACCTGGTGGTGTTGGCCGCCAGCAAGGAAAAGAAGGTCCTGGGCGCGATCAACCTGGGCGCGCCGGTCTATTCGACTCCCGTCGTGGCCAACGGTGTCCTCTACGTCTCCTCCAACACCCACCTTTTCGCCTTTGCGACCGACCCCTCAACCGCCGTTACTGCCACGTCCCAATGAACGCCGAGCGCCGAGGGTCGAGGGTCGAGGGTCGAGGGTCTGGCGTCGAGTGTCGAGGGAACGAGGCGCCGCCCCTCGACACTCGCCCCTCGACACTCGCCCCTCGCATCCGGCAGCGCCTCCAACCCATTCTCCTGACGCTCCTGGTCATTGCTGTCTATCTGCTGCACCAGGATTTCTGGAACTGGAAGAGAGCCACACCGCTCCTCCTGGGCTTCCTGCCTCCTGGGCTGGCCTATCACGCCGCATATTCGATCCTGGCGGCCGTCACGATGGCGGTGTTGGTCAAGTTCGCCTGGCCCAAACATCTTGAGGACGCTGCTCCGACATGACGCCGATCATCGTAATCCTGGTCTATCTGGCCATCATCGCCTTGGTGGGCGGCATCGCCTTCCGGCGGGGCAAGACCAACACGGAGGACTTTTTCCTGGCCAACCGCTCGGTGGGGGGGATGGTGTTTTTCCTTTCGATTTTCGCCACGAACATGACGGCGTTTGCCATCCTCGGCAGTTCCGGCCAGGCCTATCGCCAGGGGATCGGCATCTATGGTTTGATGGCCTCGTCCTCGGGGCTGGTCATTCCGCTGACCATTTTTCTCATCGGCACGCGGCTCTGGGCGTTGGGCAAGAAGTTCGGCCACCAGACCCAGGTGGCCTTTTTCCGGGACCGGTGGGAGTGCGACGCCATCGGCACGGTCATCTTTGCCCTGAGCGCGATCATGCTGGTGCCCTACATGATCATCAGCATCATGGGCGGCGGGACGGTCCTGGCCCAGATCTCGCACG
>Ga0187873_1001208_pt1 | contig 22294 bp, 16 predicted proteins | sample June2016WEW_16_1_2_FD_133012 | JGI IMG/M metagenome (GOLD analysis project Ga0187873, IMG submission 133012) | Peatland microbial communities from SPRUCE experiment site at the Marcell Experimental Forest, Minnesota, USA - June2016WEW_16_100 | ecosystem: Environmental > Terrestrial > Soil >...
CCTGCGAGGCGACGTAGAGCGGGCCGTAGAACTCGTTGAGGCGGCGGTTCACCTGCTCCAGCTTGTCCTTGCGGCGAGCCAGCATGCGGGCGCTCCAGGCGGTGGCCAGATAGCCAACAAACGCCAGAACAATGGCTTGCGCCGTCGTGTTGTCGAGAAACTTCTGCAAGAAATTCATGGGCGAGTCCGTAGTTCGTACTGGCAACGAGTATACCGCAGCTTGTACTCTTCAAGGCCTTGCCGGTCAGCTTGAACCCAGATAGATAAAGCGGACGAGGAAGAGCGCGGCCAGCAGGTAGAGCAGCCAATCCTGCTTGCGGAGTTTGCCGGCGGCCAGGTGCAGCGCGGCCCAAGCAATGACGCCGAAGCCGAGGCCATTGGCGATGGAGAAGGTGAAGGGGATGAGCACCAGCGTAAGGAAGGCTGGGACGGCAATCAGCGGCTCGCGCCAACGAATCTCGCTGATGGTGGAGAGCATCATGGAGCCGACCAGGATGAGCGCGGGGGCGGTTGCGGCTGCAGGCACAATGGCCACAAACGGAGACGCGCCAATGGCGGCGAGAAAGAGCAGACCGGTGATGATGGCGGTGACGCCTGAGCGGCCTCCGGCAGCCACGCCGGCGGTGGATTCGACGTAGCTGGTGACGGTCGAGGTTCCGGTGAGCGAGCCGAAAACGGTGGCGGTGGCGTCGGTGAAGAGGATGCGATTCAGGCGGGGAATGGTGTGGTCGGGCTCGATGAGACCGGCGCGCTTGGTGACGGCGACCAGGGTGCCGAGATTGTCGAAGAGGTCCACGAAGAAGAAGACGAAGACGATTTCCAGCAGGCCTTTATTGAGGGCTCCGCGGATGTCGAGCTGGAGGGCTGTGTCAGAGAGCGAGTGGATGCCTCCGGCTGCGGGCGTCCAGTTGGTCAGGCCCAGCATCCAAGCGAGGGCGGTGATGGAAAGTGCGCCGATGAGAATAGCGCCGCGGACCTTTCTTGCTTCCAGAGCCACCATCAGGAGCAGGCCGAAAAGGGCCAGCACCGCGGTGGGGTTGCGGATGCTGCCGAGGTTGAGCATGGTGTTGGGGTCGGAGATCACAAGGCCGGCTTTTTGAAAGCCAATGAGGGCAATGAAGAGGCCGATGCCTCCGGCCACGGCGGCGTAGAGTTCATGGGGAATGGCGCGCAAAATCATCTGGCGGATGCCCACGGCGGTGAGCGCCAGAAAGAGGACTCCGGAGAGAAAGACCGCGCCCAAGGCGGTTTGCCAGGGAACATGGAGCTTGATGCAGACGGCGTAGGCAAAGTAGGCGTTGAGGCCCATGCCGGGGGCGAGGGCGATGGGATAGCGCGCCACGATGCCCATCATGATAGAAGCGAAACCAGCCGAGAGGCAGGTGGCGGCGGTGACGGCGGCCAGAGGCATTCCGGCGGCGGCCAGGATGGCCGGGTTGACCAGCACGATGTAGGCCATGGTCAGGAAGGTGGTGACGCCGGCCAGAATCTCGGTGCGCCAGTTGGTTCCGAGGCGCGTGAATTCGAAATAGGATTCGAGTCGCTTGAGCATGGGCTTACTGATAGGAGACCACACCGGGGCGGGGACGGAAAATGGAGAGGTTGCCCCGCACTTAATTATTCAGGCCGGAGAGATCCCAGAGCCGGATGGTGTTGTCGCCGATGCCTGATGCCAAAGTGCGGCCATCGGGCGAGAAGGCTATGGAACGGACACCCTGGTAGGCCCAATCTTTCCCTGTGAAGTGGCTGTCGAGCGTTGCCAACGCTTTGCGTGTGGCTGTGTCCCAGAGTTTGATGGTGCCGTCGCCGCTGGCGGTGGCCAGGGTGCGTCCATCAGGCGAGAAGGCGACGGAGCGCACCTCTGCTGTGTGGCCTTCCAAAGTGCCGAGGAGCTGGCCGCTAGCCACGTCCCACAGTTTGGCGGTATGGTCCCAGCTTCCCGAGGCGATGGTGCGGCCGTCGGGCGAGAATGCGACAGACAGGACAATGTCCTTGTGGCCTTGCAGGGCGCGCAACATTTTTCCGCTGGCGGCATCCCAAACCATGACGAGATGGTCCGTGCTTCCTGAGACCAAGGTGTGGTCATCGGGCGAGAAGGCGACGGAGATGACGTAGTCCGAGTGGCCCAGCAAGGTGCGCGAAATCGCAACGCTCATCTTATCCGGACTATATGCAACATCATAGAGTTTGATGGAGCGGTCGCTGCTGGCCGTGGCAAGCTTGGCGCCATCGTGGCTGAAGGCAACGCACTGGACCGCATCGGAGTGGAACGGCGCAACGAGCGGCGGACGGTCACTGGCTAAGTCCCAAAGCCTGAATGTGTGATCCACGCTTCCCGTTGCCAGAATGCGGCCATCGGGGCTGAAGGCTGCGGAGAATACCCAAGCCGTGTGGCCCTTGAACGTGCGTATCTTCTGGCCGCTGGCCACATTCCATAGATTGGCGTCGTCTGCGTCTCCCGAAGCCATGGTGCGGCCGTCGGGCGAGAAGGCGACAGTCTCGACAGAAGCGGTGCTGCCATAGAGAGTGCGAGGCTCGGTGGTCTGAAGAAGATAGCGGCGGGTCTCGGGCGTGGAACCTGTCTTCATGAATACATACGAGATTGCCCCGGTGATGCAGAACGAAATCAGGAGTGCGATCAGGACGATGGGCCAAGCCTTCCCGCTGCGGCGCGGCGCGGGTTTTGACGCCGGTTGCCGAACAACGGGAGTGCTCGCCGGCAAGGTTGCGGCTGGAGGAGCCTGGCGCGGCGTGGAGTCCGGCACGGTGGGCACGCGGACCGGTTGAGGGGGGAGATAGACGACAGCATCCAGCAGTTTCAGCAATTCGGCAACATCTTTGGGGCGGTCTTTGCGGTCTTTGGCGAGGAGACGGAGGACGAGGGCGTCGAGACCACGCCAGTTGGCGAGGTTGGGGAGGTGAGTGCTGGGTGGTTGGGGTGGAGTGTTGCGATGCTGTTCGGACCAGCCTTCGTAGTTTTCGGCGTGGAAGGCAGTGCGGGCGGTGAGCATTTCATAGAGAACCCCGCCGAGGGCGTAGAGATCGGTGCGTCCGTCGAGCTCGGCGGAAGGGGTTCCGCGCCATTGCTCGGGCGCGGCGTAAGCCATGGTGAGCAGAGTTCCGCCGGTGCGTGTGTATGCGGTGCTGCTTTCCTTGGTGGCGACGATGCCGAAGTCGGCGATTTTGGGAAGCCAACTGTCGCCGTCGCGCGCCATGAGAATGTTTTCCGGCTTGATGTCGCGGTGGACCATACCCTTCAAGTGGGCCGCACCGAGACCTTCGGCGATTTGGCGGGTGATGGAGAGGGCCTGCTCAGTGTAGAAGGGTCCGGTGGTGTTGTTCAGCAGGCCGCGCAGGTCAGGGCCGTCGACATACTCCATGGAGAAAAAGAGCGAACCATCTTCGGCGGCTTCCAGATCGCCGCAGTCCACGACATTGCGATTGCGAATCTGACGCAGCACGCGAACTTCACGCAGGAAGCGGCCGGTGAAGGCCTGGTCGCGGCTCAGCTCGGAAGAGAGAAATTTAAGTGCGCGGGGCTCGTCCATCAGAATGTGCTGGGCGAGATAAACGGCTCCCATGCCACCCTGACCCAGCTTGCGGACGATACGGTAACTCTGACGGATCACCATGCCCGGCTTGAGGTCGATAATTTCGTTGAGCAGCACGCCGTGCGTGGGGCAGGTGGTGTGGCTGTCGGGATAGCCGGAGTTACACTGCGGGCAGTGTTTCATTGGTTTATCTTCTCATTACCAGATCATGCAACGAAGCCAACCTGTATCGGGTATTGCAACAACCTGGAGCACGCATCGGTTAACAAGGCGCTATTTTTGCGTGCCGGTCAAATCCCACAGCTTGACGGTATTGTCGGCGCTGCCCGAAGCCAGAGTGCGGCCATCGGGGCTGAAGGCTACGGTGTTGACCCAACCTGTGTGCCCTACCAGGGTACGCAAGAGCTTGCCGCCGATTGGATCCCACAAATTGATGGATTTGTCCTGACTACCTGACGCGAGCCAACGGCCATCGTGGCTGAAGGCGATGGACATGAGAGGATCTTTGTGGCCTTGCAGCGTACGCAGTAGCTGACCGCTGGTGATATCCCACAGTTCGATGCTGAGGTCGAAATTGCCCGATGCCAGGGTGCGGCCATCGGGACTAAAGGCGACGGAATCGACATTAATGGTATGGCATTTCAGGGTGCGTAACAGGCGCCCGTTGGACGCATCCCATAGTGAGATGGTGTCGTTGTTGCCTCCTCCCGATGCCAGTATGCGGCCATCAGGACTGAATGCCACGGAACTGACACCACCCGTTTGGCTTTGTATCGTGCGCAGCAGTTGGCCGCTCATCACGTCCCATAGTTTTATTGTCGCGTCCCAACTTGCCGTCGCCAGGGTGAGGCCGTCGGGGCTGAAGGCTACAGAATAGATAGTCGTGGTGTGGCCGCGCAGCGTACGGATCACTTGGCCGCTGGCCGTATCCCAAAGCTTAATAGTGTTGTCGATGCTCCCCGACGCCAAGGTACGACCATCGGGGCTAAAGGCCAGGGATTCGACTCCATCCGTGTGGCCGCGCAGCGTACGCACCAGCTGACCGCTGGCCGTATCCCAAAGCTTGATAGTGTTATCCCAGCTTCCTGATGCCAGGGTGCGGCCATCGGGGCTGAAGGTTACAGAACGTACCTCGTTGGTGTGGCCATGTAGCGTGTGCAGGACATTGACCGGGTTAGCAAGTGCCGGCTGCTGCTGAGTCACAGGTGTTTTTTGTGTTGTGGAGTTGGCCGGCTGTTTGGGTCCATGTGAGGTGAGGGAGTACCACATCAATAGACACACAAGCGCCACAACAGGAATGCTGATGAGGATTTGCCAGATGACCGGAAGTTCCTTGCGTGAACCGCTCTTGCCCTTTGCGACCGCGGCAGCTGGTGATTGCGGCTTCGGCCGGATGGCCGGTGTGGTCGCTTTCAGGGCAGGCTTTTCGCTGGCGCCTGATACCACTACATCCGGCATCGTCGCCTGCCGCACCACCGGAGCCCCATATCGCACCGCATCCAGCAGACCGAGCAACTCGGCGACGTTCCTGGGCCGGTGTTCGCGGTCTTTGGAGAGAAGGCGGAGGGTGAGGGCGTCCAGGCCTTGCCAATTGGCGAGATCGGGGCGGAGGGTGCTGGGCGGCTGGGGCGGGGTGGTCTGATGCTGGCGCGCCCAGCCTTCGTAGTTTTCGGCTTGGAAGGCGGTTTGGCCGGTGAGCATCTCGTAGAGGAGACCGCCGAGGGCGTAGAGATCGGTGCGGCCGTCGAGCGAGGCGGCGGGGGTTCCGCGCCACTGCTCGGGGGCGGCGTAGGCCATGGTCAGCAGAGTTCCGCCGGTGCGGGTGTAGGCGGTGCTGGATTCCTTGGTGGCCACGATGCCGAAGTCGGCGATTTTGGGAAGCCAGGCGTCGCCGTCGCGGGCCATGAGAATGTTTTCCGGCTTGATGTCGCGGTGGACCATGCCTTTGGAGTGGGCTGCGCCGAGGCCTTCGGCGATTTGGCGGGTGATGGAGAGGGCCTGCGCTACAGGGAAAGGCCCGGAGGTGTTGTGCAGCAGGTCGCGCAGGTCAGGGCCGTCGACGAATTCCATGGAAAAGAAGAGCGAGCCGTCTTCGGCGGCTTCCAGATCGCCGCAGTCTACGACATTGCGATTGCGAATCTGGCGCAGCACGCGCACCTCGCGCAGGAAGCGGCCGGTGAAGGCCTGGTCGCGGCTCAATTCGGGAGAGAGGAACTTGAGGGCGCGCGGCTCGTCCATCAGGATGTGTTGAGCGAGATAAACGGCTCCCATGCCGCCCTGGCCGAGCTTGCGAATGATGCGGTAACTCTGACGGATCACCATGCCCGGCTTGAGGTCGCGAATTTCGTTGAGCAGCACACCATGAGTGGGGCAGGTGGTGTGGCTGTCGGGATAGCCGGTGTTGCACTGCGGGCAGTGTTTCATTCGTTCAGCCTACTTGAGGGAAAAAGTTCCGCGGAGTATTTATTTTGCCACACTTTGCCGGGCGGGAAGGAGGCGGGGGTGGAACACGGCGAACGAAATGCAGACCTCAGGGGTTAAAACCCTGTTCGCAAAGGTTGTCGTATTGCTGGGGATAAATCCCCGGCCTACCGTTCCGGGTCAATCGCTTGCTCTAACCACCCAACGTGAAAATCACGTTGACCGTGGTTTCCACTTCTACCGGCTCTCCATTGAGCAGGTAGGGCTTGTAGCGCCACTGTCTGACGGCATCCATAGCGGCTTGCTGCAACATGGCAGGCCCGCTGATAACCTTCAGTTTTTCGATTGAGCCGGTCTTGGAGATGGTCGCCTGCAGCACGACCGTGCCGGAAACGCGCGCGGCCTTGGCGATAGGCGGATAGATCGGCGTTGTCTTCAGCACAAGCATGCCCGCCATAACGCCGCCGGAGATGACCAGCTTCTTCGCAGGTGCGGCCTTGACATTGGGGCCGCTGCCGAAGAGGCTGCCCATAACGTTTCCGCTGCTGCCAAAGTCCGATCCGGCCACGCCGGGATGAGCCGGCGTTTGATAGGCGGGATGCTCACTATTGATCGCAGCGGGCACTTGCGGAGAGGACGAAACCAGTGGAGGCGGCGGAGGTGGCGGGGGCGGTTCGATGAGGAGCTTTGCCGTATTATCCGGAAGTTGCTCAGGGTAGATGAGAGGCATCATGAGCAGGAAGAGTCCCCCCAATGCCAATAGCACTACGACGAATACGGCCACCGCAGCCAGCCAGATCCAGCGAACAGACGTTCTTCGCCTGTCGGCGTCGTTATCAATGCTCATCGACTTTCCTCCATGCGCCGATTCAGCTGACGCAGGTCATTCCAGTTCCACACACGGACCCCCCCGGCCAACCGGCCGCCTGCGGTGGGGCCAACTACCTTCGGCCCAGCGCAATACTCTATGGCAGTAGTTGGGGCTCGATCTTGCCGTAGATTTCGTCGGAGGCGTTTTTGATCTGGGTCACGATGTCGTGAAACTCCTGGGCATCGGCGAGGCGCAGCGGGGCGTCGATGCGGACGGAAAGGTCGTCATCGGCGTCGAGACCAACCTTCACACGATCGAACTCATGATTGAACTTGAGGAGGGTGTGCAGGAAGTCGGTGGTGACCGGCATGCGGCGCTTCTCCACCACGGTGACAAAGATGACCATCTGGTTGTTGGAAGTATCCAGGGCCAGGACAACTTTGGTGTCTTTGAGGTGGGTTCCGGTGAAGTGAATGACCCAGACAGTGGGCGAGCGGGTGGTAACGAAGTTGTAGTTGTTGGCCTGCATGAGGCTAACCATCTTGGCGGCGCCTTCCTCGCTGGTCTGGGCTGCCAGGGGCAGGACAAGCGAGAGCAGCAGGGCCGCGAAAAGGCAAAGGCGGGCGAGAGAGAGTGTACGACGTGAACGCATAATGGAGCCTCCTGGGGGAACAACAAGATTGTGTAAGAGTACCGCTCCGCAGTGGGGTTACGCAACCGGGCACCTGCGGTGCGGCAGACGCCTTCGGCGCGGAGAGCGAAGGGTTTTAGTTTCCCACCCTTCGCAAAGAGCGCGAAGGATGGGGCACGCGGCCTCCCTAGCCGCCCACGTTCCCCTAGGATTTGCCGGTCAGCAAAGCCATCTCGATCTCTTCAAGGGTTCTTCCCTTGGTTTCAGGCAATTGGAAGAAGAGAAAGAGCAGGCCGGCCAGACAGATGGCCGCGTAGGTCCAGAAGGCGCCCGCCGCACCGAGGGCTGAATTCAGCAGCGGAAAGGTGTAAGTGAGCAGGAAACATGCCGTCCAAAGAGCGGTGATAGCGATGGACATGGCGCTGCCGCGGATGCGGTTGGGAAATATCTCGGCAATCACCACCCAGGTGGCGGGCGCCAGCGACATAGAATAGCAGGCGATGGCGGCAAGAACCAGCGCCAGCATGGGCTTGCCTTGCAAGTGCATACGGTAGAGCAAGCCGAGAACGGTGTAGATGAGCGTGAGGCCGGAGACGCCGGCCAGCAGCAGAAAGCGGCGGCCGTAGCGGTCGATGGTGAGCAGCGCAACGATGGTGAACGCCACATTGACCGCGCCGGTGACCACAATGTTGAAGAGGATCTCCGATACCTGGTAGCCGGCCGCCGCGAAAATCTCCTGAGCGTAATTGAAGATCACGTTGATGCCGCACCACTGCTGAAGAACGGCGAGCGCCACGCCCAACACAAGAACCTTTGCCATGCCCGGCGAGGACAATCCCCGCCAAAGAGAGAGCCTGGGCTGAGCCTTGTCCGCGGCCGCAAAGTCCTCCATCACCTGGGCCGCATAGGCGCGGCCTCCCAACCGCTCAAGAATCGCCAGAGCCTGCCGATGGCGGCCTTTCCCGGCGAGCCAGCGCGGGCTTTCAGGAATCAGGAAGGTGGCGATCAGGAAGAGGAGTGATGGAATGGCGGTGACAGCGAACATCCAGCGCCATCCCCACTGGCCGTTCCACGAGACAAGTATCTCGTGAGCCGTAGCTCCGGGCGGGACGGGACAGGCGATGAACCAATTGACCAGCTGCGCAAACAGGACGCCAAAGACGATGGCTAACTGGTTGAGAGAAATCAGACGGCCGCGCAGATGCGCCGGAGAAACTTCCGCGATATACATGGGGGAGACGCCGGAGGCCAGACCGATAGCAAAGCCGCCCATCATTCTCCAAAATACGAAGGCGATAAAGCGCGCGGCCAGCCCGGTGCCCAGCGAGGAGACCGCAAAAATGAGCGCCGCCAGGGTAAGCAGTCGCCGCCTGCCGAAGCGATTGCTCAAGCCTCCACAGGAGAGCGCGCCGATCAGGCAGCCGATCAGGGCGCAACTCATCGCCCAGCCCTCCATGGAAGGCGAATCTAGTTGAAAGTAGCGCTCATAGAAGGGCTTTGCGCCGCCGATGACCACCCAGTCGTAGCCGAACAACAGGCCGCCCAGCGCGCCCGCCGCGGCGGCCAGCCAGAGATAGGCGGACGAGAAGGAGTTATTACGATCTGCGCAGGATTCGGGCGTGGGTGCGGAGGCAATCATGTGTGACGAATTCTACAATCGAACGGCTCTGTTTGGATATTTGCTCCGCACAGATGCGGTATTTCTGGTTTTGCGCGGCAAGCGCGTTCATCCCAAAAGTTTGGCGGCGTCTTTGGCAAAGTAGGTGACGATAAAGTCTGCGCCGGCGCGGCGGATGCTTACCAGCGATTCGAGCATGGCGCGGTCGTGGTCTAGCCAGCCTTTTTGGAAGGCGGCCTGGAGCATAGAGTACTCGCCTGAGACCTGGTAAGCGCTGATGGGCACGCCGAAGCGCTCGCGGGCGGCGCGGATGACGTCGAGGTAGGGCATGGCGGGCTTCATGAGGATCATGTCAGCGCCTTCCTCGAGGTCGAGGGAGATTTCGCGCAGGGCTTCGCGGAGGTTGGCGCCGTCCATTTGATACGACCGGCGGTCGCCGAACTGGGGCGCGGAATCGGCGGCCTCGCGGAAGGGTCCGTAGAAGGCGGAGGCGAACTTGGAGGCGTAACTGAGGATGGGGGTGTCCTTGCAGCCGGCGCTATCGAGGGCGCGGCGAATGGCGGCGACGCGGCCGTCCATCATGTCGCTGGGAGCGACGACGTCGGCTCCGGCTTTGGCCTGGCTGATGGCGGAGCGAGCGAGCAGATCGAGCGTGGGGTCGTTGTCCACGGTCCAGCCGTCGGGAGTTTCGATCACTTTGCCGCAATGGCCGTGGCTGGTGTACTCGCAGAGGCAAACGTCTGCGATGAGGACAAGTTTTTTGGCGGATGGCGAGGCCTTGAGCGCGCGCAAACCCTGCTGGACGATGCCGTTGTCGTCATATGCGCCGGAGCCCAGCTCGTCCTTGGATTCGGGCAGGCCGAAGAGCAGCAGGCCGGCGATGCCGAGTTGCGCGGCCTCCTCGGCCTCGCGGACGGCTTCGTCGATGGAGAGGTTGAAGACCCCGGGCATGGAGCCGACCGGGCGGCGCACGCCTTTGCCGGGGCAGAGAAAGAGTGGGTAGATCAGGTCGCCGGGGGTGACGGCGGTCTCGCGCGCCAGCGCCCGCAGGGATTCCGTGCGGCGCAGGCGGCGCATCCGCGTTTCAGGAAAGCTCATGGAATCGATTGTACTTGAGAATTGCAGGGAATATCGATGCCACTTCCCGCTCCGGAACAAGCCTCATACTCGGGGAAAATCCTCCGCTGTTATCATCTGAATGATCATGGAATCTCCCCAGATCGCGCCCGCTGCCGTGCCGGAGGAAAACAGCGCATCTCTGCCAGTGGCGGAGAGCGGCTCACATTCATCGCGCAACATTCGCTGGGCACAGGCATTTGTTCTTGCGGCGCTCTTTTCCGCTCCGGCATTAATCTGCCTGAAGATGTCAATCGTTGAAGATCCGGATGCATGGTGGCACCTGCGCACCGGCGAGTGGATACTGCAACATTGCGCCGTGCCGCGGACAGATCCGTTCTCCAGTTTCGGCGCGGGAAGACCCTGGGCAGCCTATAGCTGGCTCTTCGAAATCATTATTTTTCAACTTTTTCAACGCCTGGGTCTGGCCGGGCTGGTGGTCTACAGCACTGCAATGGTGACGTTGATTACCGTGGTTTTGCATCGCCTGATACGGCGTCTTCAAGCCGACTTTACGTTTGCGGTGCTGCTTACGTTTGTGGCAGCCTCGATTCTCTATCAACTATTTACGCCGCGTCCGTGGTTGTTTACGTTCCTGTTTTTTGCGTTGGAACTTGATCTTCTGATGCAGGCGCGAAAGACCGGGAAGACCAGGGGATTGCTTTGGCTACCGGTCCTCTTTGCGTTATGGGCCAATCTGCACATTCAGTTCATTGATGGCTTGCTGGTGCTGGGGATCGCATTGACGGAATCCTTCCTGGCCCGTTGGTGGACCGGAATCCAGGCGCGCATCCGCCCCGGCCGGCTTTGCGGCATCTTCATGGCCTGCATTCTGGCAACGATGGCGAATCCGTTCGGTTGGAGGATTTACAAAGTTGCCTACGATCTGGCCGTACAGTCAGGCGTCATGAACAAGGTGGGAGAATTGGCCGCGATGCCGTTTCGCAGCTTCAACGACTGGTGTGTACTGATCTTCGTTCTAGCCGCCGCCGGTGTGCTGGCCAGAGCACGCCGCATTCTGTTCTTTGAAAGCGCATTACTGGCATTTGCCGTCGTCGTATCCTTCCGTTCGCAACGCGATATGTGGGTGGCGGTGATCGCGGCAAGCGCAATTCTGGCTTCGGAACTCAAGGGAGACGATAAGAACCGGTTGCAAGTGAGGGCGCCGGCCGCTCCGTTCATTACGGTCGGCACGGCTCTCGTGTTATTGCTGGGCTCCTGCCTATTGCACGTGGACAATGCTCGATTAAGCAAGAAGCTGGCCGAGGCGCTGCCTGTCCGCGCCGTGGAAGTGGTTAAAGAAAAGGGCTGGAGCGGACCTCTCTATAACGACTATGACTGGGGAGGTTATCTAATCTGGACTCTGCGCATGCCAGTCACCATCGATGGACGCGCGGCTATGTACGGCGATGAGCAGATTGACCGTTCGGCAACGACGTGGAGCGGGCAGCCGGATTGGGCCTCTGACCCCAACCTTCAGAAGGCAGGACTGGTGATTGGGCCGGTCAAAGCGTCTCTGACACAACTGCTGCGGATGGACCCGCGCTTCGAGTTGGCCTATGAAGACAAGCTCGCGGCAGTCTTTATCGCGCGCAAGACCGTGCCTTCCGTCGCGGCGGAATCTTCGGCAGCAGCGGGCAGCAAGACGGCTCACTCCATGGTGAAATGACAGAGATTCGCCGGCTAACCTCTGAAGGCTGGAAGTTGCTTTACAACTGCTCGTAGAGAGTCGAGTTGCGATAGCCGAGCAGCACGACCAGTGTCCAGATGCCCATGGCGATTCCGAAGGGGATCTTGTACATGTTCACGATGGCCGCTACGATGGCCACGATCCGCCCCCACCGCGATTGCTCCAGAAGACCAAAACCAGCACACGCGGCCAGGCTGACGCGCACCAGGAGAATCGCCCAGCCAAAGCGGAGGACGAAGGTCCCTAACCACGCCGGCGGCAGGGAGCCGCGCACCCATGGGTCGTACATCCAGGGAGCAAAGTGCCCGGAGAAATAGGCGTTCGCGAAGTGCAGCGCAATGATCCCCGTCAACAACGCGACAACGGCGTAGATGAGCCAAACGACGCCAAGCGCCCTCACCTTACCGGCGTAGCTCTCCAGTTGGAAAGCGAGGCCGGGCACGGGCGGGACCGGAGCCATTGCCGGCCGTCCACACTTTGGGCAGGATCCTTGTCCGGGCGCTAATGCCAGACCGCATCCACTGCAATACATGATTGCCTCCTCAAAAAACGGTACTGAGATAGCTACGCAAATACGAGGCACAATGTTCCGAGCCGTTAGACGCCAGCTTCTAGCTGCTAGCTTCTAGCCGCCAACTCTTCCGCGGTCGGGCAACAAACGAGTGAAGACAGGCGATTCCGCCGGCCCATCAGCAGAGCAGCTAAAAGCTAGAAGATAGAGGCTAATAGCTGTGTGCAGTTTGCGTCAACTCCGGCTAGATTGAGTCAAATTGAGCCGGAAGTTTATTTCTGCGTGAAAATGTTCTCACGTTTCAAGTTGAGGCAACGATAAACAGATTGGGAGACAGTATCCATGGCGACGCAGGCCAGGGCGGCAACAGTTGCCGGTTCGGTCGAGGAGCAGGCGGGTGAACTGCGCTATGTGGCGCGCCAGCCGATTCTGGACCTGCATGGCGACGCGCAGGGCTACGAGCTGCTGTTCTGGAATGGGCGCGAGCCGATCACTCACACGAAAAGCGATCTGGCGACCCGCACCATGCTGGACAACACGGTGGTCTTCGGGCTGGAAGAGCTGGCGCGCGGATTGCCTGTCTTTGTGAACTGCACCGCGGATTCTCTGACCGAGGAGTGGGTGAAGGTTTTACCTCCCCATATGACGGTTCTGGAACTGGCCTCCAGCGCGGAACCCACGCCGAACCTGCTGGCGGCTTGCCGCAGTCTGAAGGCTTCAGGCTTCCGGCTGGCGCTGGCCGACTTCACCGGGAATCCGGAGTCCAGGCCACTGGCCGATCTGGCCGACTATATCAAGGTGGATATTCTCAGCGTCAACGCGGTCGAGCGCAGTAATCTGCTTCGCTGGCTGGATGGCTCCAACGCCAGCTTGGTGGCGCAGAACGTGGAGACGCAGGATCAATACGGGCAGGCGTGCAAAGAGGGCTTCGACTTGTTTCAGGGGTACTATTTCTGCCGTCCGGAGCCGCTGCAGAACCACAAGATACCGGGCAACCGGCTGGTGCACCTGGAGATTCTGGAAGATCTGCAAAACGACCCTGTCGACATGCAACGCCTGAGCCAACTGGTGATGTGCGACGCCAGCCTGACGTATCGGCTGCTGCGGCTGGTGAACTCGCCGATCTGCGCCATGCGCCAGGAGGTGACCTCGATTCAGATGGCGCTGATGCTGGTGGGAGAGGCAACTTTCCGGCGCATCGCCATGCTGGCCGTTGCCACCGACTTCAGCACCGACCAGCCGGCGGAGCTGCTTCGCATGGCCTTCGAGCGGGCACGCTTCTGCGAACTAGCGGCTCCGCTTTGCGGCTTGACTCCCAGCGAACAATACCTGATCGGCATGGTCAGCCTCTTCCCGGCGATGCTGCGCATCCTCATGGAGGACCTGGTCCGGACACTGCCTTTGCGCGAGGCGGCCCGTGACGCATTGTTGGGTAGGGACATTCCGGAGGGCGTTCTGCTGCATTGGATGGTGTGTCACGAGCACGGGAACTGGGCGGAGTGCGATGCGATTGTCCGCTCCAGCGGCATGAGCCATGAGCAGGTGATGCGCTGCCATGCGCTGGCAGTGGAATGGGCCGAGGCGGCGCTCAGGTCGAATACGTGAGCGACTTCGCCCAGGTCTCAAAATCGAATAATGCTACTCGAATATAATGCCGTCAGAATTTAGATGATGTGATCTCACAGGTAAGGAATGACCACAAAGTGTCTGTGCTATATATCGTAACCACGATCTTTCCCTCGCTGTTGGATACGACGCCATAGGCAAACTCATTATCCCCTTTGCTTCCGGCAACGATTTCAGAGTTTGTATGCGAGCCGGAAATAGATGAACCGGTAGAGACCGTGAAATGAGGTATTGTAAATGCTGCCGCTTGGGCATTTACTTGCATGGCGAGAAGGTATGCGGTATTGGGTTGTGCATTGAGAATGAAGTCCAGTTTGCTGGCTGTCACGTTGCTGAATAAAACTTCATTGTTAGGAATATCTACGAGTTTCGGATACTCCATAACAAGATATGCAATGCCCTGGGATATATGGCCAGGGGTAAGCGTGATGGTATCTGCCGACGGAGAAAGCGTCTTCGATCCCTCCGGAGAGGTTTTGAGGATGGCGGCGAGAAATTGCTTCTTGTCACTCAGGGTGAGCGGCTTGCCGGTATGCAAAAGCAGCGGCTTGGCGGCAGGAGCTACGATGTGCAGATTCGATAGCGGGTGGCTTTCTTGAGGAGTTGTATTCTGGGCGATGGCAGGAACGCAGAACGCGACGGCTACGAGCACGGCAGCTAGCTGTTTCATGAGAATCCCTCCTGATGTTTGGTGACGGCGAGAGTATAACGCATTGGCGCTTGGGAAGCTACGCTGAATCCGGTAATTGGAATTGGTAGTAGCAACAGGTTGCCAGGCCTCAAAAGCGAGGCTTGGTAACCTGTATTTGTCACTGAGCCGAAAGCGAGGATATTTTGCAGCTTGCAAAGACCCAATTACTACTCGGACTGGATATCGTAATCGATTCTGACCCCTTAGCACCGGTAACGAAGGAGTAGGCAATCTCGTTGCCACCGGGAATTACGTCAATCGTCTGAGCGTTGGTGTTGCTCCAAGCCGGGGAGAAAGTGAGCTGTGCATTGGACGGCGATAGCGATTTCGGATCTGGATCCGCAATCCATAACTTCATGACGAGAACGTATGCGGTATTAGGTTGCACATCGACAACGAATGTCAGATTATTTGCGGCTCCGGGACCGAAAAAGAGGTCGCCCGTGGAGAAATCGGCAGAAATAGGATTATTCAGTACCGCATATCCGACTCCATCCTTCTTCATCATGTTGAGGTTGAACACGACTGAGCCTGTGGGATTGCTCGAGACCGTAAATTTCTTAAACGTGCTCTTACCTGCCGCGTACTCCTGAATCGAGGACTCCAAGAGCTGCTGCACCTGTTCCGGCGTGATGGACTTGCCGGTATGCAGGAGAATCGGCTTGGTTGCCGGAGTTACTAGGTTAGCCGGCGGCTTAGGATGCATTCCTTGAAACGCTGATTGTTGGGCGAAGGCAGGGCTGAAGAGCGCAACAGACAGAAGAAGGGCAGAAAGCTTTTTCATGGGGCATCTCTCCTTAAGTTTGAAACCGGCGGAATTATAACGCGTTTGCAATTTAGAAGTCACGATAAAAAACCGAAGTTGAGACGACAGTACTTGGAAGTACAGGCGGAGATTACTTCCAGGTCTCAAAAGCGAGAGCTCCACTCCACGGACGAAGACCTATCCCTTCACCCCAACGAGCAAAGACCGCTCTTCGGGGACCCCGAGTCCATGGGGACCCCGGGCCAGGAGCATCCGCGATCTGGCTCGTCAGTTAGAAGGCGGCAGACGTAATCTCGCAACTCTCAAACGCCCAATCGGCGTTGGGGCTGGATAACGTAACCATGGATGATCCTGTGCTGTTGGTTGCGTAGGCGTAGGCAAACTCGTTTTCACCGATGCTCAGGTTCACGGTTTCAGAGTTCATGACAGAGCTGCCCTGGGAGACGATGGTCATCTGTGGATTTTGTCCCATATAGACATTCACTTTGATGGCCAGAGTGTAGATCGTGTTCTTATTTACAGGCACAAAGATGATCAGTTTGTGCTGATTTCCGGATAGGAAAGTCAAAAAACCAACGTATGCATTGACCTGGTCCGGACTGTCCGCCTCCATAGACGCGCCATTGGTGAATGTCTGTTCCGCGGTCAGCACGATAGAACCCGAGGACTGAGTGAGATTCCTGGTCTGCATGCCTCCCGAGGTTGACTTTGGGAAGGATGTATTGGCCACTTCCGTCATGAGCTGCCGTTTCTGATCCGGGGTGATGGGTTTGCCGGTATGCAGGATCAACGGCTTGCCGGCGGTAGCCACGACGGGAAGTTTCGGCCTAGGGTGGATTCCTTGAAAGGTGGGTTTCTGGGCGAAGGCAGGGCTGACGAACGTGACGGCCACGAGCAGGGCGGCAAGCTTTTTCATGGTGGCATCTCCTGGAATTCGAAATCGGGATGAAGTATAACGCGTCCACGATTTGGATGTCACTATGAATCTCTACTCTGGAGAAGCCGCATAGACTGATATATTCATTGCAACGAAATCCAGGCAAGGAAAGAACGCATGGCGCAAATCTTTGATCGCGGCTCCAATGCCCTGGCACGCGCCAGCCTGGTATTGTCGGGGCTGATCGTGATCGTCCTGGGGGTGACGCTGAATGAGTTGCAGCGCTCGCCCTGGATGACGCGGCAGGGCCAGCGGCCGGACCAGCCGGTTCCCTTCAGCCATAAGCACCACGCGCAGGGGCTGGGGGTGCAGTGCCAGTACTGCCACGTCACGGTGGAGACGTCGAACTACGCCGGAATTCCGCCGACAAAAACTTGCATGAACTGCCACGCGCAGATCTGGACCAACGCGCAACTTCTGCGGCCGGTGCGGGACAGTTGGGCGACGGACCAATCGCTGCACTGGATCAAGGTGCACGACCTGCCGGATTACGTTTACTTCAGCCACGAGATTCATGTGCATAAGGGCGTGGGTTGCGCCAGTTGCCACGGGCGCGTGGACCAGATGCCGCTGATGTACGCCGAGAACAGCTTGCAGATGGAGTGGTGTTTGGATTGCCATCGCAACCCGGCCAAGAAGCTGCGCCCTACCAGCGAGATTTACAACAACGCCTGGGAGAATCCGTCGCCGGACAGGCCGGTGTGGTGTGCGGTGGGCGATGAGAAGCCGGGTGTGCCCACGGCGGAAAGCGTGAAGTGTGTGACGAAAAAGCCGGCGGAGCAGAGCGCGGCGAATCAGAAGTTCACCAACCAGGATGAGTTGGGCCGCTTTCTCGTGCAGCATTACAAGATTCGCACGCCCAATGAATTGTCCAGTTGCGAGGTCTGCCACCGATGAGCGAGACGAAGAACGATCTGGTGACGACGATCAAGCCGGCGAAGAGGCCGCCCCCGATGAGTCTTGACGCGGTGCGCGAGAAGCTGAAGAGCGTGCAAGGCAAAAAATACTGGCGGTCGGTGGATGAGCTGGCGAACACACCGGAGTTTCAGGCGGCGGTGGAACGAGAGTTTCCCGGCTCGCCTCACGGGTGGGGAGATGAGGTTTCGCGACGGGGATTTCTGAAATTCATGGGGGCGTCGGCGGCGCTCGCCGGGCTGGCCGGTTGCACCAGGCAGCCCGACGAGCCGATTTATCCCTACATCAAGCAGCCGGAAGATTTGATTCCCGGCAAGCCGAATTATTTTGCCACGGCGCACCCATTCGTAACCGGGGCTGTCCCGCTGCTGGTGAAGAGCGACCAGTACAGGCCGATCAAGATCGACGGCAACCCGGAGCATCCTTATAACCAGGGCGGGTCGGACCCCTTCACGCAGGCGACGCTGCTGGATTTGTACGATCCGGACCGCTCGCAGCACGTGACCTTTCGCAGGAAGAATCGCGAGTGGGCAGAGTTTGCGGTTGAGTTTCGCAACAAAGTGATCTCAACCAAGGACGGAACGGGGATTTACTTCCTCAGCGAGACGATTACTTCACCGACGCTGGCGCGGCAGTGGCGCGAGGTGCAGACGAAGTACCCGAAGGCGACGTTGGTGCAGTATGATCCAGCGATTGCTGGGACGGCGTTCGCTACCGGGATGAGTGTTCAATATGATTTGGCCGAAGCGGATGTGATTGTTTCGCTCGACGCGGATTTTCTTTCGAGCGCGGCGTTTCCCGGATTTCATAAGTTAGTGCATCAATACGCGGAGCGACGCAAGAATCCAGAGAAGCTGAATAGGCTCTATGTGATTGAGCCCACGCCGACGACAACGGGATTGAAGGCTGAACATCGGCTGGGGCTGAGAGCGAGCGAGATTCCGGCCTTTGCAGCGGAGTTGGCGAAGGCTGTTGGAGCCGCGGATATTGAAGCTCCGGCGTATCCATGGACAGATGAGCAGAGGAAGTTTTTAGCGGCATTGGCCAAGGACTTGAAGGCCCATGCTGGAAAGTGCGTTGTAATTCCTGGATTGTATCAAGACGGATCTGTAGGTGGGGCGGCGTTTGCAATCAACGTTGCATTGGGTAACGCCAAGTCTGCTTTTCTGCCGACCGAACAATCGCATTCTTTCGTTTGGGCGCCGCGAGAGCCGCTGTATAAGGATGAATATTCTGATATAAAGTCGCTTGTTGCGGAACTGAATGCGGGCAAGGTGGATTGGCTGGTGATACTGAATGTCAATCCGATTTATAACGCACCTGCTGATCTGGAGTTTGCTGCCGCATTTGAGAAGGCGAAGATGATTGCGCATCTCGGCTCGCACATGGATGAGACCGGGCAGAATGCGCAGTGGCACATTCCGGCAGCACATTTTCTCGAGTCTTGGTCGGATGCGCGGGCTTATGACGGGACGGTTTCTATTATTCAGCCGATGATTGATCCGCTATACGGTGGAAAGACGGCACACCACTTCTTTCAAGCGTTGCTGGATGAGCCGGGCTTGAGCCCGTATGAAGCGGTGCGTGAGACATGGAGACCGCTGATCCAGATGAGCGGCGACTTTGAGACTGGTTGGCGCAAGGCTCTCCATGCGGGATGGATTGAGGACACAGCATTTGAAAAGACCGAGTTAAGGTGGGTCGTTAGCGCCGATGCCGCTAAGTTGAAAGGCACGGTTCCCGCGCCTTCGCCGAAGGATTCGCTGGAAATTATCTTCCGGCCGGACCCGAATGTTTATGACGGGCGGTGGGCCAATGTGGGGTGGCTGCAGGAGTTGCCTAAGCCGGTGACCAATCTGAGCTGGGACAATGCGGCGATCATGTCCGGAGCGACTCTGACGAAGTATGGCCTCGAAGAGGCTGACATTGTGGAGCTAACGGTGCAGGGGCGCAAGGTGAATGCGCCGGTGATTGTGGCGCCGGGGCATCCGGATAATTCGGTCACGGTGCATCTGGGTTATGGGCGGCAGACAGGGCGCGTCGCAGGCGGCGCGGGATTCAATGCTTACCTGATTCGCACCTCGGATGCGCCGTTTTACGCCGTGGGGACAATGAAGAAGGTGGAAGGTAAGTGGGGCGTGGCGGTAACCAAGAGCCACTTCCAGGACCACCGGTCGAAAACATTTGGCGGGCAGGGCAACGGCAACAACTCGATGGAGGCGGATGAGGCGCTCGGCGAGCGGGGGATTATTCGATCGGCGACACTGGAGGAGTACAAGGACAATCCGGGATTTGCCAACGAGGGTGTGGGGCGCGAGAAGACGGACCGCGACAACACGCTCTTCCCCAACTGGGAGTACAAGGATAACGCCTGGGGCATGTCGATCGACATGAACAGTTGCACGGGATGCAACGCGTGCATCGTGAGCTGTTACGCGGAGAACAACGTTCCCGTGGCGGGCAAGCAGCAGGTGAGGATCGGGCGCAACATGCAGTGGCTGCGCGTCGATACGTATTTCGAGGGCGATTTGGCCGCGCCGCGGGCGCATTTCCAGCCGATGGCCTGCCAGCACTGCGAGAACGCGCCCTGCGAGCAGGTTTGCCCGGTGGGGGCGACGGTGCACACGCCCGAGGGCTTGAACGCGATGGTCTACAACCGCTGCGTGGGCACGCGCTACTGCTCGAACAACTGCCCCTACAAGGTGCGGCGCTTCAACTTCCTGCTGTACTCGGACTTTGAGAAGGAGAGCCTGAAGCTGATGCGCAACCCCGACGTGACAGTGCGCTCGCGCGGGGTGATGGAGAAGTGTACCTACTGCGTGCAGAGGATTTCAGCGGCGAAGATCGAGGCGGATAAAGAAAATCGCCCCATTCGCGACGGCGAGATCCAGACCGCCTGCCAGCAGGCCTGCCCGGCTCAGGCGATCAGCTTTGGCAACATCAACGACAAGCAGAGCAAGGTGGCTAAGCTGCAAGACGACGAGCGCAGCTACCAGGTGCTCGCCGATTTGAATACGCGTCCACGGACGATGTATGTGGCCGCGGTAACGAATCCAAATCCCGTACTGGAAGCGGGGCCGGTGGAGCACAGGCCGGCGAAGCTAGTGAAGAAGTGAAGAAGTGAAGAAGTGAAGAAGTGAAAAAGTGAGTTAGCGGAACACGAGGGCAGCAAGTGAAGTGAAGCACGACCCCCAACTCGATAAGCAGATCGATCCGGCGACCGGCGAGTACCGCGTGATTGCTCCGGGGCAGACGTTCCGGTCTGTCACCGAGAAGATCACGCGCATTGTGCTGACGCCGACGACGCCGCTGGGCTGGCTGGCGATCTTCGGCGTGGGCGGCGCGCTGGCCACCATGCTGATGATGGCGCTGACCTGGCTGTTTCTGGTGGGCACCGGCATCTGGGGAATTTCGCAGCCGGTGGCCTGGGGTTTTGCGATCATCAATTTCGTGTGGTGGATCGGCATCGGCCACGCGGGGACGCTGATTTCGGCGATTCTGCTGCTCTTCAAGCAGAGCTGGCGCAACTCCATCAACCGGTTTGCCGAGGCCATGACGATCTTCGCCGTGGTCTGCGCGGGAATGTTTCCGCTGATTCACGTGGGCCGCCCGTGGCTGGCGTACTGGATGCTTCCGTATCCCAGCACCATGACGGTGTGGCCGCAGTTCCGCTCACCGCTGATGTGGGATGTCTTCGCGGTCTTCACATACGCGACCATTTCGGTGGTCTTCTGGTACATCGGCATGGTTCCCGACTTCGGCACCATGCGCGACCGCGCCGAATCGAAGTTTGCGAAATATGCCTATGGGTTGTGCTCGTTGGGCTGGCGAAGCTCGGTGCGCCACTGGGCGCGCTACGAGACGGCCTCGTTGCTGCTGGCTGGTTTGGCAACGCCGCTGGTGCTCTCGGTGCATACGGTCATCAGTTTTGATTTTGCAGTGGCCGTGTTGCCGGGCTGGCACACGACGATCTTTCCGCCGTACTTTGTGGCCGGTGCGATTTATTCCGGCTTTGCCATGGTGCTGACGCTGGCCATTCCGCTGCGCAAGTTCTATCACCTGGAGGAGCTGGTCACCGAGCGGCACATCGACAACATGGGCAAGGTGATGCTGGCGACGGGCTTCATTGTGGCTTATGGCTACGTAATGGAAGTTTTTATGAGCTGGTACTCGGGCTCGCACTGGGAATCCTTCATGATGTGGAACCGGATGTTCGGGCCGATGGGCTGGTCGTACTGGGTTTTGATCACGTGCAACCTGGCGATTCCGCTGACGACGCTGTGGTCGAGGAAGCTGCGCACCTCGATGCCGTTTATGTTTTTTATTTCGATTGTGGTGAACACGGGAATGTGGTTTGAGCGATTCGTGATCGTCGTGACCAGCCTATATCGCGACTTTTTGCCGTCGGCGTGGGGTACGTATCGCGCGACACGGTGGGAAACCATGACGTACGTGGGCACGCTGGGGTTGTTTGTGATGTTGTTCCTGTTGTTTGTACGCTTCCTGCCCATGATTCCCATGAGCGACATTCGCATGATATTGCCGGGGGCCAAGATTACGGCCAAGAAGGCGGCGGAGGCAGGCGACTGATGGCCGCGCGCGAAGGAATCTACGGCCTGCTGGCCGAATTCGATACACCTGGCGAGCTGATCCGCGCCGCGCTTGAGGCGCGCAAGGACGGCTGGCGGCGCATGGATTGCTACACGCCGTATCCGGTGGAAGAGGCGGCAGATGCCATCGGCTTTCATCGCAACAAGGTACCGCTGGTAACTCTGGTGGGCGGATTGATAGGTTTGGCGATGATGTTTCTGCTGGAGGTGTGGATCTCAATGCTGGCCTATCCGTTGAATATCGGCGGGCGGCCGACGTTTTCCTGGCCGGCCTTTATTGTGCCCGCCTTCGAGTGGACGATTCTCTTTGCCGGACTATCGGCGGCATTTGGAATGCTGGCGCTGAACGGATTGCCGGCGCTCTATCATCCGCTCTTCAACGCACCCAACTTTTGCGACG
>Ga0187873_1001210_pt1 | contig 22275 bp, 16 predicted proteins | sample June2016WEW_16_1_2_FD_133012 | JGI IMG/M metagenome (GOLD analysis project Ga0187873, IMG submission 133012) | Peatland microbial communities from SPRUCE experiment site at the Marcell Experimental Forest, Minnesota, USA - June2016WEW_16_100 | ecosystem: Environmental > Terrestrial > Soil >...
CGAAATGTTCGTGATGATAACCTGGGAGGATCGAAGGCTCGCCGTTCCTTTGGCCCAGTTGGAGACCATCCGAGCAGATAAGGCAACACGCCAGGCGGTCGAGGACTGGCACTACTGGGTGGAACAGGGCTACGAGTTCTGAGCACTACCTACGCTCCAATGACCTGAACAGTTACCAGGCGACTTGCCCGCGCGCCGGTTCAAGAAAGCTCCGTTAGGAGCGCCATGTTTATAGTCAAAACGTCTGCTCGAGCTCAAGCTCCGTCAGGAGCGGCATGTTACGCCGAAACACCAACGTCTAGGCACATGCCGCTCCCAACGGAGTTTGAGAAAGCGTTTCTATAACCGTGGCGCTCACTCCGCAGGCAAATCGATCTTCAGGACCTTTTTCACTCCCTCGCGGAACTTCTGGCGATTCCTTTGCTCGATGACGCGCTGCTCAGGTGTCAGCTCCTGGTCAATCCGACGCCAGGAACCGACCAGAATACCCCCGGATTCCTTGATCGCTTGGCCGAAAGCTCCGCCGAGCTGCCGCCCAGTATCCTGCAGGATCGCCCGGATCTTCGGCTGCTGCTCGGGGGTTAGACTCAGCTCCTTTTGCATGAACTTCATTGCGTCGGCGGTAAAGGTATCGAGCTCGAGGCTCCGTTGAAAGGCGCGCTTGAAGCTCATGGTGGTCCACACCGATCCCGTGACCACGCCCGCGGCAAAGACAAGCACGAGGGCCAAAAACACCTTCCAATATCTAAGGATTTTCATTGAGTGAAGTTGCTCACGAGGAGGCGCAGTGCCGAAGACAAGCCAGCCACGGGTTCGGGGACCTGAGACTGGCCGGCCAGAAACACGACCCCGCAGAGAATCACGGGCACTGACACCCAGGCAGCGGACCAGGCGACCCGTTGGAACTCAGTAAACAGCGAAGGAGTTTTATCCGGGTTCCAAGCAGCCACAACCCGGCCGGCAAACCCGAATGGCGCCCCGTCTGGCTCCGGTGGCAAAGAGCGGGATGACCATGCCATCAACCGTTTCAAGTCCGGATGCAGCCGATTCATAAGCGTCCTTGCCTTCTCAATTTCCCAAAGCGTTTGTTCAATTTTTGCCGCGCCCGGAATGCGCGCACCCGAATGAGCGCCGCCGACCAACCGGTCAATTCGCGCAGCTCCGCGATCGAACGCTCCTCGATTTCCAGCAGGCGAATGACCAGGCGGTCTGCCGGGCTAAGGGCCTCCAAAAGCATGTCCACCAGTTCGCGTGCTCCGATGACCTCAGCCGGCGCAGGTTCCTGCGCCCCAACCGTCGTCACCGCCTCGAGCGCTGCTGCCTGTTCTTCAGACAAATCGGCCATCCGCCACTCCAGGCGGACCTTTTGCCGGCGAATCGCATTCAAGCAGTGGTTCACCGCGATGCGCGAAACCCAATGCTCCACAGGGACTCGGCCTTTGTATTGGTCCAGCTTCTCAAACATCTTCAAGAATATCTCTTGCGCCAAATCTTCTTCGTCTGCCCGGCGCGGCAGGTTGCGCCGCACGATCCTGATGACGGTCGGATACAGGTATTCCACCAATGAGCGGGCGGCATCCTGATCCTGCTCGCGCACTCGCGCCAGACAAGTAACAACGTCGAAATCCAAGTCTTTCGTGATCATGACACGCCAGCCGCCCACCTTATTACAGCAAAATGGCGCCGCCTGCCAAATCCCGAACGCAACTGCCCAGGCAGGTCGCAAACTGTTCTTGCCGGAGTTGGTCTGAAAACGGGCCCCCTTTCCCCCTTCCCCCGGTGCCCTCCCCTGCCCTCTCCCCAGCCCGGGTATTTCATGCACAGAGAGCGGTACTGGGCTCCCGAAGGCCACGTAGCGCAGGTTTCCAACCTGCTGTATCGCCGACTTCCAGTCGGCAGGCTGGACCCGCTCGGCCGCGTCTGCGGATTGGAAATCCGCGATACAGCAAGTTGGAAACCTGCGCTACGCCTTCCAGTCAGCGAAAGCCTGTACCACTCTCTGTCAACCTCTTCTCTTTTCGCGAAGAATTTGGGGCGGCGAGCTCGGCCCGCACCAATCCATCAATCCAATAATCCATCAATCCCTTTCCTCTTTGGTTGCGGCTCTTCCGCGCTGGGAAATATCCCGGCCAGGTGGCGACGAAGTCTTGCGTTCGCCGGGCTTTTGGGACAGGCTCTGGATATGGCCGCGATCAATCCAGTGGCTTGCAGAAGGCAAGCCGGCAAACTGGAAATATCCGAACCGCTCAACGTGTGATAAAATCCTGCGTTTCCATCCCATGAAAATCGGAATGCTCCTTCGCCTCCGGACGACTGCAATCCTCCTCCCCGCGATGCTCCTGGCCCTGCCCAGCGGGGCCTCCACGTCCAGTCCGACTGGTCCGCCCCTGCTCTTGCGGGACCCATCGGTGAGCCAGACCCAAATTGTGTTCCAATTTGCGGGGAGCCTGTGGACCGTCAGCCGCGAGGGAGGCGATGCGCGACGGCTGACAACCGGGGGTCACGAGGGGCATCCGATATTCTCTCCGGACGGCTCGCTGGTTGCATTCACAGGCGAGTACGACGGCAACCCGGATGTTTATCTGGTCCCCGCCTCGGGCGGCGTGCCCCGGCGCCTCACGTATCACCCGGGTCCCGACAGCGCCCTGGGCTGGACACCCGACGGCAAGCAGGTGCTCTTCCGGTCCGACAGGGCGAGTTTCACCGGTGGGGCGCTGCGGCTCTTCACCATTCCCATCGACGGCGCATTTCCGACCGAAGTTCCGCTGCCACGCGCTGCCGAGGGGTCCTTTTCGGCGGACGGTTCCCGCCTGGCTTACGTTCCCAACGTGCAGTGGCAGCGGGCCTGGAAACGTTACCGGGGCGGACAGACCCGGTCGATCTGGATTGCCAACCTCGCCGACTCCAGCCTCGAAGCGAAGATTCCACGAGACAACTCCAACGACTTCAATCCTATATGGGTCGGCGACACCATCTACTTTCTCTCCGACCGCAACGGCCCGGTCACCCTCTTTGCCTTCGACCCCAAGTCCAAAGTGGTCACCCAAGTCGTCCCCAATGACGGCCTGGACATTAAATCGGCCTCGGCAGGGCCTGGGGCTATTGTTTACGAACAGTTCGGTTCGCTGCACTTGCTCGATCTCGACTCCCGCCACACCCAACCGCTAGACATCCGCGTTACGGGCGATCTGCCGGAACTCAGACCCCACTTCCAGAAGATCGAGCCCAAGCGAATCCAATCCGCCGCGCTCTCCCCGACCGGCGCCAGGGCGCTCTTTGCCGCCCGCGGCGAGATCTTCACCGTGCCGGCCGAAAAAGGCGATGTGCGCAATCTGACCCAAACTCCGGCCGCGGTCGAGCGGGACCCGGCCTGGTCGCTCGATGGCAGGTCGGTCGCTTACCTGTCCGATGAGTCCGGCGAATACGCCCTCCACATCCGGGATCAGAGCGGGTCCGGCGAGGCGCGGAGAATTGCCCTGGGCGATCCGCCGACGTTTTATTACTCGCCCACATGGTCCCCGGATTCGAAGAAGATCGCCTACACCGACAAACGGCTCAACGTCTGGTATTTGGACCTCGACCAGAAAACGCCCGTGCCTGAGCGCGTGGACACCGACACCTATGCCGGTCCCTCCACCTTCCTGGATCCGGTTTGGTCGCCCGATAGCCGCTGGCTGGCTTATACCAAACAGCTCCGCAACCACCTCCACGCCGTGTTCATTTACTCGCTCGAGCAGCGCCTGAGCCACCAGGTTACCGACGGCATGAGCGACGCGCTCTTCGCTGCCTTCGACAAGGAGGGCAAGTACCTCTACTTCACCGCCAGCACGGATATGGGGCTGAACACCGGCTGGCTCGACATGTCCAGCCTCAACCGCCCGGTCACCCGAAGCGTCTATGTCGCCGTGCTCAGGAAGGACCTCCCCTCCCCCCTGGCCCCGGAGAGCGACGAGGAGAAACCGCCCGCAGGCGACACCGCCAAGAAACCGGAACCCGCGGACACGGCGGAGGACAAAGACAAGGAGCCAGAGCCCTTCAGGCTGAGCATCGACTTCGACAACATTAGCCAGCGCATCCTGGCCCTGCCCATCCCGGCTCACAACTACCAGGCCCTGGCCGCCGGCAAGACCGGCGTCGTGTTCGTAGTCGAGGGCCCCGCGGTGGACCTGGTCGGAGGCGACGAGGGAGCCCCGGCGCTCACGGTCCATAAGTTCGACCTCAAGACGCGCAAGACCGAGAAGCTCCTCGATGATGTCAACGCCTTCGAGTTGTCCTTTAACGGGGAGAAGATGCTCTTCCGCCGCAAGGACCAGTGGACGGTAGCGCCTGCCGAAAAGCCCCCCGAAGGCCCGGCCAAGCCTGGAGAAGGAGGCCCGCTCAAACTCGACTCGATGCAGGCCTATATCGATCCTCGCGCCGAGTGGAAACACATGTACTACCAGGCCTGGCGCGACGAACGCGACTTCCTCTACGACCCGGGCTTGCATGGCCTGGATTTGGAAACCATCAAGAAACGCTACGAGCCTTACTTGGCGAACCTTTCCAGCCGCGACGACCTGAATTATTTGTTCGAAGAAATGCTCGGTGAGATCACGGTCGGACACATGTTTGTCGGCGGCGGTGATACACCCGAGCCCAAGCGGGTTAAAGGCGGGTTGCTCGGGGCCGATTACGTCATCGAGAACGGCAGGTACCGGTTCGCCCGCGTTTACAACGGCGAGAACTGGAGTCCCAAGCTGCGCGCCCCTCTAACCCAGCCCGGCGTCAACGTCATCCCCGGCGAATACCTCCTGGGCGTCAACGGCCGCGAGCTTACGGCCAAAGACAATCTCTACAGCCATTTTGAAGAGACGGCGGGCAAAGCCGCCGTCCTGAGAGTGGGTCCTGACCCTCGCGGCGCCGCCGCGCGCCAAGTGACCGTGGTGCCCGTCGAGGACGAGTTCGCCTTGCGCAACCTGGCCTGGATCGAAGGCAACCGCCGGAAGGTAGATGAGCTGTCAGGCGGGCGCGTCGCCTACGTGTACCTGCCCAGTACGTACGTCGGCGGCTACGGCAATTTCAACCGTTACTACTTTGCCCAAGTCGGCAAAGACGCCGTGGTCATCGACGAGCGGTTCAACAGCGGAGGCAAAATCGCCGATTACATCATCGATTATCTGCGCCGGCCCCTTTTGAGTTATTGGACCCTGCGCGAGGGCCAGGACATCACGTCGCCCATCGAGGCCATCTTCGGCCCCAAGGTCATGATCATCAACGAAATGGCAGGCTCGGGCGGCGATATGCTCCCCTGGATGTTTCGCCAAACGGGCCTGGGCCCGCTGGTTGGCAAGAGAACCTGGGGAGGACTCGTCGGACACTACACCAACCCCAACGACCTGCTGGACGGAGGCTTTGTCGGCACGCCCAACCTCGCCTTCTACACTCCCCACGCCACCTGGGAAATCGAAAACCAGGGCGTCCCGCCGGATGTCGAAGTGGAAGACGATCCGAAACTCGCGCGCCAGGGCCATGACGCCCAGTTGGAGAAAGCCGTCGAGTTGGTCATGGACGCGCTCAAAAAGAATCCACCGCCAACCCTCCGGCGCCCTCCCTATCCCAATTACCACAAGTGAACCACAATAATGAGGCCACGCCCGCCGACTGGGAAAACGCCGCCCAGCAGAAGAATTGAAACGTTGGGCTCTTCTCATACGTCCCGCCGGGACAGGACACGGACGTGTTGTTTCTGGGCGCGAAGGCGAACCGGTTGGTCGCAGAAGGGCTGGAGCGTCTGGGTTGGCAGCCGGAGGAGTTGGCCCGCCGGTGAAAGGCTGCGCCGGATAAGGCTGCACCTTAAACGGATTGTTTGTGACTCTTGAGGTCCCACGCCTGGTTTCACCCCAACACCCGCTGTATGCCCGATGTCAGCCTGTGTCCCGGAGGGACATCCTGAGCCAGACGCCAACGGCGTCACTCATGCCAGCCCAGGGCGTAACTGTTCAGGTGGGAGGGTGGGGCAGACCTCTGGTCTGCCGGTTAGGCGGGCCTCTGGCCCGGTGTTCCGACCACACCAGGTTCACGGAGCCAGAGGCTCCGTGAACTGGCAGACCGGAGGTCTGCCCCACACCTGAACAGTTACGCGGGATTAAATGGCCTGCCAATTCCAGCGCTGGTTTTCTCGGTCGGCGCTTCTACTGCGCCTTGGCCCGATAGAACCGCTGTTTGAGTCCGGTACTCGGGTTAAGAACGGTGATACTGCCATTCGTCGTAGTAACCGTTGTCAACTGCTTCCAGGATTTCAGGTCGCTCGATTGGTAGATGATATAGTTGCTCATTGGCGCCCCGCGGAGTGTGAACTCGAATAAGCCGTTAGAACTGGCGCACCGGCTGAAAAACGACGTCGAGGGTGGATACACCGTCAGCAGCGCATTGGAGCTGGCGACAGCCCCGTTTAGGTTGCCGACGAGGCAACTCAGTTGACTGCCGGAGTCGCTGGTCTGCGTGTTGGCGATGGTAAGACCCGGTGTGGTTGAGCCGGAGATTCTCACGCCATCGGTCAGGTTCGTTCCATCCATTTGCCACAGGTATGACTGAGCGTTAGAGGCTATGACAGTGAAGGTAGCCGGCCAGCCGGCGATGACCGCCTGCGGCTGCGGCTGCTGCGTGATCACCGGCGGCTGCGGCAGTGTGACCAGGTTGAACGCCAAGGCCCACCCGTTGGCAATGCTGCCGGAATCGCCGTACGAGTCATCCTGCACATACAACGACCACGCCCCGTTGGGATTGGCGCCGTTACAAATGGCCAGCACGGTCGCATACGGACCGGCGGGAGCGCCCGCCGGGAAAGTGGCGTCCCCCGACCCGCAATCGCTTGGCTTGTAGGTGCCACTGGGAGCCGAAACAGGGGGATACTCGGTCAACCCTGTTGCGGCATAATCATTGAACGTGTAAGTCACGTCGGTAACTGCATAGCCGCCGCTATCCGCCATGACCACGATCTTCTGGTCTTTGGGTCCGACCAGCAGAACCCCCACGTCGTGCGGATACGTATGGCTGAAGCCGCACAACGTCACCGAGACATTACTCACCGTCCCTGACAGGCCCGCTACCGTGATGGACGAAGGATACGGGGTGGCGGCGGAGGCAATGTCGCGGGGAAGGGCATCGCTTATCGTGATCGTGCCGGCGTTGGTGAACGAGTAGATGTTGGGTGGAGGCACGATGTACGCCGCGCCGGTCACCCCTGCGGTTGCTCCGCCGGCACCGGTGAAGCTCACCACGGTGTTATTCGTCCCCGCGGCTGTCGGGTTGTAACTTACGGCCACCTGCTGGCCCTGGCTGGCCGCCAGGCTGTAGCTGCCCCCGGACATGATGCTGAAGGGAGAGGCCACACTGGCAATGCCGGTCAAGGTGCCTCCGCCAACATTGGTCACATAGAGGTTCTGGCTTGCCGAAGTCCCCACCTGGATCGAGCCAAAACTCAAGCTCGCCGGGGTCACCGCAATCGCTGGCAAGGGCACCACGGTGAGGGTAGCCGCCTGGCTGCCGGCGGTCCCCACCGCGTTGCTGACCAGGCAACTGAACTGGCTGCCCGAATCGGCCAACTGCACGTCGTTGGTGGTGTAGTTGGGTTGCGTGGCCCCGGCAATGGGCGCGCCGTTGCGCTGCCAAAAATAGCTGAGCGGTGCGCTGCCCGAGGCGGTCACGTTGAAGCTCGCCGTTCCGCCGACGGACACGGTCAGATTAGCCGGCTGCACGGTGATCGTTGGCGCCGTCGCGGTTGAGCTGGTTACGTTGAAGGGGGTGCTCAACCCGGAGTGTCCGGCGCCATCGCCGGCTTTCAACACAAGGTTGGTCGCGGTCTGCAGCACGGTCACATTTCCGCTCCAGACGCCATTGACGAAAGCGCCGGAATTGACGGGACTGATCGGAACCTGGCTCGTCCCGCTTCCCAGGAATTCGATCTCATCATACCAGGCTTCTGCCAGGTCGAAGTTGTAAAGGTTCAACACTGTCAACGCGGAAATGGCCGGGTTTCGGAACGAAATGCCGCTCTCAATGAGAGAATCATTTACATAATAGGAAATCGTCTTGGCCGTCCAATCCAAAATTAAAGATATCTTGTACCACTCGTACGCTAAATAGGGAGTGCCATGCCATTGGGCTCCATCATACAAGCCCATGGTTCCATTGCCGTTCATGAGAAAGAACGCGACGGAGTTTGAGCCGTAGTCCGCATCGCCGACAACGAAGTAGGCCGCGTCTTCGTTGGTGGCCGACGTCCCCACGTAGAAGCTGATGAAATTCGGGGTGATGTTGGTTAAAATGTGCGAACCACCATCGCAGGGGGTATAGTCACCGCCGTACATGAATAGGGAGCCAACACCATGGGCAGCGGTATTGGTGGTGACATAGACATCGTACACATCGGGCCATACGGCCTTATAGGTCCAGTCGCTGAGATCCGCAGTCTCGAAACCGTCAGCCCAGAAAGTGTTGGTCCCGCCGCCGCCGGCAAAGCCGCTCAAGGCCACCGTGCCGGTGAAGTTGGTTTCGACGCCGCCGGCTGCGGTCTGAGCTGTGATGGTTACCGGGAAAGGATTGTTCGTGCTCTCAGGTGAGCCGATCGTGTTCCAGGCGAAGTGGTCCAAATGTGGCACGGCGGCCGAGAACTCAACGTCCAGCGTGGCCCACAGGAGGCTGTAGGCGGTCCCATTACCGGTCTGGTATGAACAGTCATAATCCAGGTTCATCCCAAGATGGAAAAGGCCGTTCGGGCGGCCCGCGCTTGCCCCCCAGGAATTGACTATAATCCAATAGCTGTTCGCGGCGTCGTCGTCGTTATACCCAACGCAGAGGAGCGCGTGCCCGCCGCCTCCCCCTTCGACGAACGTCTGACCACAATAGGTGTTGGTCCAGAGCGCGCTCTCGGGTTCATTGGCCCAGAAGGTATCGAAGGCATTCCAGTCGTCCGCGGTGGCCATGTAAATGCCAAACTCAACCGCCTTATTCTGGTTCAGGGCGTTCTTGATATTCGCAATCGCCTGGGCCTGTCCGACCCCCGTGGTGGGAATTGTCACCGCCTGGATGGACCCGATGGGGTATTGCGGGGTGGCGCTGATGCTGCCGCATGCAATGCAGTTTGTGCCGCCGCCGCTACTGAACGCGGCATCGGCATTGGACCAGGGGATGCAAAAACCCTCCGAAGCGTAAAACGTGGCAAACATGTCTAGCCAGCCGCCGTTGCAGCAGGGGTTTGCTGTGTTGCACGAGTTGATGAACTGGACGGAGAGGCGATCGAAGACATTGTTCTGGACATTGTGGGCTATCTCCAGCACCCCAGTGCTGGCCCATTGCCAGCAGTCTCCACAGCTTTCCTGATTCCGCTCGGCCGGAACGTAGGGCAATAGGGCCAGCAAACTCAGCGAACCGCCGAATGTCGGTCCTCCAAAAGTGGCAGAAACCGGCGGAGCCGCAAGCTGCGGTGCGCTAAAATGCGCTGCCTGCATCTCCAGGAGCTGTTCGGCAGTAAAATGCATCACGGGGTGGGGCGGCGGTATGGCACTGGCGCCTTGCGCCAGCGCGGTTTGCAGGCCAGCTAGCAGGACGGTTGCGAGGCATAGGGTTTGTAGGGCGAAAGCACTTCTTCCGCCCCACGGCGTCTTGATTTTCATATTTGAGCGCTCATGGGCGAGTGGCGGCAGCGGTTTTGCTTTACGCTCCCGTCCTAAGCGGGAGTAATTCTAAGGGAGCCGAGAGAGAAGTCAAGGAGGCTCTGGAAGATTTATTTGAGTGTCGTTTTTGCAAACAGTAAGCCGCCCTTATTTCGATGCGGACGTGAAAATGAACCCAAATGCGAGCGTGAGAGGGCGCTCGATATTTGATGGCGAGCTTTGCAGGGTATCTGATAAAGCGGGGTGTGGGAGTGCTCGGAAGCGCGCTTGAGGTTCGTGGAACTGGGGGACCTGCGCCCCAGACCCCCCTGGGACTTATCGCTTTGAACTTGCCCCCGCAGGAGTTGGCCGGGCGGGTCGTAAGACCTCGCCCGGCCGCCGTAGATGCGCGGGAGCCGCGACGTGAAACCGGGCGACTGGGGCGGGGTGGCGTTGTAACTGTTCAGGTGGGAGGGTGGGGCAGACCTCTGGTCTGCCGGTCAGCCGGGCCTCTGGCCCGGTGCTCCGATCGCCCCAGGTTCACGGAGCCGGAGGCTCCGTGAACTGGCAGACCGGAGGTCTGCCCCACACCTGAACAGTTACGTGGCGTTTTGCCCGCTGCCGCCCGGAGTGCCGGGGCTTTGCTCCTGCATTCGGCGGAAGAGTTGCGCGAAGTCGGCTTGCTCGTGTGCCGGCCGCGTCCGCCTGGACAATCAACTGTTTTTTTCGCGGGAATCTTCTGGAAAACTCGGCGGCTCATGCTACAACAGCGCCATGAAAAATATGCGTCTTGTCGTTCTCACCCTTTTGATTTCACTGCTCGCATCCTGGAGTTTCGGGGCCGGCCAGGCCCAGAATCCGCCCGGGAAGATCCGCGTGCTCCTCGTCACCGGCGGCCACGATTTCGAGCAGGACCCCTTTTTCCAGGTATTCAAAGACAATCCCGACATCACGTGCCAGCCAGTCGAGCATCCCAATGCCCATGCGCTGCTCAAGGCCGACGCTGCCAAGGCATACGATGTGCTGGTCCTTTACGATATGCACCAGGAAATCACCGGGGAAGCAAAGGCGGATTTTCTGGCCCGGTTGAAGGAGGGCAAAGGGCTCGTGGTCCTGCACCATGCCATCGCCTCCTACCAGAAGTGGCCTGAATACGCCAACATCATCGGCGCGCGCTATTATCTGGAGCCCACCGTTGTGGATGGAGTCAAAAAGGCCCGCTCCGCTTACCAGCACGGAGTTCAAATCAAAATCCATATCGCCGATCCGCAGCATCCCGTCGTGCAGGGAATCCAGGACTATGTCATCCATGACGAAACCTATAAGCTCTTCGACGTGGCCGACGAATGCCATCCGCTCCTGACCACCGATGAACCGCTCAGCAACAAGGTCATCGGCTGGGCCAAGACCTACACCGGCGCGCGGGTCGTCTATCTGCAATCGGGCCATGACCATTTCGCGTACGAAAACCCGAATTACCGTCAGATCCTCCGTCAGGCGATTCGCTGGACCGCGCAAAAGCCCTGAGGCCGTAAATGAGCAAGCTTGCTTTGCGTCTGATGACCGAAAAGGACCTGGGCGCCGTCGACGAGTTGCGCCGGCTTGCCGAGTGGAACCAGACGCCCGAAGATTGGCGCCGGCTCCTGGACTTGGAACCGCAGGGCTGCTTTCTGGCGGTGCTGGATAATGAATTGGCCGGGACGGTAACCACGACCGCATACGGCCAGGCCATCGCGTGGATCGGCATGATGCTCGTGCATCCAAAGCATCGGCGCCAGGGCATCGCCACCCACTTGATGGGCCAGTCCATCGAATATCTGCGCCGGCGGGCTGTCCGGTCCATCGGACTCGATGCCACACCGGCCGGCTATCCCCTCTACGAAAAGCTCGGCTTCGTACCCGAGTGGACCTTAACGCGCCGGCAAAGGCCGGCTCGGCATGAAAACCCGCCTTCGCCACTTGGCGCTGCGCCTTCAGCGACGCGGGACCTGGCCGATGCCGATTGGGATGCCGTCGAGCAAATCGATGCGGCGGCCTTTGGGGCGCCACGCTCCCGCCTGCTGCGCGGCCTCGCGCGCCACAGCCTCAAAGCGCTGGTCTGGCCCGCAGGGCAGCCTGCCGCGGGCTGGGGCCTGCTCCGTGCCGGCGCCAACGCCGATTACCTGGGCCCCGTAACTTGCGCCTGCGCCGAAGGAGCGATCGCGCTGGTCACGGAGTTGCTGGCCGGGACCGGGACTCGGCCCGTAGTATGGGACGTTCCCGACGGCAACGAGGCGGCCAAAGCGACAGCCCAACGATTCGGCTTTGAGCCGGTCCGGTCTTTGACTCGAATGCACTTAGGGCCCGATGCCACCGGAAGCGACCCCCGCGCGCAATTCGCCATCGCAGATCCTGCGGTGGGATGAGCTCACCCTCGCAGCCATTTATCGCGGTTCTCGGCCACGAATTCGTCGTCGTGCAAATGGGGATAGGCGCGGCACACGCGCTCGATTTCCTCCTGCTGCGCGGGACTTAGTTCTTCATTTGGGTCCAGACACCATGTCCCCTCGAGCAGGCCTTGGCGCCGCAAGACCTCGTGCAGGCCGGGGATACAGCCGGCGTAACCGTTGGCCGCGTCGAAAAACGCGGCGTTGGCGTCGGTGACCTCCGCTGCCTGACGCAGGAGCCGGACCGGAACTGGTTGGCTGGCGCGCGCCAGCCGGCGGCATTCGGCGTGGAGTTCGACGGCTCTCTTTGTCCAGACGGCCCAGTGGCCCAGCAGACCGCCCACGATGCGCCGCTCGATGCTTTTGCCGTCGCGCTGAAAACGAAACGGCGTGAGCAGGTCCATCACGATATTGTCGTCGTTGCCGGTATAGAGGGCGATATCGTCACGGCCGCTTTCAGCGGCCGCCCGGACCACTTCCAAGGTCTGGTAGCGATTAAAGGGGGCAATCTTGATGGCAATGACCCGATCCATCTCGACCAAGCGCCGCCAGAAGCGATACGAGAGCACACGTCCGCCGGCCGCAGGCTGGAGATAAAAGCCGAACAGGGGAATCACCTCAGCCACTTGACGGCAATGGTCCAGCAGTTCGTCTTCGCCGGCGGCCTTGAGGGCGCCCAAGCTCAGCAGACCGGCATCGTAACCGAGCTTGCGGGCCAGCCCTGCCTCCCCAACGGCCTGGCCGGTCGCCCCGCAGATACCGGCAATGCGCACCCACTTTGCTCCCGCCCGGCCCATGGCCGCTGCCGCCAGCTCGAGCAGCGGCTGAAACAGGCCGATCTTCGGGTCGCGGATGGCAAACTGGGTTGTGTGTACGCCCACCGCCAGGCCGCCCGCACCGGCAGCGGCGTAGTAGCGGAACAGGGCGAGCTGGCGGCGTTCATCGAGCTTGCGTCGGGCATCGAGCGCCAGAGGACAAGCCGGAATGACCAGACCTTCCGCTAGGCGGGCGCGGACGTCTTCAGAATCTGCCATTGCCTTCTCAGTAGTTGCCATTGCGCACTTCAAAGTGGGTGGGTTTGGCCAGGTTGCGTCCGCCTTGTTTCACCCAATGGGCTGTCCAGCGCAGCATGACCTCGAGCGGAATAGAAGGGGCGCCCAGAGCGGCGCACAGCCGCCCCGAGGCGCCCAGCAAAGCGGTCGAGGCCTCCGTGCCGATGAAATGGGCCGGCCGGCCCAGCAATTCCCCCAACCGCGACGCCACCGCCCGGACTGAAAAGATCTCCGGACGGCACAGGTTCCAGACTGAGGGCGGGCTGGCCGCCAGCCCCAGCGCCCGCAGCGCCAGTTCGTTGGCGTCACCCTGCCAGATGCAATTGAAGCAGCCATTAGCCAATTCGACTCCCTCGCCAAGATGGACCCTCCGGGCGATGTCCACCAGCACGCCATAGCGCAATTCCACTGCGTAGAAAAGCCGCAGCAGGGCCACCGGGGTCTGCTCTGGCCGTGAACAAAACTCAAAGATGCGTTCCCGTCCCACCGCCGCGTTGGCGTACTCGCCCCGGGGCGTCAGCGGCGCCGTTTCCAGGGAGCCGCCCTGGCCGGCCTCGGCCAGGGGATAGACGTTTCCGGTCGAGAGCGCGGCAATGCGCGCTCGCGGGTATCGCTCGAGCACCCGCGTGGGCACGATTGTATTCATGGCCCAGGTTGCCGCCGGGTCCTGGGCGGTCCCGAATTTGAGCCCCACCAGGTAAAGCACGGCACCCGCGCCGGGCAACTCTCGGACCGCCTGGGCGTCGAGCAAATCGCAGGCGATGGTTTTGACCCGACGCGCTTCCAGCCAGGCGCGGGCATTGCGGTCGCTGAAACGGCTCACGGCGATCACCTCCAGCGGGTGCTGTGCCGCCACTGCCGCCCGCTTGGCCAGCACGGCGAGCGTCGGCCCCATTTTGCCGCCGGCCCCGAGGATGAGCAGCGGACTGGCAACGCTTTTGATGAATTCCACCAGCGCGGCCTTTGGACGGGTCAGAAATTCGTCGAGTTGTTCTTCGGTTTCGATCCGATCCGGCAGCTCTTGTATTTCAATGCCGGCCTCAACAGTGCTCGATAGTCGATCGTTCATTGGCAGAACAGCGCGAGAAAGCAACCCCCTCGATTTCGACGAGCAACTCCGGCCGGCAGACATCTGCCAGCGCATAGATGGCAGGGATGCTCCCAAACCGCCCAGCGCAGATGGCCCGGCACTTGGCAAGGTCCTCGGGTCGCTTGAGGTAAACGCGGATCTTCGCCAAGTCCTCGAATCCGGCGCCCGCCCCGGAGACCCCGTGGGCGGCGAAATTCTCCGGGCTGATGAGCCGCTGGATATTATCGATGGTTTGCTCCGTCTGCTTCTCGATGTCCCCAAGGTAACGGCTTTCGGAACTAACGATGCTGGCGGTGCCTGAAATCCATGTCGTCATGTAATCGCCCAACAGCAGCGCCATGGCTCGGGAGAACTTGGGGCTCTGGCCGGAGTACTTGGAATGGTAGGCGTAGGCGGGCGTCTGTTGCGGGTTCTCCAGCGAGAGGAGCAAAACGTCCTCACGGTGGGTCTCCATTGCCACGCAACTGACCAGGAGGTTGGCGGCGGACATCCCGATGCCCGTGCTGGCGGGGTAGAAGCCTTGGGGGCCCTGACGGTGGAACCGGGGTGAATGAAAGGCAATATCGCCATAGAAATCAGACCGCGCACGGTTCAGTTCCTGGTAGCGCCAGGCGCCGGCCTCCGGCTGCGTTATCCCTTCCAAGTAGAACCAGGTGCGGACGGTTTGGTCGAACGAGCAGCCGGCCAGCCGCAACGCGCTGTTCATGCGCGCCAACGCATCGAGCGTCTGAGCATAAGCGCCTTCCGAAGCGGCCAGCGGCTTGATCCCGCCACAATAAACCCACCGCACGCCTTCGCAGGCCACGGTCAAGGCGTGCGGCCCAAAACGCTCGATGCGAACGGAGTCGCCGGCGATGCCCCAGGCCTCCAGAGCCAGCGCCGCCCCGCAGCACGGCGGCTGGATGACATAGTTGGTGACCGGCATTTGCTCTCCGTAATGCGCCCGGAAAACCGCCTCGCACTCAGCCTGCTCTGCCGCGTGCCGAAGGAAGACCGTTTGGACGGTGACGGTCATCGGCCCCGGCTGGTTGGCAAGAATCGCTTTCAGCTCGGTTATTATCTCGCGGGCTTGCTCGCCAAAAGTTCCCCGTCCCGCAGGCGTGAGCGCCAGGGCCACGCGGGTCAGATCGCCAAGCTCCACGCTCGAGTGGGCGGCGCGTTCCGCGCCATCGAGGCCGGACGGCAAGCTCACTAACCGGGAGAGGGGCACGCCGCCTTTGCGTCTTGGCTTCGGTTTTGAAACTGCCTCGCGCCTGCGCGCGCCTAAGAGACTTGCACACATAGTTTGACTGGGTCGGGCGAAACGGCTGCCATGCCCGGATCACTCGCCGTCTTTTTAGAGCATCCTGCCCGAGCTTACGTTTCACACTTTTTTGGCAGCTTGGCCAGCATATTCTCTCCTGCCGCCTTGACGGACGGACGCTTTCCTGCGACACACAAGGGCCAAGGGTCTGGGCAGCAGACCTGGCAAAGAAGCTTATGCGCGCCAACTTGCGAAGTGTTTTGTTCATGACGGCCCTGGTCTTGGCTCAGAGTCCCAGCGCTCTGCCAGGCCAGGACCTCAAATCGATCTCCCTGCCCCCGCCGCAGACCCAAGGGGGAAGACCGCTGATGGAGGCCCTGAAGCTGCGCCGCTCAACGCGGGAATTCAAGGGCGCCAACCTTTCGGACCAAGCCCTGGCCAATCTGCTGTGGGCAGGTTTCGGCATCAATCGTCCCGAAAACGGGCGTCGCACCGCCCCATCCGCAATGAATTCCCAGGAGGTGGACCTTTATGTGGCTTTGGCGCAGGGGCTTTATCTTTACGACGCAAAGGCCAATGAATTGAAGGCGGTTTCCGCTCAAGACCTGCGCGCCAAGACCAACGGCCAGCCCGCCATCAAGGACGCCTCCGCGGTGCTCATTTTTGTGGCGGACCTTTCCCGCCTGGCCAAAGCAAAACCGGAGATGCGGCCTCTCTACGCCGACTTTTCCGCCGGCTGCATCAGCCAGAACGTCTCTCTGTATTGCGGCTCAGCCGGGCTCGCAACGTTCGTGTATGACCTGGACCGCGGGCCGCTCGCCAAGGCCATGAAGCTCACGCCTGAGCAGCGGATCATCCTGGCCCAAGCGGTGGGGTTCCCTAAGTGAGGGTACGTGCAAAGGCAAATTCCGAGGTCTGAATGCCTGGGGTGGAGCGTGAGAGCGTGGAGCGTGAGAAGTGCTACGATGCCCTCACGCTCCACGCTTCGACGCTCCACGCTTCGACGCTCCACGCTCCGGACCCCAGGCAAAGTTTGCGCGGCCGCTAAGGCGGGGGCGCCCACTCGCTGCCGGTGACGCCTTTGGCCATTCCGGCATCGGCCCCAGTGCTCACCCCGGTCGTGCCTTCTTGGAGACCCTCACCATAGGCTCTCTTGGGGTTTCCGTCCGAAGAAGAGGCGCATCCGGCCAGGAATCCCGCCAGGACGATGACAATCAATGACTTTTTCATTGGGCTCCTTTCCACCCATATTCTGCTCAATCATGTTAAGTAACAGTCCCCCTTCCACGCCAGATGTCAACTGGGGGGCGTGGCAGGACTCCTCATTCCATAATTCATAATTCATAATTCATAGCGAGAACGGGCCGGCGGCGGAAGCAGACGCGATTGAGGGCGTTGAGCAGCGACACGAGTTTTTCCTTGGCGCACTCGCCCATCAGGCTGATTTGTATCCAGTTTCTCCGCCGGAGGTACTCGCTGTTGCAGCTCAGCAGATAGCCGGATTCCTGCATGAGGCCCCCGATCTTCACCGAGTTGAGTTGCTCGGGCAGCGCGATGGTGAGCACCGCGGGCGAGGTGCGGGTGTCGGAACCAACAAGGTCGAAACCCAGCTCGCAGAGCCTGGCTCGCAGCCAGGCGGACCGTTCCGCCAGTTCGGCAAAGCGCTGCTCCCAATGGACGCGCCGCAAGGCGGCATGGAGGGCGTGCAACAAGTTGGACGAGAAGGTAAAAGGAATGCCCTGGTTGGCGGCATAGCAGCCCAGATCCAGATAGCGCGGCAGGGCTTGGGGGGCCGGGGCGGCTTCATGGTGGTAAAAGACCATGGAAATGCCCGGATACGCCCGCAGGCCCTTGCCGCTGGCCGCAGTGGCCAAATAGACGCCGCGAAGATCCACGGCCAGGGTGCCGATCGAGCTTATGCCATCCAGGCAAAGCCTGGCCTGAAATTCGCCGCACAGCCTCTTGAGCATGTCGAGGTCGTTCAGGACCCCTGTGGAAGTTTCACAATGCGCGCACCAGACCCAACCCGGAGCCGGCTTTTGGTCGAGCCCCTTGCGCACGGCGGCCAGGTCAAGGGACCGGCCCCAGGGAAACTCGAGGGCCTGGAAGTCCAGGGCGAATCGTTTGGCGTGATCGATGAGGCGTTCTCCGAATTCGCCGTTGCTCAAGATCAGGCCCCGGCGCTTTTCCAGGCAGAGCTGCCCGGCTACGACGTCGTTGGCCAGGGTCCCCGACCCCAGCAGCAACTCGGCCTTGCTCGCCCGGACCAGTTCGCACAACACCTGCCTGGTGGTCTGAAAATCCCTGACAAAGGCCTCCGCCCGGTGGGATTCGGCCGGCTGCTCGAAGGCGCGCCGCACCTCCCGGGGCACCGGCACCGGGCCCGGCAGAAAACTCACCGCGCTCGGCTGGAAGGACCGGCAGGGCGATGAGCGCAAGAACTCCCTGGCGGTGTGCTCGAAGGTCTCCAGCGTGACATACATTGGCTGGAACTGGGCCTCGCCACTCCCGACGACGGGTCCGAACGCGACAAAGCCCAGGTGGTGGTAGAGTTTGAATTGCCGGGTGGTCCCGGAGATGATTGCCAGATCATAGCCCTTCTCGATCCCATGCTGCCAAAGCAGCGCCAGAATCCCTTGGAGCACCTGCGCTCCGCGGAACTTCTTTTCGACTGCCAAGAGCCGGATCTCGCAGATCGTGCGCCCGGACGGCAGGTAGGAATCCAAGCCGGCCAGCTTGAGGTCCAACGAGAAGGGCCGATTGCCGCGCACCGAGAGCATTCCGGCCAGTTTCCGTCCGCACAAACAGATCAAATAGGTGTTCTCGGAGTGGAACTTGTCCACCAGCCGGTGCGCGGGCGAGGCCCGGTGCTGCGGAATCTCCTGGACGAAGGTCTTGTAGTTCAGCCGGTGGATCTCCTCGAATTCCCACTCCTCGGTGGCGAATTTGAAAACCAACTGGGGTTGTGCGCTCATGATTCAGGGGGGTCGGGTTTGGGATGGATGTTGCGGCGCTCCAGAAAACGAGACGCCTCCGAGATCAAATTCTTGCGGTGAGCGATCAAGACGAGGCCCGCCAGGGTGGAAACGGCCAAAGTCCGGGCGGCGTCCGCTTCGGCGCCGGCATCGGTCGGCCAACACGTGCTGAGTATGGGCAGGCAGGCAAAGGCCAGCAAACCGGCCAGCACGCTCTTGCGGAACATCGCCAGGCCGATGCCGAACAACACTCCGAAGGCCAGGGCCAGTTGAAAACTGTAAATCGTGAGCGCGCCCAGGGAGGTGGCCATTCCTTTGCCGCCGCGGAAGCAGAGTTGGGCCGGCCAGACGTGTCCGGCCACGACCGCGAGCATGGCCAGGGCCATCAGGTGACCGTGGCTGGTAAAATGCCGGGCGACCCACACCGCCAAGGCGCCCTTGGCAACATCACCGGTCGCGGCTGCCAAAAACCCGGCCGGTCCCAGGATGCGGCCTGTGTTCCTGGCCCCCAGGCTGCCGCTGCCTAATTCGCGGAGGTCCAGCCCCGTTCGCCAGCGCACCAGGTAATATCCCGTGGCCAAGCAACCCAGGCAGTACGCGCCCAGGCCAATCCAGCCGGCTTGGCTCCAGTTCGCAGGCTCAAGTTGTTCCATCCACGGCATAGGGTTAAAGTCAAGCGATGATCATTATTCTTTGCTCGGGCCTGCGGCGTCCCGACTGTATATCGGATTTGCCCCCGGCTGTGAATCGAAAACTTGGCTCCTTGATTGATTATTTCGATTTTGCGCCTTGTGCCCGCCCTGTCAGCAGGCGTAAAACAATGGCCAATCGCACTTGTGCGCGGGCCTTTGAATCGAGAAAGCCATGAAGATATGTTTGAACGTCGAAGTGGGGAGACGGTTTCGCCTGCTGAGCGGCGGGGCCCTCCTGCTGCTGCTCTGCGCACTGGGTCCGTTGCAGGGGAAGGCCGGTCTTTCGCTTAAGACGCTGGCAACCTTCTACGGCACCAACGGCGCCCAGCCGTACGCAGGCTTGATGCTCGGCGCCGACGGCAATTTCTACGGCACTGCCTCCGCCGGCGGCTCGAATGGCCTGGGCACCGTTTTTGCCGTGAATGCCAACGGCCAGTTTGCCACACTGGTCTCGTTCGACGGCACCAACGGGGCCATACCGGGGGCCATACCGCTGAGCGGACTGATGCAGGGTTTTGACGGCTATTTTTATGGCACTACGTCGGCCGGCGGCTCCAATGACCTGGGCACCCTCTTTGCGATGAATGCCCTGGGCCAGTTTGCCACGCTGGCCTCGTTCGCCGGCACCAACGGCGCCGGACCCCAGTGCGTCCTGGCGCAGAACCCTGCTGACGGCAACCTCTACGGCACGACCTATTATGGCGGCGCCTTCGGCTTTGGCGCCGTGTTTTCGTTGACCCCGCCGCCTTTTCCGGGACCGCCCGCCGGCCCCGGCTCCGCCTCGCCTTCAAGGACCGCCGGCGGAATGAGCTTGCTGGCCTCGTTCGACAGCACCAACACGGGCGCCTACCCGGCCGCCGGACTGACCCTGGGCTACGACGGCAACCTGTATGGCGTCACTTCCGCCGGCGGCAGCGTATATGATTCGGGCACATTCTTTCTGGTGGGTCCCGCCAGCGGCACGCTCATGCCATTGTTTTCGTTCTCCGACACGAACGGCGCGGCTTTGCAGGCGCCCCTGCTGCTGAGCACCTATACGACTACCAATGGCGACTACTATTTCTACGGCACCACTGCCGGGGGCGGCACCAACGGCGACGGGACCATCTTCGGCATCACTGCCTACGGCGCGAGCACGAACCTGCAGTCCGTCTCCCTGGCCGGGACCAACGGCGCCAGCCCTGCTGCCGGGTTGGTCGCGGGGGCAGACGGTAATTTCTACGGCACGACTGTTGCCGGCGGCGCCCATAAATCCGGCGCCATCTTCAGCTTCAACCCCTCCAACAACACCGTCAAGCTCCTCTACTCGTTCTCGGGCGGGTCTGACGGCAAGAACCCCTACGGGGGGGTCGTGCAGGGAAGCGACGGTAATTTCTACGGAACCACGGCGGCCGGCGGAAGGGGCAACAAAGGCACTGTCTTCCAGCTCTCCGGCTTCGTTCCCTATATCATTGCCCAGCCAACCAATCAAACCGTCCAGGCCAGCAACACGGTTACCCTTGCCGTGGCGGCCGGCGGTTCGGCGCCTTTGATTTATGAATGGCAGTTCAACAGCAATACGCTGAGGAACGCCCGCAGTTTTTCAGGCGCAACCACTCCCGTCCTGACGATCACCAACGCGCTCCACGCCAACTCCGGCAGCTACTCGGTCATCATCAGGAATGCCGCCGGCTCGGTCACCAGCTCCACCGCGACCCTCACCGTCATCAACCCGCCGGGCAGACCTTTGCTCAGAATCACCGGCCCGGCACAAAACACCTACCTGCCCGCTGCGGCCATTACGGTCACCGGCAATACCAGCGGCACGGTGGCGGTGCAACGCGTCTCCTTTCGGCTCAAGGGCGGCAGTTGGCGATTGGCCGCACAGGAGAATGGCTGGTCCCGTTGGAGCGCCGGCGTAACTCTGTCCCCCGGCACAAACCTCTTCGAGGCCTACGCCGTCAGTTTGTCGGGCCTGTCATCCATAACCAACCGCGCCTACTTTGTCCCCAGCCCCTTCACACAGGTCGCGGGCACTTACAACGGCCTGTTCTACGACACTAACAATGTCACCCCAACCAACGCCGGGTTTTTCACCCTTCAGAACACGTACCAGGGCACGTTCACCGGTTCCTTGCAGCTCGCCGGCGCGCACTACTCGTTGGGCGGCCAGTTTGACACCAACGGCCAGGCGACAATCCCAAGGAGCAAGTCGGAGCCCCTGGATGTCTCGTTGCAGTTGGATATGACCCACGGCACCGGCCACATCACGGGGTCGGTGAGCAATCAGGCCTGGGCGGCGGACCTGGCGGGCGATCTCGCCGTATTCAACGCCCGCACCAATATCGCCCCGCAGCAAGGCCGCTACACGCTCGTCATTCCGGGCGCGGGGGCGGCCCCGCAGCCTGCCGGCGACAGTTGGGGCGCCGTCACGGTCGATGCGGCCGGCAACATCCATCTGTCCGGTTCCCTGGCCGACGGCACCGCTCTCGCCCAGACTGTCCCCGTTGCGCGCAGCGGCGCTTGGCCGCTTTATGCATCGCTCGCTAGCGGCCAGGGCCTGCTCCTGGGGTGGCTGGCGCTTTCGAGCGGCTCCAATGAGACGCTCGGAGGCGAGGTCCTGTGGCTCGAATCCGCCAGCTCGAAGGCGAAGTACTATGCGAACGGGCTTGCACTCCGGACGCCGATCCAGGGTTCGCCTTACACTGCCCCCGGACGCATGGCCGACCTGTTCAACGCCACCAATCTTGTCGTCAGGCTGAGCGGCGGCAACCTTGCCCAGAGCATTACCAATCGCCTCACGCTGAACTCCAACAACCGAGTCGGCAACCTAAGCCCCAACAAACTGAGCCTGTCCTTCTCATCGACGGCCGGCTCGTTCAAAGGCACCGTGGTCAACCCCGCCACCTCCAAATCGATTGCCTTCGACGGGGTCGTCCTTGGGAACCAAGGCGCCGCCTCGGGTTTCTTTCTGGGCCCGGGCCAAAGCGGCCAGGTCTCGATCACTCCGGCGACCGCGCCTTGAGATCTCTGCGCCGAGCGTGTCGAGCGTGTCGAGCGTGGCGGAGCCCATACGCGTCAGGCTAAGATGAAGCCTCCCCGCTCCAACCCCAACGGGGTTGCGCAGCAAAGCCCAGGGTTGGCGCGGCGCCAACCCTGGGTAATCGTGCGGCGATGCCCATCAAC